>Ga0079992_119888_pt1 | contig 50822 bp, 46 predicted proteins | sample FaiFalFF_MnMetaG_3_FD_69197 | JGI IMG/M metagenome (GOLD analysis project Ga0079992, IMG submission 69197) | Freshwater microbial communities from Yellowstone National Park, Wyoming, USA - Fairy Falls B (FF_Mn_B) MetaG (SPADES assembly) (version 2) | ecosystem: Environmental > Aquatic >...
AACCGCCCCGTTATGGGCACAATCGGCTACCATATCCGCTCAGGCAAACACGCCTTGACCGAATACGATTGGGAGCGATACATAGACTTTGCGGACAAACACTTCAAGCGATAAGTTGATGAGCGTTCAGAACACTAACTGGTCGTCCAATTCAGCCTCAAAGCGGAAAGTGAAAGCCAATGGCGGCGTCCCTTCAACTTCGGCAGTCCCGCTTATTTCGCCCTTCTGCGACCACTTGGCTTTTTGAGGGACGCCCATGTTCACCAAGAAAGTGATTTCGCCCTTGAAGCCGAGTTGACCCTTCTGGATGGTGATTTTCGGGTCGCTGGGGTGAAGGCGCTTCAGAGGTAAAGCGATTTCGCCTTTGTGCTCCGCTTGGACACTAATTACCGCCTCGTCCCATGTCAGTTTCGTCAGCGAACAGTTGAAGGGCAAAGTCAAGGTTCGGTCTATGTCAAGCATTGTCAAGGGCAACTCAAACTGCCATTGGCTACCGACTTTGACGGGCTCTTTCGGGAGCATCGGAAGCCAAAGGGTTTGAATCAAGCCAGTGACGATTTGATGGACACCCCTCGGCACGAACGGGACTTCCGACCATCTGGGCAAATCTTTGGGAAACTCAGGCATCTTGACGGACTTGATGCGACCTTGTTGTGTGATGACCAACTCAATGGAAGAGGTGAAGGCTTTCCGCCATTTAGACCGAACTTCGTCGGGAAGTTTGCTACTGTCAAACTTGACTCCTTGCCAATCAGCGATGACATCGCCGCTCGGAGTGATTGTCCACTCCATCGGCGTCTCGCCGATTTTGCCTTTGACCTGAAGACCCTGCGGCTGAATTTGGATGACCGCATCGCCTTCGCCCGTAAGGTTTGCCACGACGATGTAGGTGCTGCTGCGGAGTTCAATTTCAACGGGGATAGGTTCAGGAGATGCCCACTCGCCCTTCAGTTTTCCAGTGACAATCCGAGACGCCGCGCCGCCGACCATCAGGTTCATTGAAAGTTGGACTTTATCTTGCGCAGCGCTCACTCCAAACCACAGGACGGCGAGCCCAATCGCCATCAACGCACGCATTCTGCTTCACCTCCTGAAGTTTCAACGGCTTGACCGAAAGCAATTTTGGCACGCAACTTGCTTCCCCTTCCGCCTATTTAGAGCCACCAAAGGGTTCAGCGGTTCAACTCATTCGTTGTCCGGGCAATTGTTGGGCGGCTAAAATTAAGCCGTGAGGGATGGGGAATGGATGCCAACCGCCGATTAGCAGAGATAGCGGCAGAGCGAAACCGTCAAAGGTCGGAAAAGTTGCAAAAGCGATGGCAGGAATTGGAGCAATTGATTCGGCAGGCACAAAGTTTCTCCATCCGCTACTTGAAAGCGGATGAGTTGCTTCAGTTGGGCAAACTTTATCGGCTGGCAGTGGCTGAACTTGCTCGGTCAAACTCCCTAACTCCCAACCGACCGTTGCATCGGCTCGTCGGGTGGGGCTACTCTGTCCTTTACGCTCAACCGCCTTTGCAAAGGCTCAAGTTTTGGCATTCGCTCGCCCGATTGCTTTGGCGAGACTTCCCTGCAGCGGTCATCAATCACTTGCCCTTCCTTTTGCTGGCGGCATCAGCCCTTTTTATGAGTTCCGCCTTGACAGTTCTCGTCGTTCTCAAGAGACCTGAGGTGGCATCGGCGTGGCTTGGCGAAAACTTAACGATGATTTTGCAGGAAGTGGCTCAGCGCCACAAGCCCGGCGCAGACTGGCTACCTTTGATGGGGCGACCTTTCGCTTTTTGGGTCATACTACTGAACAACCTAAGGGTGGCTTTGATGGGTTACGGGTTCGGGATGATCGCCATGTTGCCTTCCCTTTATGTGCTTTTCGTCAACGGGAAAATTGTTGGCGGCGCAATCGCCTTCGGTTACCAATTCGGGACTTTGGGCGAACTTCTGGGCTTCCTCCTCCCTCACGGCGTCGTTGAACTGCCAGCATTTCTGCTCGCAGCAACAGCGGGCTTGACAGTCGGCTACCGTTGGCTTTGCCCCGGCGATTTGCCTCGCTTTGCAGCGATGGTTGAAGCGAGTCGCAAGTCAGTGCCTTTGGTTTTAGGAGCGCTTTTGATGCTCCTTTACGCCGCTTTCATTGAAGCCTTCTTCTCGCCCCACGAAAAAATCCCCGCACCTGCAAAGTGGCTGTTCGCTGTCGTTGAAGTGGTGGTTTTGACCATCTACCTCGCTGGGCGAGGCATCACTTCAAAACTGGGACAAGAGACATGGGGCAAGGGAAAATGGGAAGGCGAGGCTATTCGGCAAATTGTGAGGTGGGCAAATCGGCAGATTGGAAAAGCAGCGAATGGCGAATAGCGAGTGGCAAATAGCGAACGGATTTGACCACCCACCCGAGGTGGGTGGCTACTACTTGGGTTGCGCGTTGAGGGTTGAGAGTTGAGGGTTAGAACTTTTCTTTAAACGCGCAACCCGCAACTCGCAACTTTTCATTAGCCTGCTTTAGCAGGCTTTGTTTTCTTAGACACCGACTTCAGCCAAAACGGCAGCGAATAGCGAGTAGCGAGTGGTGAGTATTTCTGGAGGGCAGTGCTCCCGCACTGCCGAAAAATCCGGCACATCAGGAGATGTGCCCTCTAGAATTTTTCGCCGAATAAATTCGGCGCTCAGGAAAGTTCGTCATCAACCACTGGCTAAAGCCCGTAGCATGGCTGGTTTTAGAACACACTCGGTTAGGGATGGGCGTCGTTGATTTCAGCCACAGCGTAGGCATCAAAGAGCAAGTTGGGTTGAGCCAAACCTTTCTCCATCCTGAAACTGGCAGCACAGGCAATCATGGCAGCGTTGTCAGTGCACCATTTGAGTTCTGGCAATGCCAGTTGCCATCCTCGCTTTTCCGCGAGCGACAGCAGTTTTTGCCTTAGCCTTCGGTTGGCAGCAACTCCGCCCACAACGGCAACCCGTTCAGCATCGGTCAATTCTGCCGCCCGCTCCAAATTCGTCAGCAGCATGTCAACCACAGCCTCTTGAAAACTGGCTGCAATGTCAGCGACGGTTGGGTTCGGTTTGCGTTTGAGCCGCTCCTCTAAGCCCTTAAGGTAACGCACGACTGCTGTCTTCAAACCAGCAAAAGAGAAATCCAACGATGGCGTCAAATCGGCTCTCGGAAAGGCAATGGCGTTGGGGTCACCGCCTTCCGAAGCCTTGTCAATTGCAGGACCGCCTGGGAAACCTAACCCCAAAGCCCGAGCAACTTTGTCAAAGGCTTCACCCGCAGCGTCGTCTCTCGTTCTCCCCAAAACCTCGTAATCACCCACATCCCTCACCCAAATCAACTCCGTGTGCCCGCCCGAAACCAGCAGGCAAAGAAAAGGAAATCCCCACTCCTTTTGGTTTCCGTTCGCTTTTTCCGCGTCCCTCGTCCCCCGTCCCTCGCCCCGCTCCTTCAGAAACACCGAAAACACATGTCCTTCAAGGTGATTGACGGGTATGAGTGGCAAGTTATGAGCCAACGCTACTGCTTTAGCGAAACTCACGCCCACCACTAACGAACCAATCAAGCCTGGGCGGTTGGTGACCGCAACGGCATCTAAATCTCGCCAAGTGACTCCGGCATCAGAAAGGGCTTGTTGGACAACGGGAGCGATAAACTCCATTTGCTTTCGCGACGCTATTTCAGGGACGATGCCGCCGAAAGGCTCGTGCAACTTTGTCTGTGTCAGCACAATGTTTGAACGCACCCAGACCTTGTTTTCAACGACTGCTGCTGAAGTTTCGTCGCATGAAGTTTCAATGCCCAAAACCAACATGCCGCCATCACCGACAGCATTTTGTCACGCAGAAGGAAATCGGAGACTGGACTTTCTTGCGGAAGATAAGCAGGGTGGCAAAAGCCTTGCCCCTACTCGAAAATTCGCCCGACGGCAAAATCGGTTTCGCCCAAAATCGTTGAGCGGATTTTGTCCTTGCTGAAAAACAACCCGTGCCAACGCCAACCGTCTTCTGCCCAAACCAAAACCTCAACGGCTCGCTCTTCAGGGTAAACGAGCCAAACCTCAGGCACACCGATGCGATGGTAGTCCCTAAGTTTTCGCTCCAACCGCTCTGTTTCTTCTTCGGAAGCCGAAACGACTTCAATAGCGATGTCGGGCGGAATTTCAAGCCGCTTCAGTTGCCGAATTTGTTCTGGCGTCCCACCTCGCTCCTTCCGCAGAAAAAGCAAGTCAGGTTGACGAGTGCGAACTGGGTCTCGTTGGACAACGACATCAAAAGGCGCCAGTAGGATCGCGCCCAGTTCTTTATGCACAACGAACTCATGCATTAGCCGGTATAAGTTTCCGACAACCCATTGATGTTCTCCGCTTGGCGCTCCCACAACTATCACCTCTCCGTCCTCAATCTCGTAGCACTCCAAATCTTTCGGCTCACCCTGCAGGTAATCCTCCCAAGTGATGACCTTCCGTGCAACTTCCGCCATCTTCTTCACCTCCGCCACAAGTTTGCCATTGCGGAACGAAGGATGGCAAAATTTCGTCAAACGAGTGGCGATTTTGGAGCAATGAAAGGCAGGTGTGTTTCTGTGCGGTCAGGGATACTTGTGACCGTTTTCGCAGCGTTCGTGAGTTTGGCAACTGCCCAGAAGTTGCCCATCCAAGTTGAAGTTCGTCCCCTCTTCGGCACAACCGTCCCTCCAACCTCTTGCTTGCCCCTCAAAATCGTCGTTCAAAACGATGGTCCGTCAATTGACGCCACTCTTGTCGTCTCGCCATCGCGCGTTCGCGCTGAGCGGCGTCACTTGTTCCATTTACCGCTTCCGACGGGTAGCCGAAAAGAAATCATCGCCCTGCCTTTCGTTTTGTCCAACACGATGAGCATTTCTGTCAGGCTTGAAGGAGTTCGTGGCATACCGGAGCAGACGATTTCTGTCACGCCGAACGACAATGTTAGGCTCGTTGTTGCTGTCGGCGATGAAATTGGCGGTCTGGAATGGCTTCGGCAATTGAATCCTCAGCCTCAATCGCCACCAAAACCAGGACCTGCACCTTTCTTGACTCCGGGAGCAACTATGCCGCGAGAGTGGGTTTGGGCATATTGTCGCCCCGAAGATTTGCCCGATAAGGCGGGTGCATTGACGGGCGTAAGCGTGCTTGTGCTTGGAAGCGGTTCTGAAAGGTTGACAATGAGTCAATGGCGGGCAATTCGCCGATGGGTGATGATGGGCGGCATTTTAGTTGTGCCCGGCGGTTCAGCGGCAATTTACCTTAGGCATATCGCTTTGGCTTCTTTGCTACCTATCCAAAAACCGAGAACCGCCCAAATCTCCGATTGGACACCACTTGCCCGTTGGCTACAAGTTCAGCCCCCACGCGAACCAGCATTCGCAACCGTTGGCACATTGACCGACGACGCTCAACTTTTGTGCGGGACTGAGAACTTGCCACTCGTTGCCGTCCGCCGTTACGGGTTCGGTTCAATCGTCTTTGTGGCTTTCAACCTTTGGGACAAGCCATTCCGCGGCTGGCAAGGATTGCCCAATTTTTGGCGCAAGTCTGTCGTGCCATTGACAAACTTAACGGTCGCAAACCTTTGGTCGGTTTGGCTTACTCCTTTAGGCGAGTGGCAGGGATGGCAGCGCTACCCTATGCCTTACGCTCCGATGACAGGAGGAACTCCAACCCAACCGCCACCTCTGCCTTTCCGCTTAGAACTTCCCAGCGTCACCAACATTGCGATGACTTTGCTTGCCTACTTCGTCATCATAGTCCCGCTGAGTTATGCGTTGCTTCGCAGAAGGCGAGCCCTTGACTGGCATTGGCTTATCGCACCTGTCTCTGCCATCGCTTTCGTCTTTCTCATCGGTCAAGCGACTTTGGGCTTGCACCAAATTGGCACTCAAAACCTCACTCGCGGGACGGTGATTGTGGCAGCGGGAGAAGCAGACGCTTATTTGCTTGCCGGCTCAACTTTGTTCATTCAGCGCGCTGGCAACTACCTTTTGGACTTCGGTGAAGCCGAAGGCGTGTTCTCGCAAATTCATGACTACTACGGCGACATGATGGGCGGAACAGTTCTGGAAACTTGGGACGGTCCAACGGTCTCAACGGTTCTGCGAGTTCCCAACCTGAGTTTTCGGTTGCTTTATTTCGCCAAACCAATCACGCTCAATGGCACCGTTGATGTCAAAGTTCAGCGGCAAGGAAACAACTTGCAAGTCACGGTGACGAACCGTCTGCCTGTCGCCTTGAAGCCAGGGCAATGTCGTTTGGTCAATCAACGGACGGCAAGTTCTTACGAGCCTTGGCGTCCGTCAGTGTTTGAATTCGTGCCTATTTCAACGGCACAGTTGCCTGCTTTGGCTCCTCAGGAATCGGCGACAGTGACCTTGCCAATTCCGCCATCGCCTTCGCGCTCACCTTCGCCGAGATGCTTGCTCGTTACTGCGGAAGCGGAAGGGTTGGACATAACGCCCAGCCTGAACGCTCCTGCTCAGCGAAAATCTTATGTCACCCTTCAAGTCGTTCGCGGCTTGCCTTGACAAATCTTTGAAGTTCGGTGATGTGGCATGAAAACGCTCAGAAAACCGCCGATCACGGATTCGTTGCTGTCAAAGATTGTTTCTGCGCTACTTTCCATTGACCCAGACATTGTTGCGGTTGTTTTGTTTGGCTCAGCCGTTTACGCTCCCGATTTGGCAAGGGACATTGATTTGCTGGTCATCAGCAAAGCGCCGAAGGAACGGGAGAGATATGAAGATGCGGTTTTGGAAGCGTCTCAAGGTTGGGATGTGGATTTGGTCGTCCACAAGGTCGGGGAGAAATTGGGGCGATTGAGCGGAGCGGTTAGGGCGTTTGGGAAAGTGTTGTTCGGCGATGAGAGTTGGGTTTGGGAGGTGACTGATAGCATGCCTGTCCCGACTTTTGAAGATGCACGACGCACCATTGGGGAAGCAGAAACTGACGCGCGGGAAGCGATGACGACTCAAGACGAGTGGCACGCTGACCGAAGATGGCGAAGTGCCTTCAATTGGCTCTTTGATGCAGCAAGATTGGCAGCAATGGCTTTCTTGAACACAGAAGAAAGTCGTTGGGGCATCCTGAGACGGCAACTGCCACAACCTTTCCAAGACGAGTTCCACGCCATCATCAACACCTTGCACATTCGCTTTTGGTATGAAGGCGACTACCCGCACGATAACCCTGAGTGGCACTTCCAAACTTGGCGTGACCGTGTTGCCCAGTTCATAAGCGATTTGGAGCAAGCAGCGTTGCAAGGGTGAACATCTGAGAGTGTCCTAAAAACTACTCATGCCACTGGCTTCAGCCAGTGTTCGCCGTCAAACCCATGCCCCTTGTCCCTTAACTGGCTAAAGCCAGTGGCACGGAACACGCTACAGGCTTCTCCGCCGTTTGGATGAAGTGGTTGTTTTTGCCGATTTGCCAAAGGACAACTCCCAAACTTGCAACTCTTCAAGCAGCGGCGAAAAGGTGGTGTCAACATGCAACGGTGTGACTGAGACGAAACCCGCAGCGACCTCTCCGACATCAGTGCCTGGTAAGTTTTCGCTGACTGGTCGTTCAGCGCCCCTCCAAAAGTAAACACGCCCTTGTGGGTCAACCCGTTTTTCTGGCGGACCAACATAGTGCTTAAAGCCTCGCCTCGTGATTTTCAACCCCTTCAGTTGGTCAGGTGGCAAGTTGGGAACATTGACATTCAAAAACACGCCCCTCGGAAGTTCAACCTTCAGCAACTGCTTAGCCAACCATTTCGCCACCAACGCTGCGGTTTCATAGTGGATGTTTTCAAACCCTGCAATTGAGATTGCGAAGGCTCGGCATCCTTCTAAGGCTGCTTCACGGGCGACGGCGACTGTTCCCGAATAGATGATGTCGTCGCCCAAATTTGGTCCATCGTTTATGCCACCGATGACCAAATCGGGTATTCGGTCACAGAGAACCCTTATGCCCAAAATGACGCAATCGGCAGGCATGCCGTTGCAAGCGTAAACGATGTTTCCGTCTTCGTCCCGCCACTCAAAAACCCGCAAAGGTTTGTGCAAAGTGATTGAGTGGCTGCACGAACTTCTCGGTCGGTCAGGAGCGACCACTATCACCTCGCCTATCGCTTTCATCGCTCGCTTCAGGTAAAGCAAGCCTTGTGCGTGAACGCCATCATCGTTGCTCAGCAAAATTAAAGGTCGCTTCCTCGCCATCCTCACACCGCCTTTCATAGTTTTTGTGGGAGAGCAAGACCCCGTCAGGTTCACCATTAAAAACTGCTTACCAAAGTGCGAGAACAGATGGTGACAGACGCTTCAATCGCCCTTGCGCTCCCAAAGGGCAATCGTGGGGCTATGAGAAACAACAAGGTAATGCCCATCGGGAGAGAAGGCGCAACCTTGAACATAATACCCAAAGCGGGGCAACTTGGCGATGATTTTTCCATCACTAAGTCGCCGCACTACTACTTGCGTCGGTAGGACAGACAAATGTGGACGCCTTAATAGCCTGTGGACGAAACGCTCCAACCGCCAATAAGTCCCATCCCAACTGCTCGGATCTAACTCTGAAAGCGCTACCATTGAAAGGTCAGGAGCAAAGGCAGCGGAGCGAATTAACAAAGAGTCTTCGTAAAACGGTGTTAGTGGCATTGACTTTTCAGACTGCCAAGTGTCCGTCCGCCACACGGTAACGCCATATCGCATGAGAGGGAACGGGGATTTCGTGTGCTGCGATGACCAAAGACAAACAAGGCGCCGTCCATCTTTTGAAAAGGCGACAGCCTCAAATGTCAGGAGTGTGGTTTGAGAAGTTGGACGGACTCTCTTGACAAGATGACCGTTAGCGTCGTAAATGTTCACAACATTCGGTTGAATAGCCGCTATCCACCGACCGTCAGGCGAGAAGGCAATGCTTTCCGCTTGGATTTTAGTTGGCGTCTTCTTGCCGTCTTCAACACGAACGAAATAAAGTTGAGAGTTATGGACGACCGCGAGCCGACCGTCGGGAGCAAAAGTAACGGTGGGAGGTTGCATAAAATTTTTGCTTTTGCCCATCGTCACTGTCAAAAGCCTGCGCCCATCAGCAACGGTGAGAAGGGCAACTTTGCCTATGCCTTGCTCCCAATATCCGATTGCCAAAAGACGACTGTCAGGAGAAAAGTCTGGTTTGGAAGGGAGCGCTTGTTGGCTTATGGTGAGAACCTTTGGAGGGTCTTCCACCTTTGACACTTGCCACAAATGAACCACCAATTGACCTTTCTTCGTCACTGGTGCTGCCAACCAGTTGCCTTTCGGCGAGAAAGCAATCTTTATCCCTTTTATTGTTACTGCAAAGTCCTTCCATCGTGCTCGCAGGGTGAAGGGCATAGGTTGGGTAGTGCGAGGGCGAAAGAGCCACCAAGCCCACGAACTCACAATGAGGATGAAGCCAACCAACGCAATACTATTGAGCCATTTCTCCTTCATCGCCTATCCCTCCAACGGCAGCGACTGGCGATTAGCGACTGGTTAAACGGCAGCGAATAGCGATTGGCGACTGGCGATTGGTGGAATGGCGCAAAATAAATTGCAACCGAAATTCATTGTGGCTGGCTTTAATAGCGCCGTCAAGCACAACGGGTCGTGGTCAAGAGGTGTAGTCGCTTTTGGTTGCATCGTCAACTATGAGTTAAAACCCAGAGCACATTGAAAGGACAAGCCAACCATCTTGACAAGCAAGGGAAACGAGCACAATTTTTATCACAGCCCTTGCACGGGAGTGAAGCGAAGATGGAAGAGCAAAAAATTTTGACACGGAAAAAGCGTTGGCTGTGGAATTTTGAGTGGGTAATACTTTGCGTTGCTGCTTTCTTTTTGCTTTCATCATCTTTTGGCACTCAGATTTGGGAGCATAACTTTGCTCTTTTCGGTTCATTAGGCATTATAGTGGCGAACTCTTTGGCATGGTTTTACTTGTTGCATCGCAAACCCAAACTGGTGCGCCAACTCGGTAGTCTGAAAGAACATGAGCGTCTGGAAGCCCTTTCGCAAATTGCAGATATGGGCGAACAAGTAATCCTGCTCCTCGCCCAAGCGTTGGAAACACCTTTAATCCGCTGGGGTAATTGGAATGGCGGTAAGGCTCACGAACTTGCCGTTGAAGGTTTGGGATTGTTGAAAGCGAAGCAGGCGATTGATGTCTTGTGCGAAGCGTTGGAACATCCCGTTTCTTCTGTCCGCGCAAAAGCCGTGTGGGCATTGGGTGAAATCGGCGAACCTTCCGTCATCCCGCACTTAATTCCTTTGCTCGGAGATTGCGATACGGTCTCAGACCAAGCAGCGACGGTCCTTGAAAAATTTGGTGAAGGCGATTTAGTGCACGCTTTCAAGAAAGCCTTGAGCAGAAAGGTGGACGAGCAAGCAAGGAAGATTTTGACCGGCAAGTATCGCCCACAAGTCGTTAAGGCGTTCATAAAGGCGCTAAACGGTGAATCGCAATTGGTGGCTATTGGAGCGGCTTGGGCTTTGGGGGAACTTCGTTTCGTTGAGGCGTTGCCCGTTTTGGAGCGGAAGGCTCGTTCCTTTTTGACGCCGGAGCAAGTTCGTTTGGCTTGTCGTGATGCGGCGGCGAAACTTCGTCCTTTCGCCTATCTACCCGCCATTCCTTCAGTTTCGCCAGAAATTGCCAACCTGCCTCGTCCTGCCACTGCGACGGAAATTCCGACAGAAAACTTGCCTCGTGCAGTTTCGATTTCGGAAGTGAGCGAAAGGTCAATGGGCATAGGTTCAGCGAAATCGGAAGGTGAAGCGAAATGACGCTTTGGCAGAAATGGGTTTCAGCCAATCCAGTTTTTCGCTACCACCTTTTTGGGCAGACGAAGTTGATGGTTCGGAGACCATTATGGCAAGTTGTGCTCTTGTGCGTCCCTTTCGCCGCCATTTACCTTTGGCTTGTTGAGCAAACTGTCCAGCACGGTATGCCTTACCTTTCCGTCGGTTTGGAATGTTTGACTTTGTGGTTGGTTGCGCCGCTGATGAGCCACGCCCTTTTCGCAATGGAGTTTGAGAAGGCGACTTGGGACATGCTCGTTCTCACCCGACTGACGGCGGGGCAAATTGTCATGGGCAAGTTCCTTTCAAGGTTGGCACTGCTTGCGTTACTTGCTTTCTTTTTCGCTCCCTTAGTTTTGATTGGCGCTTTCAAGGACTTCCAAACGCTTTCATCCGCCAGCATATTGCAGTGGTTCATTGAAACTCAACTGGTCGCTTTCGGTTGGGCAGTGTTACTGACATCTTTCACCCTTTGGCTTTCCTACTGGCTCAAGCGGGGCATGGTTGCCGCTGCAGTCGCTTTCGCTGGGCAAGTTTTCGTGCTGTTCATCCTGCCAGTGCTTTGGGGCTTGTTTTTAGCCTTGTTTGCGATGGCTGGGGAGCGCCATATTGACCTGTTCGCTTTTGAGGCTTTCGGAGAAGGTTGGCTCAAGTATGGTTGGATGCTTGATCTTAGGTTTGCTGTTTGGTCATACAACCCTGCGTTTGCCATCGTCGGGACTTTTATTTTCGCCACAGAGAGGGGCAGTGAGAAACCTTTCCTTTGGGGCACATGGCAAGGCATCGTTTACCTGACGCTTTCGGCGTTGATCATCGCCCTATTGACACGAGCCATCGCAAAAGCGACTCGCAAACCGATATGACAAGCCAAAAATTTGACGCGGGGGTGCAAGCCATGCTGGAAGTTAAAGGCTTGAGAAAGGAATTTGGACAACTCGTCGCCGTCAAGGACATCCACTTCACCCTTCAGCCCGGCGACATTTTCGGATACATCGGTCCAAACGGTGCGGGCAAGACAACGACGCTGCGGATGCTGGCGACTTTGCTTGAGCCGACGGCAGGGACTGCCACTATCAATGGCATAGACATCGTTCGTCACCCTGAAGAAGCCCGTCCGCTCATCGGGTTCATGCCCGACTTCTTTGGACTTTACGAAGGCATCACCGCTTGGGAATACCTCGCTTTCTTTGCCGAAGCCTACAACATCCCGCCACGAGAGCGAAAGCAGGTCATTGAAAATGTGCTGGAACTGACCGACTTGACAATCAAGCGGGATGCTTATGTTGAGACCCTTTCGCGAGGGATGCAGCAGCGTTTGTGTCTTGCCAAGACATTGCTTCATGACCCGCTACTTTTGCTCCTTGACGAACCCGCATCGGGCTTAGACCCAAGAGCCCGTGCTGAGTTGAAGGAGTTACTGAGGGAAATCGGTGCTATGGGAAAAATTGTCATCGTCTCGTCGCACATATTGCCTGAGTTGTCCGACTTTTGCAACAAGATTGGCATCATTGAGAAGGGCGAACTTTTGCTTTGGGGTGATGTTGATGACATTTTGCGGCAACTTCAGCCTGCAAAAATTTTGACCATCCGCTGCCTTGACGGAGCAGATAAACTCGCTGATTGGCTGAGCAAGCAACCAGAAATCGTCAGTGTCCAAGTTGTCAACAGCACGGTGGAAGCGCAATTCGTTGGCGACGACGAGACCCAAGCCGAACTTTTGCGCCGCATCATCTTGGACGGTCACCGCATCGCTACCTTCAGCGAAACGACAATGAACCTTGAAGATGTCTTCCTGAGGGTGACGAAAGGGGAAGTGGCATAAGTGCGACTGGCGACTGGTGATCGGCGATTGGTTGTGGGTGTTTTCATCAGTTGCAATTTGCAAGTCGTTACTCGCTATCATTCCAGTCGCCATTCGCCAGTCGCTAATCGCTTCTGTTGTGGGGTGATATGAAAATGACTTTGCAGGAATTAGCCGAGCGAGTTGAAAAGTTGGAGCGGGAAGTCGCTGAATTGAAGGCGATGGTTGGGAAAAGAACTCAGCCAACGAAAATCACGCCTGAAGAACTGGAACGGCGCAGAAAAGCCGTAGCAGCAATTTTGGAGTTTGCGGAAAGGTTGCGGGGCAGGGGGGTAACATTGACGGACATCTTGATGGAGATGCGGTATGGGAGTGGTAAGTGGTGCGATTAGTTTTGAACGCCAGCGTGGCAGTGAAGTGGCTTTTGGCTGACGAACCCTTAGTGCCCGAAGCACGAAAGTTGCTGCAGGAATTTCAAGAGGGAGTGTGGGAGGAATTAATCGTGCCCGAATTCTGTTTGCGGGAAGTCGCTAATGCCTTGTGGGTTGCTTACCGTCGCGGTCGCATCACCGAAGAAGAAGCCCGTGTAGGTTGGTTCTCTTTCCTGCAGTTGAACTTGCGCATTCTTCCCGATCCACCTTTGAGCGATGTTTTGGATTTTGCCCTTCGGTTTGGCGTTCCCGTTTACGACAGCATTTACATCGTGCTCGCTCAGCGGGAAGGTTGCCCGTTGCTCACTGCCGACGAGCGATTGTTTCAAGCCGTTGCTGACAGTTTGCCTTTCGTCCAATGGCTCGGCGATTATGGACGAGAGGGCTCATGAGGCAAAGTTTCCGTTAATGCGAGTGCGATAGGGCGGGTTCACCTCAACCTTTGCTCTTCCCTCCAAACTTGCTCCAGTTCCGTTCGGGCGAATTCATACAGGACGACGGAGCGGCGGCGGGTTAGGTCGTCGGGTTGCTCTACCCACTGCATCAAAAGCGTGGTAGCCTGAAGGAAAAGTTCGTAACTGAGCAACCTTCGGTTGTGAGTTTTGGCGAAAATTTCCGGGGCTTTGAGGGCATGGGCGGTTTTGAGCAATTGCTCCGCTTCAGCGTTGACCTTCTGCAACCGAGCCATCAAATCTTCACGGGTCAATTTGGTGGCATCAAAAGAGGCAAGGCTGTTTCGGACTTGCTCAAACAACTTCACCGCTTCGGCGTCCAAAACGCCAACAGCGATGCGAAAAACATCTCGGCTCGGCATCCAATCTTCCTTCGTTGAGGCGATGCGGAGAAGGAACTGGTAAACGAGGTCAGAACGCCTCAGAACCCACGCCATCCTCAAAATTCGGTCAGCAAGGGAAAGGTCAAGGGGAAGTTGGGAAACGAGTTTAGCCAAAGCGTCCGCAGCCAAATCCCACTTGCGGTTGGTTTGAAAGCGCTCAGCCGCTTCCAAGACCATCGCCGGCTCTGTGGCAGTTTGAATCAGCAAAGTGTCAAGTTCAATCGCTTCTTTCTGCAACGCTTCCGATTCTTTGTCTCGCCCTTGTTTCCAAGCCGTTGATGCCAAGTTGGTGGCAGCCTTAGCGCCCAGAGCCAAATAGATTGGCTCAATGCTTTCCTGTCCTTTGCGGACTTGCCTAACTGCCGTCAAGACCAAATCCCATCGGTTTCGTTGCGCCGCTACCCTTGCGATGCCTTTCCATGCGTCCAGAAAATCGGGTTGCAATTGGACAACTCTTCGGTATTCAAGCAAAGCGTCTTCCCACTTCCGCTGCCCCTCGTAAGCCTGTCCCAGCAGGAAGTAAAGGTTCGGGTCTTGCGGCGAGACAGCGATTATGCGGCTTATGGTTTGAATGGCTTCGTCCCACTTGCCTTCCGCAATCAACGATTTGGCAACTTTCAAGTCAGGGGCGGTGGCTTGGGTTGGTTCAGATTCAAGGGCGGATTTGACTTGCTCGCTCAGCCACTGTCCGAGCCTGAAGGCGAGAACTATTTCGGGCGTTGGCGGTGTTCGGGGCGAAATGGGGCGGAAAACTTTCCGCTCTTCATCCGTGATAGGCGTTTCGGAGATGTCAGTTTCAAAACGGGCATCAACGGGGAAAAGCAACCTCGCTTCAATCGCTTGCGGAGTTTTGTCCTCGGCTTTCGTCACCCTGAGCCAGAGGGCAACTTTCGTGCCCTCAATGGCACAGAGTTTGTCGGCATGTTCGTAAGGGTTCGTCAAGGCATCGGGTGGCAACTTGCCTTCCAACTTGGCACGCCGAATTGAAGGCGATTCTTTGTGGAATGTGACGACAGCCCACTTGCCCATCAATTTTTGCCAGACGACGGGCAAAGCAGCCACCATTGCATCTTGGGCGTCGCTGTTAACTGGCGGCAACGGTGGCGGCAAAAGCAGAACTGTCAACGGTTGAGAGGTTGCAGGGACGACAATGGTCAACAGAAGGAGCGATATTGCGACGAGCCTCATGCGGTTTCACCTTGCCCGCTTGCAAATTTCAAGCCCTCTTTGGCATGCCTCAATACCTCTTTGGGCGGCAGCGACATTTATGCCCTGCTCAATTTGACGCTTGTAAGCGGCGATGGCGTTGGCGTATTCTTCAGCAGCCTCATCATATCGTCGCAGTTGTTGCAATGCTAAAGCCAGTTGTTGGCGGATGTAACCCTCGCGCTCAATTCCAACACCTCGTGATAGGATGGTTCGGTAGATTTGTGCCGCTGAAGCGAAATCGCCTTCAGAGACCTTTTGAGCAGCCTGTCTCTCCAAGTCCTCAATGCTGGGAGGCGGTGGCGGAATTGAAGGCACAGAACTTGTTGGCGGGTTAATTGCAGGTGGCTTCTCCGTCGGCGAAGGAATTGCCGGTGATTGTGGGATGTTAGGTATGACAGGGCTTTGAGGTTGACTGGGAACAACGAAAGGATTAACTTGCGGCGATTGAGGCATCACAGGTGACGGATAGCCCCATTGAGGCTGCCAGCCCCATGTCGGTTGCGGTTGTTGATTGGTTTGCTGTTGGCGCGATTCAACTTTTGCTGGAGATTGTTGAGGCGCTCTTTGTTGGCTCTGCATCGTTTCACCGCTGGACTCCCTTTGAGGCGGGGGAGCAGGTAGAACGGGCAAAGGTGCAGGTTCAGGGCGAGCCGCTACGACAGGTGGTCGGCGCTGGGATTGGACTTCCTCTTTCATTGCCCTCGCAATCAGAAGCCAACTTCTGGCTTCATTGTTGTTCGGAGCAAACTGCAATGCCCGCTCAAACCAACTGATTGCCTCGTCGTATCTTTTGGCGTTCAGCGCTTCCATACCTCTCTTCAAAGCGACTTCAACTGCTGCTGGCAATGGCGGCGCTGTCGCAGGGGCAGCGTGATGTTGGGGCAAAGGCGCTAAAGTGATTGGTGGCTGCGGCGGGACAGGTTGGGATTTCGGAACAGGTGGAACTATCGCCCGGACAACGAACAGCAGGAAAATCACCAAAGCCGTCGCTCCCAACAAAGGCAGGGGATGACCAGACCAAACCCAGTTGGGGACCGAAGGCTGGGAAGTGGGCACTGGTTCAGGTGGCGGAGTTTTTTCAAGCCGTTCTTTGCCCAACTTTGCTGGCTCATAATCTTTGTCAAGTTCCAACGCCTTCTCGTAAGCAGCCAACGCCTTGTCCCTTTCACCGACCCGCTCGTAAAGTTCGCCCAAGAAAGCGTATGCAGCAACGAAGTCCCCTTTTAGCCCAATTGCCCGCCGACAAAGCAAAATCGCATCGTCATAAGCGCCTTCATCAGCCAACTTCATCGCTTGAGCCAGCAAATCTTCCGGCGAAACTTCCGGCAGTTTGTTAGCGGGCTCGGAAGGCAGATTTTGACCGTTTTCGGAAACAGTTTTGCCGTTAAGTGATGCGCCACAGTGAGTGCACTTTTCAACCCCATCCCCTATTGCGTTGCCGCAGTGCCGACAAAAGGTCGCCAACTTGGTGACACCTCCGAGTTATCGGCAGCGTCGTTGCCTGTTTACCCTTCCCCGCCCAACTTTCAAACACGCTCAAATTCTTTTGCCAAGACCTTTTGGTAAAGGCTCTCAAGCCTGTCCACGCAGGACGACAGGGAAAAAGTTTGCATCGCGAACATCCGTGCCCGCTCAGCCATAGCCATCCTTAAATGTGGCTTGTCCAGCAAGGTCCTGACAGCGTTTGCGAACCCAATTTTATCGTGTGGGACGACAAAGCCGACCTCGCCGTCTTTGACAAAGTATCGGATGCCACCTTCACCGACCACGACAACGGGCAAACCCGACATCATCGCTTCCGTTAACGCCAGACCCTGCATTTCCGTGACCGAAGCGAAAACGAAAATGTCCGCTGCAGCGTGAAAATCTGGGATTTCGCTTCTCGGGCGACTGCCGACGAAAATGATTCTCTCCCCGCCCGGCAAACTTTTTGCCTTAGCCTTCATCGCAGCCATCTCTGGACCATCGCCGACCAAGACCAGATAAGTCCGCAACCTTTCAGCCAAAACGGGAGACAAGGCTTCAAGCAGGAAAGCGATGTTTTTCTCTTTGGCAATCCGCCCGACATAGAGCAGCACGCTCGCCGTTGCGGGGATGCCCAACTCCTTCCGAACGCGGAAACCGTTGCCCTTGCCGAACTGTTCGGCATCAATCCCTGTCGGGATGAACTCAATCGGCGTCCTGACGCCAAAGGAGCGGAGCAAAGTTTCGGCGATGGGCGAGACGATTATCACGACTTGACATTTGTTGCAAAAAGACTCAACCCATCGGGCGATGAAAGGAAGGCTAATCCACCTCGGAACCGGCGCATAGTGTAAGTATTCGGTCACAAGGGTGTGGAAAGTTGTGACGACGGGGATGCTGCGCTTCTGGGCGTGGCGAAGCGCAAAACGGGAAAGCCACATGAACGAGTGGGTGTGAACGATGTCGGGCTTGAAAGTGTCAATGGCTTGATGCAGTTGGCGAGCCCAAGGGATGGCTGCGGGATAGTCCGGGTAGAAAGGGTTCGGCAAGGAAGGGACGCGAACGACCCATTCAGGGTCACCTTTGGCTTTCGGGTGCTTGGGTGCGACTATCACGACCTCGTGCCCGCGCTTTTTGAGTTGCTCCGTCAAGATGTCAATGACCGCCACAACACCGTTTCGGACCGGATGGTAGCATTCCGAGACGAAAAGGATTCGCATCCCCTTCACCCTCACCGCTTCCTTTTAGTTGCTTTCGGCTCTTCCAGCAATTCAAGGGTCATCAGCACAGCCTCGGCGACCTCTCGCATTGGCTTGCGAGTTTCCATGCTTCGCCGTTGCAACAACCTGTAGGCTTCGTCCTCGCTCAAATTGTAGTGCTTCATGAGCAAACCTTTCGCCCGCTCCACCAGTTTCCTTGTCGCCAACTCTTCCTCTAACTCGCTGATTTCTTCTTGCAACTTCCTGAACTCGTGAAACCGGGCGACGGCTATTTGCAGGGCAGCGTCTAAGGCTTTGGGGTCAAAAGGCTTGGTCAGGAAGCCGAACGCTCCCGCTTCCTTAGCCCTTTGGATGAACTCGGGCAAGGCATAGGCAGTAAGGAGCACCGCCGCGCAAATTCCCTCCTTGACAAGTTCCCTCGCAACTTCAATCCCGTCTTTGCCAGGCATTTTGATGTCCAGAACGGCAGCATCGGGCTTGACGGATTTTGCCAAGTTCAAGGCTGTCTCGCCGTCGCTCGCTTCGCCGACGACGATGTGCCCGAGTTCGGTCAGCGACGCTTTTATTTCTTCCCGCACGAGATATTCGTCCTCGGCTACGAGCACCCGCACAGGCATCACCTACCTTCGTTCGTTCAGGCTTTGAGGGCGTCCCGCAAGCCAAGCCATTCGTCAACGCCCAAAATCTCCTTGAGTTCGTCAAAGGCAATCATCCTGTCCCGCATCGCCAAAGTCGTCCCCGTTTCCATCAACGCCTTTGTCAGTTCCATCACCGCTTTCGCCGTTACCAACAAAGTGTCAATGGGATAGACGACGATTTTGTAGCCCATTTGCTCCAACTCTTTCGCTGTCAGGATGGGCGTCTTCCCGCCCGTCAGCATGTTGACGAACTTGGGGTATGGGACGCGCTTGGCAATTTCCTCAAGTTCGGCGACCGACATCGGCGCTTCAATGAAGACGACATCAGCACCAGCATCGCCATACATGTTCGCTCTCCGAATGGCTTCCTCAAGACCGTGCACTTCACGGGCATCGGTTCGGGCAATGATGACGAAGTTTTTGTCCGTTCGGGCTTTTTGTGCTGCTTTCAGTTTCAAAACCATCTCCTCGGCGGGGATGACTTGCTTGCCTTCAAAGTGACCGCACCTTTTCGGCACAACTTGGTCTTCCAAGATGATTCCCGACGCACCAGCCGATTCAAACTCAACAACGGTCCTGACGACATTGTGGACATCGCCGTGCCCAGTGTCGCCATCGGCAATTAACGGGACTGTCAAGCGGCGAGCCATCCTTCGGACGGCATCTGCCATTTCGCTCAAGGTCAGGAAGTTGATGTCGGGCAAACCCAGCAAACTCGCTGAAGTTCCGAAACCGCCGATGAAAACGGTTTCAAAACCTGCCCGCTCAACGAGCATTGCTGTGAAAACATCGTGGGCGCCGAAACTGCGAATGATGCCCGGTTGCTCCAAAAGTTTTCTTAGCCAAGCGTTTTTCTCTTGGGGCGTGACCTTGACTCCGACCATTTTCGCCCATCCCCTTTCGCAAAGGTTGTTCCCAATGGGACAGTCATCAGTTTGCCACAGTGCGACAAAATCGCTGCATAGGTGATCGGGCATGCCAAAGGGAGAACCGACGGGAAAAGTGATTGTCAAGCCCGAGCGCGAGGATGCGGTCAAACGACGCCACCCATGGCTCTTCAGTGGTTCGGTAGCGAAAATTGAGGGCAAAGTTCAACCCGGCGACATCGTTGATGTTGTGAGCCAAGACGGGACTTGGTTGGCTCGCGGGTTCGTCAACCCTCAATCGGAAGTGCCCGTCCGCATCGCAACATGGAAACCGGACGAGCGGCTTGATGAAGAGTGGCTCTGGAACAGATTGCAGCAGGCATGGCAAAGGCGCAAACAATTGGGCATACCTGACCAAACAGATGCCTTCAGGCTCGTTTACGCCGAAAGCGATTTCTTGCCCGGAGTAATTGCCGACTGCTATGCCGATTTCGTCGTTGTGCAAATTTACACGCCCGCAATGGACAAGTGGCGTGATTTGCTTGCCGATTTTTTGATGGAGTTGCTCAAGCCGAAAGGAGTTTTTGAGCGGAGCGATTTCGACACGAGGCTCAGGGAAAAACTTTTGCCGCGCGTCGGACCGATTAAGGGCGAACCTCCGCCCGAACGAGTCACCATAACCGAGCACGGGCTCAAATTCCTCGTTGATGTTTGGCGCGGGCACAAAACGGGCTTTTACCTTGACCAACGCGAAAACCGTCTCCGTTCGGAGCCGTATCTGAAGGGCGAACGGGTTCTGAACGCTTTCTCCTACACGGGCAGTTTTGCCGTTTACGCACTAAGGGCAGGGGCAAATCATGTCATCAACCTTGACACTTCCGCTGAAGCCCTAAGGTTAGCGGAAGAGAACGCCGCCATCAACGGGTTCGCTGGGGCAGTTCAGTCTTTGGAAGGCAACGCTTTCCAAGTTTTGCGAAAGTTCCGCGATGAGGGCGAGCAATTTGATGCCATCATCCTTGACCCGCCGAGGTTTGCACCGACGAAAGCAACCGTGCCCAACGCCTTGCGGGGCTACAAGGACATCAACTGGCTGGCAATGAGGTTGCTGAAGCCCGGCGGTTTCCTCGTGACCTTCTCTTGCTCGGGCATGGTCAGCCCTGAAATGTTCCAGCAAGTCCTGTTTGAGGCTGCCCTTGACGCTAAGCGGGAAGTCTTGATCATTGAGAGGCTGAGCCAGAGCCGTGACCACCCGATACTGCTAAACTTTCCCGAGAGCGAATACCTCAAGGGCTTCGTCTGCTTGGTCGGTTGAAAATTGGGCTGAGGTGATGAAGATGTTGGCGAAGCGCATCATCCCTTGCTTGGATGTCAAGGACGGGCGAGTTGTCAAGGGGACGCACTTCCTGCAACTTCGCGATGCCGGCGACCCCGTTGAACTCGGCGCTTACTATGACTCCGAGGGCGCTGACGAGTTGGTCTTTCTGGACATCACGGCTTCGGCTGAGCGGCGCCGAATAGTCGTTGAACTGGCAGCGAGGGTTGCCGAACGAGTTTTCATCCCTTACACCGTCGGCGGCGGTTTGAGGACTGTTGAAGACATCCGAGAGGTGCTCAAGGCAGGTGCCGATAAAGTCAGCATCAACACCGCTGCTGTGCAAAACCCCGACCTAATTCGGGAAGCTGCTGAGCGTTTCGGCAGCCAATGCATCGTGGTCGCCATTGACGCCAAACGAGTTGGTCGCGAACCGAAACCTTTTGAAGGCGACGAGCGGTTTGAAGAGAACTGCCATTGGGAAGTCTACATTCACGGCGGTCGGACGCCTACGGGATTGGATGCAATTGAGTGGGCTGTTAAAGCCGTTGAGTTGGGGGCTGGGGAAATTCTGCTGACAAGCATGGACGCCGATGGCGCTCAAGCAGGCTATGACATCGGTTTGACCAAACGGGTGGCGGAAGCAGTTCCAGTTCCCGTCATCGCTTCAGGAGGAGCAGGAACTTTGGAACACATCTACGAGGCGTTGACCATCGGCAAAGCGGAAGCGGCGCTGATTGCTTCCATCACCCACTACGGCAAATATCGCATCGCCGACATCAAGCGCTACCTTGAGGAGCGAGGCGTTTGTGTGAGAATGGTTCAAGAGCAGTAGGGGAGCAAGCAACCTACAATCGCTCAAGAATTCGCCGATACAAATTCGGAACGGTCAGTCGGTGGTCGCCGCAAACATAGAAACTTTCGCCACCGCCAGCGACAGTGCGAACCAGTAAGGTCTTGAGTGGGCGGAAGTAGTAGCGCGGGTCATGTTTGGGTGGCTCGCCGCTGATTTCTCCCAAGTCCACGAGGTCAAAGACCGCTGTCGTGAAATGGTCAATCCTTCGCCCTTCCTGATGGGCTACATTGCGAGCCATAGCCAAAGCCTTCAGGAAAACTTCAGGTCCCATCACTTGCGTTCCGAAGTTCAGCACTACACCGCCCTCAAGTTGCGAGACAGTGTGGGCGAGGATGAGGAAGTCGGTGTAGGAAGTCGCACCCAACGCTGCGCCATCGCAATTGGGGTGCTCGTGAATGATGTCGTAGCCGATGCCGACATGAACGGTCACGGGCACTTTCAACCGATATCCAGCAGCCAAAATGCTTATGTCCTTGTGCGGGAAATCGCCTTCAAAAATGAACTTGCCGATTGCTTCGCCCATGCCCAAACCCTGTTCGTAGCCTCGCTTGATGGCTTCGTTCAGCAATCCCGTTTCTTCCCACAAGCCGAATTGCCCTTCCCGGATGTATCTCGCCACGCTCTCCGTCGTCGCACCAATCAATGCCAGTTCAAAATCGTGGATTGGTCCAGCGCCGTTCATGGCGATGTGGGTTAAGATGCCCCGCTCCATCAAGTCAATCAAAAACCGTGAAACGCCTGCCCGAATGACATGGGCTCCCATCAGCATCAAAACAGGGGCGCCGTCCCGCCTCGCTCGGACAATTCGTTCGGCAATGACATCAAGGGCAGGATGGTCAAAGGGCGGGATCGGGTCGTCCAAGCGGTAAAAACTGTCAATGGTCAGGTCGTGAACTCGTTCGCTTAAAGGCTTGAGTTTCAGCCTGCTACGGTCAAATTGGGGAAACGGCATTGCCTTGCGCCTCCTTTCGTAAAGGCTTTAAAGCCACTTTTTGAGGAACGGGAAGGCTTCTTTGCCGTTGAACTCGTGTTCGCCTTCAAAGATGTGCAGCGATATTCTGTCAGCAGCGCCGAAAACCTCGTAGACAGTTTTGAGCCGCTCAAAGGCTTCCTTCGTCGCTTCAACGGGGAAGATTGGGTCTTTCGTCCCGCTTTCAATATGGACGGGACGCGGGGCTATCAACCCAGCGATGTCGGGCATCTCGGCGTATTTGAGGATGCCGGGGATGTAGTTGTCAATGCAGTGGCTTAGGCTGAAGATGCTGGCTTTGAAGGTGTTGAAGTAGCCGCTGATGACAGCAACTTTGATTCGGGAGTCAAGGGCTGCGGAGAAGAGTGAGGTCGTGCCGCCGCCCGAAATGCCCATGACGGCAATTCGTTTGCTGTCAACATCGGTTCGGGTTTGTAGGTAGTCAATCGCCCGCATGACATCCCAGACCCGCCAAGCCACCATCGTCTCGCCTAAAAGCAACGCTGAGCCAGCAAGTGGTTGGCAAGACGATACACCTGCCCCTTGCCGCCTCGCGTTCTCTTCCCTTCGGTGCCCGAAGCCTAACTGCTCAATAGCGAGCGCAGCAAATCCGTTCGCAACGCACTGAAGTGCGAAATCCCGTTGGTAGCCTTCCCACCTTTCCCTCAGGCTTCCGTCCTCGTTGATTCCAACGATGTCGTCAACGCCCCGCCCGTGACCCGGAAGGCAAATCACGACGGGAAGTTTTTCGTTGTCGGAGATGGGTTTGAGGAAGTAGCCAAAAACTGTCAAGCCATGGCGGCTCTGGAAGGTGATGGTTTCTCGGCGGTAAGGGACGAGCCTGTCGTCGTCAGTGCGGGTCGTCAGTTCCCTGACCTCTAAAACTTTCGGTTCAAGAGGGCATCGTTCTTTTGGGAAGCCTCCCAGAAGTTTCGTCAGCGTCTGTCGCAACTTTCGCTGCCACTTTTTCGCTTCCTTCAAATTCGTGGCAGCAAACCGAAGCAGCATCGGCATTTCGTTGTAGCGAGCATTGACATACGGCATCGGGTCAAACTCCCAAGCCATCTCCCATCACCTACCCAACCTCAGGATTTGAGCGAACCCACGCGGAAATTATGACTGCGGGGAACTTGAGGGGTAAAGTTGTCTTGAGGGCGCTTTAAGCCTTTGTTCACCTGTAAGTTGAGACCATGCTTGAAAGGAGGGGCGAAGGGCTTTGCCGCCCCTCGCCCCTGTAACTCTCGTCAGCCTTTAGGGAGCAGGTGGGGCTTGTCGGTAAACCCAAAGGTCGGTGCCTGGCAGCGGCGGATTGAAGGCGCGGTCAGTGTTGGGTGGTGTGACCTGCCCATAGCGCGTCACTGCCCACCAAGCAAAACGGAAGGCATCCAATCCTTCGGCACTCAATTCCTTCAATTGGTCGTGCCCGACGATCACCCGCACGGTTTTGCCTTTGACCTCAAAGGGCAAATTGTCCAGCAAAACCGTCGCAGAGGGAGTGCCTCCAATGGGATGACCTGCTTGCCCTGCCTTCGTCAGGTTGGCGTAAAAGCCCGACACGGGGTCAAAAACCAAGTTGACCGAAAAGTCGCCCGGATGCAGGACACCATCGTTGTCGCCCTCTTTGTCAATGAACCAAGCGTAGAGGGTGGTATTATCGGGGCGAACAGGGGCGTTGAGTTCCATGAAGAAGACGATTTGGTCACGCCCGATTTGGGTGACCTTCGCCTTCACGATGTCCACGAAGGCAGGATTAGTGCCGACATCACCGACCGTATCTTCAATGACGCTGTTGCCGCTGCCACCGACCGCCGGACCGCGGGACGATCCCGTCACGGAAACGAACGCCGAGTCTCCGCCACCGCATCCCAAGAGGCTGACGAGGAGAGTGCTGGCAATTACTCCCAAAAGGCAAAGACGCCGCATATCTCATCCCTCCTTGCCTTCAAGATTTTGCGCCGTTTCGGTATAACGCTCTGGCAGCGGCGAAAGTTCCCGGAGGCTCTTTGTTAAGCCCTTAGTGTTCTGGAGGGCGAAACCCTAAAATCAAGTTGCTGGGCGCGGTCGCAAGCGCTGAAATTCCATGAGCGGGTAAGTTTTTCGCTGACTGAAGTCCATAGCATGGTTTGTTTTTAGTTGCGCCATCAACTATAGGAGGTGCCGGGTGCGAAGCGACAATTTGAAGGGCACGGTTATTGTCGTGCCGAAATTTTTCGGTCGGGCAGGAGCCCGCCCCTCCAGAGAGGAGAGGAGTCACCCATAAAGTGCAATCTCACAAGGGCGGGCGGTGGCGGGGAGACCACCGCCCGCAGGAGCGAGGGAAGGCGGCAAAGCACTCACGAAGGGGAGGCTGCTGCTTTCGCTTCTTCCTTCTTCGCCGTCATCGCTTCCTTCCGCAGCAAATCTTCCCATTGAGCGTCAATTTCCGCTTGTATGGCTTCAATCAGGTGTCGGTTCTCGGGTCGGAACAAGTGGGCGAACCTGCGCTGTCGCTTCAGGAACTCTTCAATGGGCAACTTGTGGCGTGGCTTGTAAGTGATGCGATAGACGCCGTTCTCAATCTCGTAAAGCGGCCAGAAGCAAGTTTCAACGGCAAGGCGCGAAATTTCCAAAGTCTCAATAGGCTCAAAGCCCCAACCCAAGTTGCAAGCGATGAGCACATTCAGGAAGGCAGGTCCATTAGCCTTAAACGCCTTCTCAGCCTTGAGCAGGAAGTCCTTCCAGTGAGACGGCGATGCTTGGGCGGCATAAGGAATTCCGTGGGCTGCGACAATCTCCATGATGTTCTTCCTTCCCTGCGGTTTGCCCGCAAGGACATCACCAGCAGGCGATGTAGTCGTGTGGGCATAGCGGGGCGTTGCGCCCGAACGCTGGATGCCAGTGTTCATGTAGGCTTGATTGTCAAGGCAGACGAAAACGAACTTGTGCCCACGCTCAAGGGCACCTGAAAGGGCTTGAAGTCCAATGTCGTATGTTCCGCCATCGCCAGCGAAAGCGATGACATTGACATCGCCATCGTAGCGACCTCGCTTCTTCAAAGCCCTCAAAGCCGCCTCAACGCCGCTCGCCACTGCAGCGGCGTTCTCAAAGGCGACATGGATGTATGGGACATTCCAAGTCGTGTATGGGAAAATGGTCGTGGTGACTTCCAGACAACCAGTTGCAACGCATGCGACTACTGGCTTATCCGAAGAAGCCATAACCCACCTCGCCGCTATGGGCAAAGGGCAACCGGCGCAAGCCCTGTGCCCGCTAACAAGGGGCAAAGGTTTCTGTGCCAATTCCTTCACGCTCGGCATGTTTCGTCACCTCTTTCATGAAATTTGACGACCTCGGTTCATTTTCGCAACTGCTCTTCGTGAACCAAATCGTTCAACGGGCGTCTCTCCTTAGGCTCAGGCATATCGGCGGGGACGCCTATCGGCAAGATAGCGACTGGTCTCATGTCTTGCGGCGCCCCAATCACTTGCCTAACAGCGTCGTCATCAAACGCCCCAATCCAGCAACTTCCGAGTCCCAAAGCAACTGCCGCGAGATGAGCGAAAGTGCAAGCGATGGTCGCGTCCTGAAGGGAATAGAGTTCCTCGCCACGCTTCCCGTAGCGGAACCTGTTTCTCTCAGGGTTAGCGACGAACACGAGAACGACCGGCGCTTCGGCAATGAACCACTGCCCCCATGCCGCCCTTGCCAGTTGCCGCTTCCTTTCGGGGTCGCGAACCACGACGACCTCATAGGCTTGCAAGTTTCCAGCGGACGGGGCAGAGTTTATTGCCTCCAAAATCTGCTTCAGCGTTTCGTCGCTGATTGGGTCGGGCTTGTATGCCCGAACCGAGTATCGCTTTTTCAGCACCTCAAAAAACTCCACCTTCCCTCGCCCCCTTTCAAACGCTCACGACTTCATATTCGCCGCTCATCAGCAGTGAGACGAAATGCTTCATCCCAGAGATTTTGCCCACGACGACTTTATCGCGCAGACCGAAGTAGTCCAAGCAGGTTTGGCAAACGAGAATTTCCACGCCTTGCTCTTGGAGTTGACGCAAGTGCTCTTGAGCCTGTAACTTTTCAACGGTTCGTTCGCCATCATCGGCAGCCAACTTGACTCCTGTGTTCCAGAGTATCAGGGCTTTCGGCTTCGGCTCAAGTTCAGCGAGGAAGCGAAGGAAGTTGGTCATTATGACCGCGCCAATTTGGTCGTCACCTCGCCCCAAAGTCCGCGAACCGATGAGCACGATTTTGGGCTTTGACATATCGCTCACCTCACTCCCTAACTCCCAAGTAGCGCCATGTCTCTTCAACGGGTTTGCCAGCAGCGATGTCCAGCAACTCCCTGAAGACTTCCTCAACATGCTCGTTAGTCAAGTCGCGACCGCCAAGCCCGTAGATGTAGTTGACGACCTTCGGTCCGCCAAGCGGGATGAACTGAGTGGCAGTTGTGTGGCGTTGAGTGACAAGGACATCGTAGAGGGCAGATTTGACCTCAGTGAACAGTGGACCGCCCATCGTTGAGAAACTATCCGCTCGGTCAAGGACACCGATGGCTTGAACGCCTGCCAGAACCCGAACGAGTTCGTCACGCGGGAACGGTCGGAAAACTCGGAGTTTAACTGCTCCGACTTTCAAACCTTGAGCCCTCAGTTCCCTGACGACCTCGCGGACAGTTCCACAGGACGAACCGAGAGAGATGACAGCAACTTCGGCATCGTCCATGCTTTCAAGTTCCATGAAGCCATAGACTTTCGTGCCGAAGAAATTGGCGAACTCCTCGCCGACTTGAAGGATGATTTGCTTTGCTTGCTTCATCGCCTCGGTTTGTTGGCGCTTGTGCTCCATGTAGTAATCGGGCAAATCGACCGGTCCCATCGTCACCGGAGTTTCAACCTTCAAAAGCGAAACTTCGGGCTCATACTCGCCGATGAATTCCCTGACGGCTTCATCAGGATAGACAGTGACGGGATGGACTGCATGGCTGATGATGAAACCGTCGGTAATGACCATCACAGGCAACCTCGCTCGCTCAGCGATGACGACAGCCTGAATGAGCGAGTCGTAGGCTTCCTGCGGGTCTTCGGCAAAGATTTGAATCCAACCGCTGTCGCGAGCGCCCATGACATCGGAGTGGTCACAATGGATGTTCAGGTTGGCGGAAAGGGAACGAGCGACAACAGCCATGACTATGGGCAACCTCAACCCAGAAGCGATGTAAAGCAACTCCCACATCAAAGCCAGACCTTGCGACGAAGTTGCGGTCATAGCCCTCGCGCCCGCAGCAGCGGCGCCGATGCAAGCGCTCATGGCACTGTGCTCGCTTTCAACGGGGATGTATTCAGTGTCGACTTTGCCGTCAGCGACGAATTGAGCAAACTGCATCACGATCTCGGTTTGAGGCGTAATTGGGTAAGCGGCGACGACATCGGGGTTAATTTGCCTCATCGCTTCCGCCTGCGCCTCGTTGCCTGATAGGGCAACGAGCCTCTTTTGCTCTTCCGTTACTCTCGGCAGCGTTTTCGCTACTTCAACCATCTTCCATCACGCTCCTTTTCATCGGCTGGCTTTAACTTCTTCAAGTTCCGCCTCAAGCACCATAGTCAAGGCTTTCGCTTTGGGCGGGCATTGAAGCGAGCACAAACCGCAACCCTTGCAGTGGTCGTAGTCAATCCCAACGACCTTGCCGTTCTCCAAAATGATTGATGCGTCAGGGCAAACGAGCCAGCACATCAAGCACTGGACGCACTTTTGCGGGTCGAAAATTGGTCGCTCCAACCGCCACGAACCTGTCCGATACATGGCGGAAGTGCCCGGCTCAGGGATAATGCCCCCTATCGGCAACTCCTTCCAGCCTTTCGCTTCAATGCGTGCAGTTTCGCGAGCGACGAGTTCAGCCGTTTTTGCCTCCACCCACTTGACTTCGTTGTAGCCTCGTTCCAGCGCCTTCAAGTTGGCTTCAATGACTTGCGGTCGGTCGCGGTATCGCTTCTCCAACCGTTGGGCTGTGTCTTTTTGGAGTGTCTCAAGGCTTATAAGCCCTGTCACCCGAGCGAATGCGCCAAGCAGCGGGACATTGGGGATGTCTTGCCTAAGGGTCTCTCTGGCTATCCCTGAAGCGTCAACGGTCGCGACCCTGTAAGGCTTAAGTTCCCATCGTTCCTGTGCTTCCTCTGGTGGCAGTGGCGTGTTGATGATAATCCAACCGTTGGGCTTCAAGCCTTCGGTGACGGGAATTGTGTCCATCAAGTGTGGGTCAACGACGATCACGATATCGGGCTCTGTAATGCTGCTGTGCATGTAGAAGGGTTGGTCGCTCAGTCGGTTGAAGGCTTGCATTGGTGCGCCCCTTCGTTCAGGACCGAATTCAGGGAAGGACTGGGCATACTTGCCCTCTCTCAACGCTGCTTGGGCTAAGATGTTCGCCGCCGTTTTCGCCCCTTGCCCTGCCCTTGCATGCCAACGAACTTCTATCAAAGTCCGCTGTGCGTTAGCGCTCATCTTCCGTCGCCTCCTTTTGGAATCGCTCTGCCTTTTTTCATTGTCACCACCAAAAGCCGAGGCGGTTGTCAGGTGTTTTCCCTTACTTGCGATCCTGCCCAAAGCAGCGCCTTTCACCTTAAAAAGTGTTGCGACAAATTTGTGAAACGGCAAGGAGGTTTGACCATGCGTCGGCACTTGAGGCACTTAAGGTCGCTTTGGTGGCGGGAGAAAAGGGTCTGGGAAGTCGCCAAGATAGAAGTCGCTGATGCCCAAAGACTTTCCCAGCAACTGAGGATTTCGGCGCTGCTGGCGAAAGTCCTATGCGCTCGCGGGTTCACGACGCCCCAAGAGGCGAGAACCTTTCTGCTGGGAACAGGCAAAGACCTGCCTGACCCGAAAATCCTTCCCGGCGTTTCGGAAGCGGCGTTGATTTTGTCCGAAGCGATAAAAAGTGGGACGCCTATTTTGGTTCACGGCGACTATGATGCTGACGGCATAAGCGCAACTGCTCTCTTGGCAACGACGCTCGCCAAACTCGGCGGCAAAGTCGCTTGGTTTGTCCCCAACCGGCTTCAAGACGGCTACGGTGTCAGCACCCGCGCAGTCCAGATGGCTAAGCAGAAGGGCATAAAACTCCTCGTCACTTTGGATTGCGGCGTAACTGCGGTGGAGGCAATTGAGTTGGCGAAGAAATTGGGTATGACCGTCATCGTCATAGACCATCACGAACCGACCGACCAACTGCCACCAGCGGACATAATTGTCAACCCCAAAATGCCTAACAGCGGCTACCAATTCCGCGACTTATGTGCGGGAACGCTTGCGTTGAAAGTCGCCCACGCAACTTTAGAAGCGATGGGACGGTCAGTTTCTGTCAGCGAACTCCCCGTTGAGTTAGCTGCTATCGCTACCGCCGCCGATGTCGTCCCGTTGGTCGGTGAAAATAGGCTCATCGTCCGAGAGGGCTTGAATTTGCTCCGTTCGGCAAGGCATTTGGGCTTGAAAGCGCTGATGGATGTCGCAAGGGTTGAGCCTTCAAGCCTCCGCAGTTTCCATTTGAGTTTCATCCTCGCACCGCGCATAAACGCTGTCGGTCGCATGGACGACCCCAAGCCCGCCCTCAAATTGCTTTTGACCACAAACCAGAACGAAGCCTATCAACTGGCGACCAAGTTGGACGAGGAAAACCGAAAGCGCCAGAAAGAGGAAGACATGACCTTGCGCATGGCAGTTGAGATGGTTGAAAGCGAACTTGACTTGACAAAGGAGCGGGTCATCGTCTTGGCATCGCCTGAATGGCATCCGGGCGTCATCGGCATAGTGGCGGCAAGGCTCGTTGAACTTTATGCCCGCCCAACTTTCCTCGTTGCCCTCAAAGGCAATGTCGGGAGAGGTTCAGCCCGAAGCATTGAAAACTTTCCCGTCTCAGATGCCTTACTCGCTTGCAAATCCATCATCGTTAGCGGCGGCGGTCACAAGGCGGCAGGCGGCTTTGTCATCCCTTGCGAAAACATTCCCCTCTTCCGTGACCATCTCAACGCTTTGGCGGAAGTGTGGCTCAGCGATGAGGATTTGCTCCGCCGAGTCCGCATAGATGCCGTCGTTTCCGCTAATGAAATCAACCTGAGGACTGTCAAGGAACTTGAAGCCCTTGAGCCGACGGGCTACGGCAACCCCAAACCCGTGCTGATGCTTCAAAACGCCACGCTCATTTACGCTGAAAGGTTGCCGGCTCAAGGGACGAGCAAATTGCTCATCCGAGTTCGGCAAGGCGAAAGGGTTTTGGAAATGGTGGGAGAGGGCATGGGCGAACTCGTCAACGAATTGCAACTGGGCTCAACAGTTCATGTTTGCTTCACAGCCGAAGTCAAATACGCTAACGGCATCCCCACCCTTGACCTTCAAATCGTTGACATAGCGCCCGCAAATTCCGACCGCATCGTCCTTCGCCACAAGTGAAAATGCAAAGCAGGGGAGCGAAGGTGGTCAGTTTGGCGAAGATTCGGAAAGGCTTTAAGCCTATCGTCCTCGTTTCTGCGTCGCCTCGGCGGCAACAGTTGCTCAAGCAAATCGGCGTCCCGTTTGAGGTTTGTCCAGCGGGAATTGACGAAACTTTGCCTGAGCGAGTTGACGACCCTGAAACTTTTGCGATTGATATGGCGCTCAGGAAAATCCGAGCCGTCGCGAAAGAGTTTCCTGACAGATGGCTTTTGGCTGCCGACACACTGGTTCTGCTTGGCAACAAGCCGTTGGGCAAGCCGCAAACTCGCGAGGAAGCAGCCTCTATGTTGCGCGAACTCTCCGGACGAACGCATGTAGTCGTGACAGGTCTCTGCTTGGCGAAGACCGACAGAAAGGGCAGAATCCGCCGCTGCCTCAAAGCAGCGGAGACCACATTCGTGACCTTCCGCCACCTGACCGAAGAAGAAATCGCAGCCTACATCGCAACTGGCGAACCTATGGACAAAGCGGGCGCCTATGGCATCCAAGGTAAGGCTGCTGTCTTCGCAACTCGCATTCTCGGCTGTTACTACAATGTCGTTGGGCTACCTTTGGCTAAGTTGGCGACTTTGCTCAAAGAAGCAGGGATTGAAGTGTCAAGGCTTTGGAAATCTCCAATCAATCGCTAAGGACGGGCATTGATGACGATGGTGAAGCGAGAGATGGAGTGGTTGGATAGGAGACCTGTGGCAGTTATCAGTGCGGCGTTTGTAGCAGGTGCGATGGCGGAAGCAGCATTGCCAGAAAAACCGTTCATTGCCGCCGCCTCGTTCCTTTTGGGTATCCTCTCGTTAGTTTGTGCTGCCTTCACGGCGCGACAAAGGCTCTTTTGGATGGCGCTTTGCGCTCTCATGCTTGGTTTCTCCCTCACCCGCTTCAGGTTGCCCTCCATGCCCCAAAACCTTGAGCCACCTTTTGAAGGCATTATAGTCGCTTCACCGCTTCCGATTAGCAACGGTTATCGTTTGCTTTTGCGAGTCGGAGATGCCTTTGCTCAGTTGACCGTCAACTCCGATAATTCCCCACGCTGGCAAATCGGCGATTTAGTCTTGGTGAAAAACTGCTGGGTGAGGTTGACAGATTGGCGACGGCATCGGTTTCAACGAATTTTCTGGGTTGGGCGGACAGACGAGGAGGCGATTGAGTGGTTGGGTAACAAAGCCGATGCCTTTGCGCTGCTAAGGTGGCGGGAGAGGTGGCGAAAGTTCGTTTTTGAACGATGGCAAAAGTCACTTCCAGAACGGGAACGCACCTTCACCATTTCATCCCTTGCGAGCATCGTCTTCGGGATGAGAACTACTGCAATTAGCGAGGCAGACGAAAGGGCATTTGCTCGCTCTGGATTGGCTCATCTGTTCGTGCCCTCAGGTTCGCAAGTTACGCTCTTGATGGGCTTGGCTTGGTTGGGAAACCGAGTTTTAAACTTGCCACCTTTCCCGCTTTTGATTTTGCTGTTGGGATTTTACCTGCCGTTGACAAGAGGTGAGCCGAGCATTTACCGTGCGGTTCTGATGGGAATTTACGCTTTCGCGGGTTGGAGATGGTGGCGGGATGTTGACTGGCAAACGGCGCTGTGGCTCAGTTCGGCAATTTTGGTCGCAACCGCTCCCGAAATGCTCCACGATGCTGGCTTCCAACTCTCTTACGCAGCCACTTTCGGTTTGATTTACGCTTCGCCTTTGCTTTTGCGTTTCCTTCTTTGGTTGCCCGAATGGCTTCGGTTTCCCATCGCCGCAACTTTGAGCGCCCAGATTTTCCTGACACCTATCTTGGCTCATTACTTCGGTCGCATAAGCCTCATAGCGCCTTTAGCCAACTTTTGCGCGGTCATCCCCGCGTCTTTCGCGCTGACTCTCGGTTTCGTCTCAGCATTGCTTTCAACGATTTCACCGTTCCTTGCCATGCCCATCAGTTTTGTGGCAGGTGAATTGGCGAAACTCGTCGTTTTGATGGCTCATTGGTTCGCTGCACCGTCGTGGGCAAGCATTTATGTTCGCCGCTTCTCGGGATGGGAAACTTTGTTAGCATTAGCGCTCTTGACAGTATTGGTAGCGTGGATGAAGCGAGACGAGAATGAAGCCCGCTAAAGCAGGCTGACTTGAAAAAGTTGTGAGTTGCGTGTTGAGCGTTCAAAGAAAAGCCCTGATCCACAACCCTCAACCCGCAACGCGCAACCCAAGCAGTAGCCACCCGCCTCGGGTGGGTGGTCAAGACTGTTTGTCACTCGCTACTCGCTATTCGCCACTCGCCTGCCGTTAACCGTTTCTTAACCTTTCCCCTCTGGCACTGTGGTTGGCTGTGTGCTAAAAACGAATTGCGCAAACTGCGGGCTCAAGCAACAAACTCTGAACGCTCAACGCACAACGCTCAACCCTTTTGGAACGGAGGTTTCGCCCGATGGACTGGCAAAGAGAACTTCGTCTCCGCCAAGAAATCACAAAAGCGGGCAGACGGTTGTGGCAAGATGGCTTAGTCGCCCACACCGATGGCAACATTTCGGTTCGCCTTGACGAAACTTGGGTTCTAATCACGCCTTCGGGAGTCAACAAGGGCGCATTGAAGCCACACCAAATTTTGAAGGTGCACTTGCACAGCGGCGAGGTTGACGGCAATGGAAAGCCGTCTGTGGAAACGCCTTTGCACCTCGCAATTTACCGCATTCGTCCCGATGTCAATGCAGTTGTTCACGCTCACCCACCTTATGCGACTGCATTCGCCGCTGCGGGAGTTGCCTTGACAGAGCCTGTCTTCCCTGAGATGATTGTCCGCTTCGGAGAGATTCCACTCGTGCCTTATGCTACCCCGGGCACTGACCGGTTGGCTGAATTGGTTGCCGAAGCCCTCCAAGACCACGATGCAGCGTTGCTCCAAAATCACGGTGCAATAACTGTCGGGCGAACCCTTGAAGAGGCTTGCGGGTTGATGGAAGCACTGGAATGGACGGCTAAAGGTTTGTGGCTGGCAAAGGCTTTGGGAAACGCAATCCAACTGACACCTTCAGAAATTGCCCGTTTGTTCGCAATGCGCTCTAATCCAATTCGGTGAAAGAGGTGCTGGCAGGGATGAAAGCGAGCAGAGCGGCAAGGTGGGCTCACTGGCAAGAGAGGTTGATTTTGGTTCTGCTTTTCGCAAGTGCGTCCGTTTCAGTTGTCACAACTTTGGCAATTGCCATCTCCCTCGGCGTTGAAGCAATTGGCTTCTTCCGAGAAGTCCCGCTCATCCGATTTTTGACCGAACGAGAATGGACACCCCTGTTCGCCATCAAAAAGTTCGGGATTTTGCCCCTTGTGTGCGGGACATTTCTCATCGCTGGAATCGCAATGGTTCTCGCAGTCCCGATGGGCGTCCTCATAGCGACCTACTTGGCGGAGTATGCTTCGGAACGAGTTCGCAGGGTTCTCAAGCCAGTGATTGAAGTTTTGGCTGGAATCCCTTCCGTGCTTTACGGCTACTTCGCTTTGCTTTTCGTGACCCCGTTGCTCCAAAAGTTCATCCCGTCACTTTCGGGTTTCAATGCCCTTTCTCCGGGCATCGTTTTGGCTTTCATGGTTCTACCGACAATCGCTTCCATCAGCGAGGACATCATTTACGCTGTCCCGCAGAGCATAAGGGAAGCGTCCCTTGCTTTGGGCGCAACGAAGTTGCAAACGACTTTCAGGGCAGTTTTGCCGGCAGCAGGGTCAGGCATCATCGCCGCTTGCTTGCTCGGCTTCTCGCGAGCAATAGGCGAGACAATGCTCGTGACAATCGCAGCGGGTCAAATGCCCAACCTGACCCTCAACCCCCTTGAACCGGTGCAAACGATGACCGCTTATATCGTCCAAGTTTCCCTCGGCGATGTCCCTCACGGTTCGCTTGAATACCGGACGATTTTCGCTGTCGGCTTGACATTGTTCCTCATGACTCTCATCTTCAACCTGTTTGGTCTTTTCCTTCGCGAGCGTTTCATCCGGACCTTCCAACGGTTCGCTTGAAAGGCAAATTGCGAGGTGAGCGGTGATGGAAGTCGTCACAGCGCCGAAAGTTGAACCTGAAGCAGTCCGAAGGCGGAGACGGGAAGTTTTGATGGAGTGGCTTTTCCTCGCTTCGGCTTGGGTTGCGCTTTTGCTGACCATTTCCGTCTTGCTTGCCATCTTGGGCAAACTTTTCGCCGACGGGTTGACGAGGATTAACTGGCAATTCCTGACGAGTTTCCCATCGCGGCGACCGGAAGAGGCAGGAATTTTCTCAGCTTGGGTTGGGACGCTTTATGTCATGTTCCTGACAGCGGCGATTGCTTTGCCGCTCGGAATTGGAGCAGCCATTTACCTTGAAGAATTCGCTTCCCGCAACTGGTTCACCCGCTTGGTTGAATTGAACATCAACAACTTGGCTGGCATCCCGGCAATCATCTACGGGTTGCTCGGCTTGCAAGTTTTCGTCCGTTGGTTTCGGATGGGCGAAAGCGTTTTGGCAGGCGCTTGCACTTTGGCGATAATGAGTTTGCCCGTCATCATCGTCGCTTCAAGGGAAGCATTGAGGGCTGTCCCTGTTTCAATCCGAGAGGCGGCGTTGGCTTTGGGTGCAACGAGATGGCAAACCGTTCGTGACCATGTTTTGCCATTAGCGATTCCGGGCATTTTGACGGGAACGATTTTGGCTCTTTCGCGGGCAATCGGTGAGGCAGCGCCTTTGGTGACAATTGGGGCGTTGACCTTCGTTGCTTTCCTCCCCAAATCGCCTCTTGACCCATTCACCGTCCTGCCAATTCAAGCATACAACTGGGTCTCCCGCCCTCAGCCCGAGTTCCACCGCAACGCCGCTGCTGCTTTGATTGTTTTGCTTGCACTGTTGCTTCTCATGAACAGCATCGCCATCTACCTTCGCAACCGCTACCAGCAAAGGTGGAGGATTTGAGGCTTTTCAAACCCAGCGGACTACGGGCATCAACAGCAAGGTTGCCCACAAAGCGAGGCGAACTGCGTTCATCCAGTCGTGATATTGGTCTTGGAGCAAAGGCGACTTTCGCCCAGTCATTTCCCTCTTCCGCTTCATCGTCTCCAGCCAAACAAAAATCGCTGTCAACCCTAAAGCGGTCACTTCAAGGAGCGGTAAGTAAGGTTGAGGTGAGGTTGTCAGCCTGATCAATCTTTCGGCGAATATGCCAAACATCCCGTATCCGAACAAGTGCCATGCAAACCCAGCAAGCCTTTGCGGTAGGAAGTAGGGCGCCCAGACCACGATGGTGACGAAAGCGCCCCAAACCGCCATCCCGCCGACGCTCGGATTTTGAAGGCAATAGCCCAACAACTCGCCAATCAAACGCTCCATCTCAAAGCACCTCCCTCGTTGAAATCGCCACCAACATTTTAGCCCAAGCGGAAGTCTGAGCGCAAGGGACGAAATCAACAGAGAAGTGCAGAGTGCGAGGTGCGGAGTGCAATGTTCGGTGCGATGTTCGGTTCAGGGTGCGAAAGTTTGAAGTTTGGTGGCGCCACACATTGCGGGCGACGGTCACTTGACTTCACTGCCCGCTACCTTTTGCTTTCCATCGTCAGCAACTCTAACCTGCCATCTTCCCAAAATACCGCCAAACCACGACGCTCCCCGTCAACCAACATCGCAAACGCATTCGGTCTCGGTTCATCCCTGCCCAACAAAACATCACGCCATCTCAATTCTCCCGCCTTCGTCACCTCTGCACGGTAAAGCCTCCAACGACGCCACCTGAAATCGTAACCAATCACATCATCGCTACCATCTCCGTCTATGTCGCCCGCAAACTCAACCTCAAAAGGCGCTTCCTGAACTCGCCAGTTGGAAGGAGAAAGGGCTTTTTCCCCTTTCGGAAGCGAACAAAAGATGCTGAACCGAACATCTCTCTGAAACTCCCATTGCAGCCTCCAACCTTCAAACCAAATGCGAGGCGGAAAAAGCAAGACAGGGCGCCATAGAAAGCCATAAAGTGCCTTTTGGTCACCAAACTTCATCAAATCTGCAATTCCCTGAACGCCAACTTCACCCTTCCACATTTTCAACTTCCCATCCCGCCATTGAAAGACCCATAAATTTCCGTTCCAGTTTGCCACCACAATTTCCTTCCGTCCATCGCCATCCAAGTCAAAAAGGCGCAGGAAAAAGCCAGCCCAAGTGACAGGCAAAGGTGACGAAGCGGCAACGACCTTCAGCCTTCTTTCCCTTCGGTCAAACCGCCAGATTTTCAACCGCTTATCTTCCGCCACCATTACGATTTCCATCCACCCATCCCCATCCAAGTCGGCAATTTGAGGAGAACCACCAAGCATCCAAGCGCCCAAATTTGTCTTCTTTCCTTTCTGCCCTCCCCAGAAAACCCAAGCAACATTTTCAATCAAAAGGGCATCCAAAAAACCATCCCTGTCAAAATCAGCAAGGTCATCAATTGCCCAACTTTTAAACCGAGAGGCAAACTTCCACTCACCTTGTGGCGACAAGATGAATGCCCAAACATTTCCGCCTCGGTAAACATCCAAGAAAATCGTCTCCATGCCCTCCCCTTGGCCAACAAACGCGTCTTCCATTGGCACATCGGGAAGGTTTGGCAAAGGTTCAAGGATTGCCTTTCCATCCTTCCATCGCAGCAGTCGCAAGCGCCTGTCCGCCGCCCAGACAGGCAGGGCTTTCGGGATGAACTGACAACGCCGCACCCTCATCTGAATTGCCTGACAGTTTTCAAAGCGAAGGTGAGAAGGTCTGTCAAACGGGGAGCGAACCCAAATGGGTGACTCGCCATCACCAAACTCTGTCGTCACTTCTGTCACTTCAGGATGTCCATCGTCATCAAGGTCAGTGATGAGCAAATTCTCAGGAGCATAAGGCAACTTGGCGAGGAGTTTTCTTTGCAAGCGGAAGGGCGGTCGGGCAAGCCAGATGGTGAAGGCAAGGAGTGAAAGGAAGATGATGGCGAAAATCAAAAGTCGCTTTCCCATCTTCGCTCACCTGCGCTGCTCAAAAGTTCGCCCACCGACTGAAGTCGGTGGCTGCAAAACGAAACTTGCTGAAGCAGGCTGAAAAATTGGAGGGCACATCTCCTGATGTGCCGAAATTTTTCGGCAGTGCAGGAGCACTGCCCTCCAAAAAAAAAAAACCATTTGCCATTCGCCACTCGCTACTCGCTACTTGACTTAGCCAGTTCTTTTGCCCTTTGATGTGCAGCGGAGATTGCCTCTATGATTGCACCGCGAAAGGCTTGTCGCTCTAAAACCGAGAGAGCCGCTATGGTGGTTCCGCCGGGAGAAGTCACCATGTCTTTGAGTTCGGCAGGATGCTTTCCAGTCTCAAGGAGCATCTTAGCCGCTCCGAGCAAAGTTTGTGCAGCCAACTTCAAAGCCACATCTCTTGGCAACCCCAAGTTGACGCCAGCGTCGGCGAGGGCTTCAGCGAAGACGAAAACATATGCTGGTCCGCTGCCCGAAAGTGCTGTCACTGCGTCCATCAACTTTTCAGGGACATCAACGACCAGCCCAACGGCGCTAAAAATTTCGTGGGCAATTTTTCGGTGGTTCTCGTCGGCATTCGTTCCAAGCGCAATTGCGCTTGCTCCAGCCAAGACTTGTGCGGGCGTGTTCGGCATAACGCGAATGACGGGCGTTCCCTGAGGCAACGATGCCTCTATGCGGGCAATTGGAACGCCCGCAGCGATTGAAATGACGCAATGCTTTTTCGGGTCAGTGACGGGTGCGATGTCGGCGAGCACATCGTCCATAACTTGAGGCTTGACACAAAGCAGCACGATTTCGCTCTGTTGGACTGCGGACTTGTTATCGTCGGTGGTCGGAATTCCCAGCGTTTGAATTCCCGCCAATTTTGACGGGTCAATGTCAGCGGCGACAATTTGCTCAGGCTTGACCTTCCCACTTTGGATAAGCCCACGCACCAAAGCGCTGCCCATTGCGCCAACTCCGATGACCGCCAACTTTTTATCCTCCAAAGGACTTGACAGTCCCATAAGCATCGCCCCTTGCCAAAGTTTTACGCATCACGCTTTACGCATTACGCTTCACGCTCCAACTTCTACTCCCAACTTCCTGCGCACATAGTTGATCAAGCCGCCTGCATTGAGGATTTCCCGCATGAAGGGCGGGATCGGCATGGCTTGGTAAGTTTTGCCTGTCGTGAGGTTTTTAATGGTGCCCGTCTCTATGTCCACTTCAAGTTCGTCGCCGTCGCGAATTTCGTCAACCGCTTCAGGGCACTCAAGGACAGGCAAACCGATGTTGAAAGCGTTCCGATAGAAGATGCGGGCGAAACTTTTGGCGATGACGCAACTTATGCCCAATCCCTTAATTGCCAACGGTGCGTGCTCGCGGGATGAACCGCAGCCGAAGTTCTCGCCGGCAACGATGATGTCGCCGGGCTTCGCCCTTTGCGGGAAGTCGGGGGCAATCGGTTCCATGCAGTGTTTCGCCAATTCCTGCGGGTCGGTTGTGACCAAATATCGGGCTGGGATGATGATGTCGGTGTCAATGTTGTCGCCAAATTTGTGGGCTTTGCCTCGCAGAATTTCACTCATGCTCTCGCTTCCTCCTTTCCGCAGTTTGCAGTCCATGATTTTGGCACTTTCCGTTCAAATTCGTTTCTCACTCCGGTTGCCTCCACGAGTGTTTCGGTTCCCAACCCAGAAGATTCTTCGCTTTGCTCAAGTCAAACAAACCTTCGTGCCCCTGAAGTTCGCGCTTCAGCGGCACATCGGGGTAAACAGCCTTGATCAGTTCCATCGTTGGGACGGCTGAAGCCGTGTCGGCGGCGCAGATGAAAAACGCTTCATGACCTTTCCATGTCGCAGCGAGGGACTTCAACACAGCGTCAACCACATCCCTGATGTCAACATAGCCCCACAAACCTTTGAAGTCGCCGGGGATGTCACGGCGCGGGTATTGACGCCAACGCTCATACCACTCCGGTGAAGTGACACCGTGAAAGCGGAGGCTGACTATGGTCATGTTTGGCTCAAGCCTGACCATCGCGTCGGCAATCTGTTCGCCAAGCCACTTTGACAGACTGTAGCAATCTTCAGGGCGGGCAGGGTGAGATTCGTCAACGGGCAAGTAGTCAAGTCGCGGTCGTTCCTTGTTGTAACTTAGCCCAATGGCATTGATGCTTGAAGCGACAACAACTTTGTGGATGCCCAATTGCCTGCACGCCTCAAGGACATTGTAAGTGCCCATGACATTGACCCTCATGACCTCGTGAGGCATTCCGAACCAGGGTCCGGGAATGGCTGCAAGGTGGACAACGGCGTCCGCACCTTTCAGGTTGTTGATGACTTGAGCGAAATCGGTGACATCGGCGCAAACGAAATCGGCGTTCCTGTCTTCGGGCGCTTGCATGTCAAACACAAGCACATCGTGCCCTTGTTCCAAAAGACCTTTCACCACTGCCCTTCCGATGCGACCTGCACCACCGGTCACAACGATTTTCATCTCCGACCCTCCTTCGCTGGCGGTTGATTTGAAGTCGATGCCTGAGCCGAAAAGGTTAGAAAATCGTCGGTCCTTTCCTGTTTCTCCACTGGGCGACCTGTCCAAATTGGCTCATGTTCGGCTACAATTTTGGCGGCAAGGAGGGACGATTTGATGAGTCAAACAACGACGAAGGCTTTGCCGAACTCACCCGAGCAAAGGGTTTTGACGCCGATTTTTTCCGGTGTGGCAAAAATTGTCGCCAAGGAGAGATACCGAAACTTTTGCCGCTTGACAATTCGTTGCCCAGAAATTGCGGCGAGGGCTCAACCAGGGCAATTTGTCAACCTTTACCTTGATGGGCTCGGTGGCGGAGCGAGTTTTGAGCGGTCGAATTTGCCGATGGCTGCTATATTGCCGAGACCTTTCAGCGTGGCAAAAATTGTCCCGCTCAGGAAGGGCGTGATTCAAAGCGACGAGCCACAAGCGTTTTCCGTGCTCTTTGACATTCGCGGCGTCGGGACAAATTGGCTGGCTCAGTTGACAACCGATGTTCCCGTCAGGGTTTCAGGACCGTTGGGAAAAGGTTTTTGGTTGCCCGAAGGGACGAAAACTGCGGTCTTGGTTGCCGGTGGCATCGGCATCGCGCCCTTCCCCTTCTTGGCAGAGAGGCTGAAGGCTCAAGGGGTTGAGACCGTCCTTTTGCTTGGGGCGAAGGCAAAGGACAAATTGCCCTTTGACCCAGTTCGTGCCGAATTCCCGTTTTTGCGAAACGGCAAGCCGCTTTCGTATTGGGGCGCTGACGAATTTGAGAGCATTGGAGTCCGCTCCGCAATCGCCCTTGAAGAACTGGAAGATGGCTTCTTCGCTGGAACGGTCACGCAACTTTTTGAGGCATGGCTTTCGACTCGGAAGGAACTGGACGGCATAGTCGTTTACGGTTGCGGTCCAATTCAGATGCTCAAGGCGCTAATCCAAATCGCTCAATCCTACAACTTGCCCTGTCAAGTCTCTTTGGAAGAGCGGATGGGTTGCGGGATGGGGATTTGCTTTGGTTGCCCCATTCCCGTCAAAGACGGCGGATACAAACTTTGTTGCACCGAAGGTCCAGTCTTTGACGCAAGCGAACTGGCGTTGTGAGCCAAAGACACGCAAAGGAGGGGAATTGGGATGAAGGACTTGGCGCTTCGGGCTTTGGACACGGCGAAAAAGTTGGGCGCAACTTATGCCGATGTCCGAATCTTGCTGACGAGGCGAGAAGACATCTTGGTCAAAAACGAGCGGGTTGCTTCGTTGGAGCAGACTGAGGACATCGGCGTGGGTGTTAGGGTCATCGCCGATGGCGCGTGGGGGTTCGCCGCAACCCGCGAAGTCACTCCGGAAGCGTTGGACAGATGCGTTGCCCAAGCCGTTGAGATTGCTAAAGCCAGCGCAACTTTGAAGGAGCGGGAAGTCATCTTAGCGCCCGAACCTGCCCATGTCGCTTTCTGGGAAACTCCCATTGAAGTTGACCCGTTCATCGTCTCCCTTGACAAAAAAGTTGAGACGCTCCGACAATGCACTCAAATCATTCGCAAGTTCCCGGAAGTTAAAGTCGCTGTCGGCTGGATGAGTTTTCAGCGGAAGCACCAATGGTTTGCCAACACCGAAGGGGCAATCATTGAGCAGATACTCACCAGAAGCGGTGCTGGGATTCAGGCTCAAGCAACGGACGGGAGCGATTTGCAAGTTCGCTCATACCCGCAATCTCACGGGGGTCAGTTCATGAGCAAGGGCTACGAACTGGTTGAGGAACTTCGCTTGGCTGAGCACGCAGAACAAATTGCTGAGGAAGCGAAAGCCCTTCTGACCGCAGACCCATGCCCTGAGGGCGAATTTGACCTGATTTTGGACGGCTCACAATTGGCGCTTCAAATCCACGAATCCGTCGGGCACGCCCTTGAGTTGGACAGGGTTTTCGGTGCGGAAGCCAACTATGCGGGCACGAGTTTCGCGACACCTGAGAAGTTGGGCAACTTCCAATATGGCTCACCAATTGTCAATATCGTTGCCGACGCAACTTCGCCCGGCGGGCTCGCGACTTTTGGCTACGATGACGAAGGCGTTCAGGCTCAAAGGTGGCATCTCGTCAAGGACGGCATTTTGGTTGACTACTTGACATCACGCGAAACGGCAGCGAGGTTGGGCGCTGAGAGAAGTCACGGGTGCATGAGGGCTGATGGCTGGCAAAACTTGCCTATCATCCGAATGGTCAACATCAGCCTGATGCCGAGGGAAGGGACTTTGGATGACCTGATTGCTGACACCAAGCACGGAATCTTCATGGCTGTCAACCGAAGTTGGAGCATTGACAACCAACGAGTGCAATTCCAGTTCGGGTGCGAAATCGGCTGGGAGATTAAGGACGGCAGAAAGGTTCGGATGGTCAAGAACCCATGCTATGCTGGCATCACTTGGGAGTTTTGGCGTTCGTGCGATTTCATTTGCGGCGAGAGCGAGTTCGTCTTGTGGGGCGTCCCAAACTGCGGCAAAGGTCAGCCACCACAGCGAGCCGAAATGTCTCACGGAGCAGCACCAGCAAGGTTCAGGAAAGTCAAGGTCTTCCCGGCAAAGTGAACCCATCGGTTCGTTGGGGAACTTCTGGGCGAACTAATTCGTCAAAGATGCAGGTTCGCTTCTCTGCACACTTTAGGAAGTGGCTTTAACTGCGAACAAACGAGTTGCAAGTTGAAGTGAGGTGATGGAGCGATGCGGCTCGTTCGCACGGTTGCGTGGGGTGCTGTTTTGGCGACATATATTGCCCTTCATCAAGTTGCAGTGGCATTGTGGGCAATACCACCAATGGCACCTTTGGATCGGCTCTTGCCGAATGTTCAGCGTTATGTCCAGCAAAACCCAAAAGACGCTCACGGTCACTATGTCCTTGCAAGGTTGCACAGCCTCGCTTTCGCAAAAGGAGAAAAAGCGTATGTCGCTACCCGTCCAAACAAGCCTTTGGAGTTTCACGACACAGAACCTTTCTTCGCCGAGCGACCGAAGCAAGCGGGTGTGCCTGACCAAACAGCCCTTGACCATCTCGCTAAATCCATCAACCATTACTGCATCGCCGTGCAGTTGAATCCCAAAGAAGCCCTTTACTGGCTTGGCTTAGGTTGGGTTTTGGAGCAAGGGATGAAGTTCGCAGACAAACTTCCTGCACCGTTTCTGAGAAAGCCTCAAATTGTCTCAGCAGAAGAGTGGCGAAAGCAAGCGCTCAACGCCTATCGGAAAGCCTTCAGGCTCAGTGTTGATAAGGAACTCTCTCGCGGTCCAAAGATGTATGGCGAAATGGGTCTTCCTTCAGGTTCAATTGCTCAGGAAGCGGGAGAAGCCATCTTGAGGCTGCAACAAGGGCAAAGGTTGAGTTTGTTAGAACGATGGGAAGTAAAGAGAGTGAAGGGTGCTTTGGAAGAACTCAAAAAATTGCCCCGCGCCATCACGCCCATCGTCTTTCCAATTTCTCGCTCGCTTTCCCTTTCGGATTTAGTCTCGTCCCGCTCGGTTGTTTTTGACTTGAACGGCGATGGCATCAAGGAACGATGGCAGTGGGTTTCTCCCAAAGCGTGCTTTTTGGTTTGGGACGGAGAGCGAACTGGGCAAGTCACCTCAGGCTTGCAACTTTTCGGCTCGGTGACTTGGTGGATGTTCTGGCGAAACGGCTATGAAGCGCTGGCAGCGTTAGACGATGACGGGAACGGTTGGCTTGAAGGAAAGGAACTGGACGGAATTTTCGTTTGGCACGACAAAAACGGCAACGGAGTTTCCGAACGGGGAGAAGTTTTGCCACTATCTCATTTCGGCATCGTTCGCATCTCCGTCAAAGCCACGAACCGCATCGGCGAAACCCTTTTCAACCCGAAAGGCATCCAACTCCTTGACGGCACTTTCCTGCCAACTTACGACTGGGTCGCAAAACCCATCAACCCTTGACAGGTTCAAACCAGCCGACTGTGCGGTTGGTTTCGGTGAAGATTTGCTTTGCTGCATCAACGAGCAAATCAGGCGTGACTTTTTGCAGGTTGGGCAAGTAGGCGTTGAGCAACTTCCAATCGCCCAGAACTTCATATGCGCCAACATGATATGCCCGCTCAGTCGCCCCATCCAGTGAGCGCAAGAAATCGGCTTGTTCCATGTGCACTACCCGCTCCAATTCGTCTTGCTCAGGCGGTTTTTCGGTCAACTGCTGCAACTCCGACCAAACTATGTCTTCAACTTCAGGCAGCGATGATTGGTCTGTCAAGGTCACGAAGACGGTGAAAAGGGCTGCCTCTTTGTGGACGGAGTTGCCAACCCAGACGCTCAAAGCCTTCTTCGTCTCAACCAGTTTCCGATAAAGCCGAGATGTCCGCCCATGCCCAAGCACATCGGCAAGGATGTGCAACGCATATGGAACAAGTTGCTCGTTTCCGTCCCTCGTCCCTCGCCCCTCGTCCCTCGTCCCTTGATAAGTCGGTGCATGGAAGACCATCGCCAGCAGCGGCAACTCACCGTGCCCTTTCACCCTAACCCTTCGTTCGCTCCTCTGCGGTGGTTCTTTCACTTCGGGCACTTTCGCCCCTTGACTCGGTTGCAATTCGCCGAACCGCTTTTCAACTTCGGGCAAAACTTCTTCAGGCGTGACATCGCCGCTCAGGACAAGGAAAGCGTTGTTGGGCGCATAGAAGCGGCGGTAGTAGTCATAGAGGTCGTCTCTGGTCATCCGCTCCAAATCGCTTCGCCAGCCAATGATAGGGTTGCGGTAGGGATGAACTTGGAAGGCTGTCGCGAGGACTTCGGTGAAAAGGCGGTGCTCAGGATGGTTCTCATACATCTCCAACTCGCTCAAGATGACACCCCGCTCCAATTCCGTCTCCTGTGGGTCAAACAGGGCGTTGGTCATTCGGTCAGCCTCTATGTCAAGGGCGATGAGCCAATTCTCCTTCGGCAAAGTCTCAAAGTAAGCGGTGTGGTCATAGGTTGTGTGACCGTTCAAGACGCCACCGTGTTTTTGGATGAGACGGGCAATTTGTCCTTTCGGGAACTTTGGCGTCCCTTTAAAAAGCATGTGCTCAACCCAGTGGCTGATTCCAGTTATGCCGATTTGCTCGTGCCGAGAACCGACTCGGTAAAACGCCCAAACGCTGACGACCGGTGCGTGATGAACGGGCGCAATGAGAACCTTCAAGCCGTTCGGCAAAACATGTTCGCTGACTTGCACTGACCATTCCGCCACTTCAATCACCTCCGTGCCGAAAATTGTAACGCCTCCGAAAGGGTTGCGAGTTGAGGGTTGTGAGTTGCGGGTTCTGGCGATAAACTTGACTAAAGCCGTTCATGTTACGGGTTTTAACCTGTAGTTGATGGCGCAATCAGAAATAAACCATGCTACGGACTTCAGTCCGTAGTCGGTGACGGAGAAACTGAGCGCTGACTTAGAGCGGGACGAGGGGCGTGGGACGAGGGACGGAGAAATGGGAAGGCGATGCTCCTGCCGAGCCGAAATGACGGCGACTGGCGAATAGCGACTGGTAAAAACGGCAGCGAGTAGCGAATGGCGAGTGGCGAATGGTGAAACGGCAGCGAATAGCGATTGGTGAATGGCAAATGACTTTGACCACCCACCCAAGGTGGGTGGCTAAAAATTCAAAGCAGGCTAAATGAGAGTTGCGAGTTGCGGGTTGCGCGTTCAGAGAAAAAGCCCTAACCCTCAACTCTCAACCCGCAACGAGCAACCCAAATAGCAGGCTTCGCTTTCGTAGCCACCGACTTCAGTCGGTGGACGAGTTAAGATGACAATTGCAGATGGTGGCATGCGTGGTTTTCTCAGGCATGAAAGCGCGGGAATTTCGTTCCTTCGGGGGTGCTTTGAATGAGAGTGCTCATAACGGGTGGAGCAGGCTTTTTCGGGCTTCATATGGCTCGCAGGTTGCTGATGGACGGGCACCAAGTCGTTCTGCTGGATATTGCCGACTTTGACCCTGCCGAATATCAGACTTTGGGCGAACCACTTCCTGAAGGCTGGGAAAGGCGAGTTGACTTCATTAAAGGCGATGTTCGCGACCCAAAAGCGGTTGACAAAGCCCTTGAGGGTGTTGATGTCGTCATCCACGCCGCTGCAGCGCTCCCGCTTTGGCACCCGCGCGACATTATCACGACGAATGTTGATGGGACGAGGGTTGTCTTGGAACGCTCGCAAAGGCGCGGGATAGAGCGAGTGGTTTTCATATCGTCAACGGCAGTTTATGGCATCCCGGAAAAGCATCCACTTTACGAGGATGACCACCTTGATGGCGTTGGTCCCTACGGCAAAAGCAAAATCGCTGCCGAGCAAATTTGTGCGCAGTTTCGCAATCGCGGCATGGTCGTCCCAATCGTTCGCCCTAAAACCTTCATCGGACCAGGAAGGTTGGGCGTTTTCCAAATCCTTTTTGACTGGGTTGAGCGGGGAAAGCCCATCCCTGTCATCGGCAGCGGTCTGAACCGCTACCAGTTGCTGGATGTTGACGATTTGACGGAGGCAGTCATGAAGTTGCTGACCTTGCCACCTGAGTTTGTCAATGACACTTTTAACATCGGCGCTGAGCGATTTGGGACAGTCCGCGAAGATGTTCAAGCCTTGTGCGACCACGCCGGCACTGGTGCTTTCGTCGTGCCGACGCCAGCAAACTTTGTGAAAGCGACTTTGAGAGTCCTTGAGGCTTTGAAACTCTCGCCGCTTTACAAGTGGGTTTACGGCACTGCCGACAAGGACTCTTTCGTCGCAATTGACCGAGCAAAATCGAAATTGGGCTGGCAGCCAAGATACAGCAACGCCGAATCTCTGTGCCGAACATACGATTGGTATCTCGCCCACAAGGAGGAACTTCAAGGTCGCACCGGCGTGACTCATCGCGTCGCATGGAGTCAAGGTGCACTGAGGATTGTTCGCGACCTTCTCCCGTCGGGTAAAAGGGCAAAGGCGCAAGCAAACCTGAACCCTTAAGGGGAGAGCAAAAACCATGAGAGCGATTAGTCTCTTGCTGGCAATTCTTTTGACGATTGTCGCATTCTCGGTGGGTAGCGGGCAGGAGAGCGAGAACACACCGCCGGAAGAGCCGACACAAAAAACTGCCGATAAGGAGCAAGTTGGCGGCGAGAAAAAGGAAGGACAGCCTGAAAGCGAATCGCCTTCAAAGGAAACTGCGCCTTCCGAGACAAAGGAGAAGCAGGAACCCACCGAGCAAACTTCTCAACAACCCAATTTGCTACCTTCTCCTGCCGAGCAGGTCAAAAAGCGAAAGAAGCGCCCCTTTGAGTTCAAGATTTCCGCTCACGGCTACGCAAGTTTGCAGTATCAAGTGGGCAGCACAGTGCAAGGGACTGAGCAAGGGCGTCAAGTCTATCGCTACGAAAACTATGGCTTGTCAAAGGGTTTCAACGCTTACGGCTCGCTTCAAGCCGATTGGCAAATTGGCAATCTCTCCATCAAGGGCGAATGGACGCCTGCGCGATACTCGCCGACGGCTCAAAGGTTCCGCACCGAATACAACGCCGGCAGCACTAAGTTCACCTACGGCAACTTGTTCCTTTCGCTCCAAGGCAACCAGTTCGTCTCCTTTTCCAGATACGCCCAAGGGTTTCAGGTTGAACACAAGTTCGGCAAGTTGGGCGATTTGGTCTTGGTGACTTTTGAAACGCCGTCGCAAATCGTCACCGATGTCTTTCAGGGTAACAACTCGCCCGGTCCATATTTTTTGCGGCGAAGCCCAATCATTGAAGGCAGCGAGCAAGTCAGGGTTGATGAAAGACCGCTCCGTCGCGGCGTTGACTACACCATTGACTACAACTACGGGCAAATCATGTTCGCAACGCCAATCCCGCCGACTTCAACGATTGCGGTCAGTTACGAGAGCGTCGGCTACGGCGGTGTCGGTCGCTTCATCGGTTTCCGCTCAAACTGGCGCACGGGAGAGAATAGCAGGCTCGGCGTCACTTTCTTGACGCAAAATGTTCCCTTCACCGTCACCGAAAAGGCTGAGAGGTTTCGCGAGGAATTTTTGGGCACGGGAACGACGGGTCCGTTCCTTTTGCAAGTCAGACCGGTTGCTGTCGGGAGCGAAAAAGTTTTTGTCAATGGCGTCCAACAAACCCGCAATTTGCACTACCAAATCAACTACCAGCAAGGCATTGTGACTTTCCTTCAACCTGTCCCCGCCGGCGCAATTGTTGTCGTTGAGTATTACCGAGCAGCAGCCACAAGGGCAACGGTCGGAAACTTGAGGCTCTTGGGACTTGACTGGAACGGGGTGCTCGGGAAAATCGGGAGGCTAAGTTGGCAGTTTGGGATGAGCAGCGGCGGCGACAGAAACGGCTGGGCATCAGAAATTCGCTTGGGCAACGAGAGCCGACGGCTCGCTTATAACATCCGTTGGCAGCGGGTAGGGAAGGGCTTCACGAGAGTTGAAAACACCGACTTCTTCCGCAACGACTCCGGCTTGTCAGCAGATTTGCGATACGAGTTGCTCCAAGGTTTAGGTTTGGCGCTAAGTTGGCAAAGCAGCAAAACCGCTGGAGGTCGCTTCTTCGGCATCGGTTCTTTGGACAGCGTCTCCGAGAGCAGAAACCGCGATTTGAGTTTGCGCCTGGATTTTGAGCGCCCAAAGTTGCCGAGGTTGCAATTTAGCCACCAAAGATTGCGGAGCAGTTATGGGAGCGGAGAGACGGGCACTGAAACGGCGAAAACTTTCACGACACTTTACTTGGGCTATCGCATCGGTCATTTTTCCCTTGACGGTGCGTGGGAGAAATCTGACGACTCTTTCAAGCCGACAGGGCAAAGCACTTCAACTTTGACAGCCACCACCGCCGAAACCGACAGGAAGCGGTTCAGCCTTGTGTTTCAGCCGGGCAGCAAGTTGTCAGTGGCGCTTGATTGGACGCAAAACAGTTCTGACAGCCCTGAACGGCAGTATCGCTCAAAAGCAACCCAACGCATCTTGTCCATCAACTACACGCCCTGGCAAAACTTGCAGTTCTCTTTCTCGCACCAAAAATTGAGCGGCGCTGCCAGCGTCAGTTCGCTTTTAGGTGGAACTGCGCTTACTGGAGTTGCAGGTGGGGTTTTGAGCGGTGTCGGGTTCGGATACACCGGCTTGGGGACAGGTTGGGGCACAGGTTACGGGACGGGGTTTGGCGGCTACGGGACTTTCGGCGTCGGGACGACAACGAGACCAAGTTACGGCTGGAGTGGCACTTCAGGTTCATGGGGAACTTCAGGTTCAAGCAGTTGGGGAACATCAACTGGTTGGGACAATTCTGGTTGGTCAACTTGGGAGACGCCCCGCAGCAGGATGAGGCAAATCTTCCCCAACCCTAACCCTTCACCGACTTTGACCCGAAGGGGTAACGAAAGCACGGTCACAACTTTCGGCGTCCAGTGGACGCCAATGCAAAGGCTCGTCCTTTCAGCGGATTTGGTGATGAACTCCGACAAAGGTTCGGAGTTGGTGGGAAGTTTGAGGCAGAAGGATTTGAGTTTGAGCGGCTCTTGGCAGGTCTCCCGAAAACTCAACCTGTTCGCACAGTTCACCCGCAGCCGCAATACCTACCTTGAAGAGTTGAACGACTCGCTGACACTGATGGGCATGTTCGGGTTGACTTGGGGCGATTATCAGGGCTTGAACTTTTCGCTCAACTACCAAAGGCTTCGGATGCAAAACTTGAGGGTCATCAACAGAGTCCCGCAACTTGAGGAGACGAACTACAGCGCCATCACTGCGAGTTTGCAAGTTCCGATCACCAAACGAATCCCGCTGAGAATCCGAGCAGCGAGGTTGCAAAACCGCAGCCCAGCGGGGGTTTTCGGAGGTCGCTACCGCGTCACCGAAATTGAGGCTGACTTGACCTACAATTTCACCCGCAACATTGGCTTCGGTCTCGTCTGGACGATGACGAAGCGGAAGGGCGACCGACCTGAACAGGATTACTCGGCATCGGTCCTGAGAGCAGCACTTACCCTGCAGTTTTGAGAAAATCTGCCGACTAAAGTCGGCGCTCAGTTTCTGCGTCATCAACTACGATCCTGCGTGCAAGCGTGCAGGCGTGTAAGCGTTCATGAGTGCAAAGAAATGGTGCGGAGTGCTGGGTGCGAAAATGGATGGAGAAGCGAGCCTTTCACGATTTTTCTGCCCATGCCACTGGCTTTAGCCAGTGGTTGATGACGGATTTTTCCTGAGCGCCGAATTCATTCGGTGAAAAATCGCAGGGCACGGTCACTGCCGTGCTGAAATTTTTCGGTCGGGCAGGAGCCCGACCCTCCAAAGTTTGGCAAAACTGGAGGGCGCATCTCCTGATGCGCCGAAAATTTTTCGGCAGTGCGGTAGCACCGCCCTCCAGAAAACCATTCGCTATTCGCTACTCGCCACTCGCTGCCGTTTTGGCTGAAGTCGGTGGCTACGAAAACAAAGCCTGCTATTTGGGTTGCGCGTTGCGGGTTGAGAGTTGAGGGTTAGGGCTTTTTCTCTGAACGCGCAACCCGCAA
>Ga0079992_135199_pt2 | contig 50330 bp, 49 predicted proteins | sample FaiFalFF_MnMetaG_3_FD_69197 | JGI IMG/M metagenome (GOLD analysis project Ga0079992, IMG submission 69197) | Freshwater microbial communities from Yellowstone National Park, Wyoming, USA - Fairy Falls B (FF_Mn_B) MetaG (SPADES assembly) (version 2) | ecosystem: Environmental > Aquatic >...
AACAAAACGACAATCTGACCGCGGCCGCGCATCTTCCTCCCTCCGATTGGCAACCCTGGAAGGGGCCGATGGACCATGGGTCAGGCTCATCCCATCGGATCCACCGAAGGCAACGGCATCCAGGCCGATGCATACATCGGGATGATTTCAGGGAATATCGATGTGAACAGGCCCAGACGCTGGCGATAGTGATGATAGACCTCCACGATCAGGATCCCCTTGCTCGGGGAATGGCCGACCTGCGCGGCGATGGCCTCGTTGGTGACCCGAGAGCTGTTGAACCGTGACCAGCCGTTGGGGGCGTCTCGGGGAAGTCGCCAGGCCAGTGTGCCGTCCTGCCGGACGCCGAAGGCAGAGATCACCAGTCCGCGTAGAGGCAGGGATCCCCATCGGCGCCGAAGCGGGCGGCTTCCCGCACGGCGTCCTGCAGGGAGAGAGAGGCCGCGATGGCGAGCCTCATCTCGGTGAGCCCAGCGATGAGGATCAGAAAGGAGGCTCTGGGCCCGCTGCCCTCCCCTTGTCAGCCTCGCCTCCCCATCCCGGACTTTTGGGCTATTGACAGTTTAAAAATCTTTAATATAATAAAAGCGTTGATTTATAACTTTTAAATCTGGCCTGAAAGGTCTTTGGGATAGGGGGGATCTATGAGCCAGCCACGACCCTCTTGTCCTAAACAGCGATTCCTGCTTGGGGAGGAAGGGACCTATCTGCCAGGTCTTTCGGATATGGCGGAATCCATGAGCCAGCCGTAACCCTCCCGTCGTGAGCAGCGGTTTTCCTCTTGGAGGTAAGAGCTCTATGACCTTGAAGGCGCAGGCAGTCCGGGGACTCCAGGGGTTCTTCCGTCGGGGTCAGGGGCTGGTGGAGTTCGCCCTGATCCTCCCGGTGTTGTTGCTGTTTATGCTGGGGATCATGGAGTTCGGCCGCGTCCTCTACATCTACACCGAGGTCTCCAACGCGGCCCGGGAGGCGTTGCGGGCGGGGGCGGCGACCCTCCACCGGGCCAACGACGCCGACCGGGGGAAGGTCACCGCCGTGGAGTGCAATGAGATCCTGAACCGGGCTTACGGGACCCTGGCCCTGACGCCCCGAAGCCAGGTGACGATCACGGTGGAATACCGGCGCCCCACCTCCGGCGGGGGCAGCACCTCCCTGGGGGTGTGCGCTTCCGATCCCGCGCAGACCCAGCTGCCGACGGCGGTCCTGGCTCTGAACGATCAGGTGTATGTGGAAGTGCAGTCCCGGGTGAGCGCAGCCACCCCTCTGATGCAGCCTTTCCTCCCCGGCCTGACGCTGCGCTTCGCCGGGATGCGCTCGGTGGTCCCGATCAGCGGCATCGCGATGCCGAAACCGTAGAGGGAGCCCGATGGGGATCATGGGACGAGGACGCGGTCAGAGCCTGGTGGAGTTCGCCCTGGCGGCCACCGTCTTGCTGATCCTGCTCACCGGGGTGCTGGATCTGGGGCGGATGTATATGGCCTGGGTGGCCATCCAGGACGCCGCCGGGGAGGGGGCGCTGTATGCGGCGATGAACCCTCGCTGCATCAGCGCGGCGAACGGCCCGGATTGTCAGACGCCCAACAACGCCTACGATCGCACCTTCATCGCCATCCGCTCCACGCCCGGGACCCCTCTGGATCCCTATCGGGTGACGATCGTGATCACGCCGAACGATCCGGGGCAGATCTGCTTCGGCACGCCGATCACGGTCTCCACGCGGTATTCGTTCACGATGATCACGCCGGTGATGCAGGCGATGTTCGGCCCGGAGGTGGCGCTGCGGGCTTACGCGGTGCAGCGCGCCCTCAACAACGGCTCAAGCGGATGCCCATAGACCGGGGCGTCCGGGGGAGGTGGAAAGATGCACGGACGAAACCGAGGACAAGCGCTGGTGTTGATCGCGCTGGCCTTTGTGGGCCTTCTGGCCCTCACGGCCCTGGCCCTGGATGGCAGCAACGCCTACGGCCAGCGCCGGCGGGCCCAGAACGGGGCCGACGCCGGGGCCCTGACCGGGGCGCGTTTCCTCTGGAACCCCAAGCCCTGGTGCGGCAACCCCCAGGGCTACGGCTGCCCGGAGGCGGCGCTGTTGCGGGCGGTGAACAGCGCCGTGGAGGCCCACGGCCTGCCGGATACGGATGGCCAGCCCGGGAACGCGTATAACGCCAACATCCAGGTCTTCTACACCGACGCCGACGGGAACGTCCTCGGTCCGGTCGGCGGCGGCTTCGTCCCGGCCAAGATCGGGACGAAGGACGTGAAGGGCGTCCGCGTGGTGGTCTGGAACCCCTTCTCCGCCTTCATCGCCCAGATCATCGGTCAGGCGAACCTGCGCGTGAGCGCGGAGGCGGTGGCGGTCTACCAGCCGCCGATCTCCTGCAACGGCTGGGCCATCTTCGGCGGGTGCACCGGCAACTGCCAGCCGAACGTCCTCAAGGCCACCGGCGGCGGCCAGGCCGGGGTCGTCAACGGCAACATCCACTCCAACGCCGACATCAACATCAGCCAGCAGATGTATATCAACGGCGTCTGCGACTATGTGACAGAGAAGAAAGGGAACGGAACCTGCCAGACCGCCCGGCAGGGCGGCTACATCCCGATGCCCCAGTTCTATCGATACGAAGACTTCCTCCCCGGCGGCTCCAAGTGGAACCAGGTGGATGCGAGCCGGCGCTATTACTTCAGCGGCCCGATCACCCTGAAATCCAGCGGCCTTTGCCCTTCCCCCGGGAACAACGGCGGCGGCTCCTATAAGCTCTGCGACGGGCTCTATGTGGTCAACGGCGACGTCACCATCCAGGGCGGGGGAACCGTCACGCTGACGATTGTGACCAACGGCGAGATCAAGTCCACCAGCTCGAACAACGATGACGCTTACTTCAAGGGGTTCTACCGGGAGCCGGACGGCAAGGGGCAGCTCCTGTTCTTCTCGACGTCCAACGACACCAACAACGGGGCGATCCAGCTCTCGTATGCTCGAATCTCCTGGGAGGGCCTGATCTACGCTCCGAACGGCCTGGTCAACCTCTCGGGCAGCCGGGGGTTCACCGGGAACGGCGCCATCTTCGGCTACGAGGTCGACGTCTCCGGCGCCAACTTCCAGCTGACCTATAACGATAACGCCTGCCCGACCTCGCCTCCCCAGCTCTTCCTGTTCAAGTGAGCCGATCCCCGTCCCGGGAGGCTCCCGTTAACGGGCCTCCCGGGACCCTCATCTTCCCACTCTCAGCGCTCGGGATCCGGAAATGCGGACGCACAAAGGTTGGCATCGAGTTGGGGCAACGCTTCTCATCGCGGGCGCCGGGTTCCTCGCCCTGCTGCTCCTCTTGAGCCGTCGGGCCGAGGCCGGCGTCCAGGTCCTTTCCCAGACCACGCTGGCGGATTTCAGCGCCGGGGAGTTCCTCCGCACCGGGCTGGCCGGCATGGGGGACGGCGCGGTCTCGCTGCTTCGGGCCGGCTTGAGCGGGGAGTGGATCACCACGGTGGTGACAGCGGGTCTGGTCCCCCGATGGGGCCACGCCGCGGTCTACACGAACGGGCGCATCTATGTGATCGGCGGGCTCCACGATGCCACCGTGGGCAGCGCCCTGACGCGCTCCATCGTGCAATCCGCCACGGTCCTGGGCGATCACAACCTCACGCCATGGGTCACCGTCACGACCAACCTCACCGGGATCTTCCCTCAGGGCACCGCCTATGGGGGAGCGGCGCAGGTCGGTTCTTTCCTGTATGTCATCGGCGGCAGGCGAGCGCCGAACCCGGACTTCGGAGTGGCCCAGCGTCAGGTGGCCTACGCCCGGGTGAACCCGGATGGCTCCCTCTCCCCGTTCACGGAGGCGGTCTCCCTGCCCGTCGGGCTGGAGAGCATGGCGACGGTGGCGTGGGCGGGATGGATCTACGTCCTGGGCGGGATCGATGAGAACCTCCAGGTGACCGACACCATCTACGTGGCCCGGCCGGATCCGACCACCGGCGCCATCACCGGCTGGACCCGCCTCACATGGACCCTGCCCTATCCCCTGTGGCGGCACGCCGCGGTGGCCGAGCAGGGCTATCTCTACGTGATCGGGGGGATGACGGGGACGAGCAGCCTGCCCCTGTATGAGGTCTGGTTCGCGCCCCTGGGGGATGGGACGCTGCTGGGGCCCTTCACCCGCACCGAGCCCCTGGACAACAACCTGGTGGAGCTGGCGGCCATCGGCTACAACGGCCTGCTGCTCACCAGCGGGGGATTGCAGAGCAACCTCAGCGATGTCAGCCGCGACGTGCGGGCGGGAGCCCTGGCGGACAGCGGGGCAGTGATCACCTGGACGGCCACCAGCCTGATCACCCCACCCCGCAGCGCCCACGCCATGGTGGTGTTGCCGGACGGATGGGTGTATGTGATCGGAGGGCGCGGCCTGCAGGGCACCGACAGCATCCCCCTGACCCACATCAACGCCGGCCGCCTGAGCGCAGAGGGGGCAGGGCTCTTCCTCTCCAGCGGGCGCTACCTCGCCCCGCCTTTCCATCTGGACCGGCGGCGGCTGCTGCTGACCCTGGACCTTCAGTTCCTGCGCCCGCCCGGAACCGACGCCGCGGTCCGCATCCGATCCCAGGCCCAGGACGGCTTCCCGTGGAGCGACTGGAGCCCGTGGACGCCGCTCACCGGGACAGGAGAGGTCACCCTTTCCATCCCCCTCAATTTCTATGTCCAGTCCCTTCAGTATGAGGTGGCCCTCAGCACCACGAACCCTCTCACCGCGCCCTTCCTGCTCCGCGCCGATCTGCGCTACGAGGTCCCGGACAAGCCGCCTGCCTGGGTCAAGCAGGCGATCCCGCCAGAGGGCAGCGCGGTGCGACCCGGGGATCGGATCACCTACACGGTGATCCTGACCAACGACAGCGGGGCCACCCTCCACAACCTCCGGCTGACGGATGAGTTCCCCGCGGGGACCGCCTACGTGGCCGGGTCGGCCTCCGCCTCCGCAGGGCTCTCATGGACAGTCTCCGCCGGCGGGTGGGTGGGGGAAATGTCGGCCCTCGCCCCCGGGAGCGTCCTGACGTTCACTTTCGCGGTCACCGTGACCGCGGGGGGCGGCCAGATCCAGAACCAGGCCGTTTTGCAGACCGATGAGTTCGGGCTGCTCGCCGGCAACGTTGTCGTCCATCCGGTGACGGCGTTGACCGGCACCCTCACCGCCCTCCCGCCCGCCGGGAGCGTGGTCTTCCCGGGAGACCTGCTCACCTACACGCTGCGGGTGACCAACCCCGCGTCCGCTCCGCTGGGGGCGGCGCAGATCACCGGGCAGCTCCCCCTCGCCGTCGTTCCGCTTCCGAACAGCCTTCAGGTCACCGCGGGGTCGGTGTTCACGGGATCCTGGCCGGTCTTCCGCTGGGACCTGCCCGGCCTGGGCGCGGGGGAAACAGCCGCCCTGACATGGACGGTCCGGATCACGGACCCGATGTGGATCGAGGACGGGGCCTGGCTCACCGCCACGGCGGCCCTCTCCGGCGCCTCGTCCCTCCCGCTGGGGGCTGTCACCCACGTGGTGCGCCAGCCGTATGCCCTCCAGATCGTCAAGACCGACGATCGAAGCCAAGCGGACATCGAGGAGATCCTCCGCTACACCATCACCCTCACCAACACCGGCTGGGTGACGGTGACGGATCTTCGGATCACCGACACGCTGACCGGATGGCCGTGGATCACTTTTGTGGATCCGCCGGTGGAGGCCGGGCAGATGGTGATCACGCTCCCCGCCCTGGGACCCCGGGCGACGATCTCCTTCGTCCGGAGCGCTCAGATCAGCGTCTCCGCCAACCTCTCGGACGTGGTCGCCTTCACCAACACGGTCACCGCCCGAGCCTTCGGGGCAACGGGAGTGCCCCTGGCGGACCGCTTCGAGGCCTCCGACGTCACCGCCCTGGCCGGGCCCGACCTGGTGGCCGCCATCCTGCCGGGTTCCGTCGTTTTCGATGGGAGCACGGTCACCCTCACCGTGGTCGTCACCAATGTCGGTCCGGGAACCGCCCGCCCGCTGTCCAGCGTGAACCCGTTGTGCGCGCCCCACTGGGTGCTGGTGGGGTTCTGGGCGAATGAGGATCCCGTTTACGCGGACTATCTCGATCTGGGAGCGCATCGGCTGCCCCCGGGCGCCGCCGCCTCCGGGGTCTTCACGATGCCGCTCACGCGCACCGCCTCGATCCGCGCCATGGTGGACGCCTACGCGCCCGGCGACGCCCACGCGCCCGACTTTGGCTTCCCCGGACGGGGATGCGTGATGGAGACGCGGGAGGACAACAACGTCACCGCGCCGGTGATGGTGGGCGGATATCGGGTGTTCCTCCCTCTGATCCTGCGAGGTCCGTGAGCCGATCCGTGAATCCATCGGCTGCCTGGCGGTTCCGGACCAGGGCTTCCCAGCGTAGTCGGTTCGATGGTAAGATCCCCTCAGCCGGAGGCTGGCGGGATCGCATCCGGAGGGAGAAGGTCCATGGCGTGGGAAGGCGCTCGCGTTCAAAGAATGCATAGGTGGGCGCGCGGCGGGTTGCGGGCCGGGCTGAGCCTGGCGTTGGGGGTGGGTCTCGCCCTGGGGTGGGGCGATCGGGCCAGCGCCCAGTTCCCCACCCCGGGCCCGACGCCCACCCCGTTCCCGACGTGGACGCCCACCCCGGTGGCGACCCCGACGGAGACGCCGGTTCCTTCGCCCACGCCGACGCCTTCGCCCTCCCCCACGTTCACGCCGACGTCCACGCCCGTGCCTCCTACGCAGCCCCCTCCCACGGTAACCCCTATTCCCTCGCCGACGGTTTCTCCCATGCCCACCGCTACGGCGGTCCCAGCCCCCCCGCCTCCGCCCCCGGGTCCATCGGGGGGATCCGATGCGGGGAGCCGCGGCGTGGCCACACCCGGTTTGGATGCCGCTCGGTTGCCGCGGACCGGCGGAGCGCTCTGGGGGCCGGTGGCAGGGGGCGGCCTGGCCTTGCTGGCGGCTTTGCTGGCGTGGCGCCGCCGGCGATCCCGGGGGCGGCAGTAGGCGCGAGGGCGCAACCGGGGGACAAAAGGCCTATACAGAAAATTGGAAAGGGCCTATAATATTCAGTAACCGGGTGGCTTTTGACGGCCCCACCCGCTCCCGAATCGGGGAGTGGTGGGGTGCCGGGTTGTGCAAGGGCTCGATGAGGGTGGGTTGCGATCCGGAGGAGGCGGTGTGCTGTGGAGGGTGGTAGGATCCTGAACCGGAGGCAGAGGGATGCGCCGGCGCAGAAATCGAACGTTGTTGCTGCTCATCCTGCTGATCCTGGTCCTGATGGGGGCCGCGCTGCTGCTCGTGCCCCGCTTCGCCGCGGGCCCGGCCCCGACGCCAACGCCCACACCCCCTTCGCTGAAGCCCATCGTCATCGCGGCCCAGAGCATCCCGCGCGGGGCGGTGATCACGGAGTCGGATGTCACCCTGCGGGGATGGCCGGTTGAGGTCCTGCCGGAGGGGGCTTTCGCGGATCCGAAGGAGGTGATCGGGAAGGTCGCCCGGGTGGACATCCCCCGGCAGAAGCCCATCGTGCCGGAGGACCTGACGGTGCAGCCCTCGGAGGCGGCGCGGCGGGGATCGGAGGCCAGTCTCTTCGTGCCGCCCGGGAAAGTGGCCTTCCCCATCCCGGCCGACGAGGCGGGGGCCGTCGCCTTCAACCTGGCGCCTGGGGATCGGGTGGACGTGCTGGTGACGTTCCGTCTGGTTCCAGTCAAGGCGACCGCCGATGGGGAGTTCCGCCCGCAGATCCTGGACGAAGATCTGTTCAATCGGTTGCGGGCCCTCGGGGTGGAGCCCGGCGCCGCGGCGCAGGCGGCCGTGGTGAAGCCGGAGCAGCAGGTGGAATTACGGGTCAGCCAGCTGGTCCTTCAGAACGTGGAGATCCTTTCCATCGGACCCTTTGAGCCTCCGCAGCCTCCGCCCCCGCCCGGGCCAACGCCGACGCCGGGTCCCGCGCCCACGCCCACTCCGATGCCGCGCCAGCGATATATCACGTTGCTGGTCGATCCGCAGGAGGCGTTGATCCTGCAGTGGCTGCGGGAATCCGGGGCGGTGGTGGACCTGGCCTTGCGCAACCCGACGGATAACCAGCTGGTGCGGACGGACCCGGTGACCCTGGGATGGCTGCTCCAGCGGATCGGGATCACTCTCCCGCCGCCCGGGCGCTTCGGCCTTGCCCTGGATACGATCCCGGGTTGTCCGGATGCGTTCGCCCGGGAGCCGTGCCGGTGAGCGGCGGGGGGACGGGAGTCTATATTGATTGAGGAGATCCGATGGCGGACGCGCGGATTCGCGTGCTGATCGTGGATGATGTCCCCGAGACGCGGGAGAACCTGAAGAAGCTCCTCATGTTCGAGCCGGACATCGAGGTGGTGGGGAGCGCAGCCACCGCGGAGGAAGGGATCCGGCTGGCGCGGGATCTGCAGCCGGACGTGGTCCTGCTGGACATCAACCTGCCCGGGATGAGCGGCATCGCCGCGGTGGAGCGAATCATGGAGGTCGCTCCCCTCACGCAGGTGGTCATGATGTCTGTGCAGAGCGACGCGGACTACCTGCGGCGGGCGATGCTGGCCGGAGCCCGGGACTTCCTCCCTAAGCCCTTCTCGGCGGACGAGCTGGTGGCCACGGTCCGTCGGGTGGTCCGGACCCGGCGGCCTCCGGCGGTGCTGCCGCCCGCAGGCCCGCTGGGGGTCGCGGCCGGGCCGGGCGGCGCGCGGGGGAAGGTGGTGGCCGTCTACAGCCCGAAGGGGGGCGTGGGGACCACGATGATCGCGGTGAACCTGGCGGTCGCCCTCCAGAAGCCGGATCGCAAGGTGGCCCTCATCGACGCTTCCCTGCCGTTCGGGGATGTGGGGGTGTTCTTGAACCTGCAGGGGCCTCGCCATCTGGCGGATCTGGCCCAGATGGATGAGGTGGATCCGGAGGCGTTGACCTTGACGATGCTCTCCCACGCCTCGGGGTTGAAGGTGCTGCTGGCCCCGCCCCGCCCGGAGCTGGCGGAGTATGTGACCGCGGAGGCGATGAAGCGCATCCTGGGGTTGGCCCGCGGTCTCTTCGACATCCTGGTCATCGACACAACGACCCAGCCCTCGGATCTCACGCTGCAGATCCTCGATGAGGCCGATCGGATCGTGCTGGTGGTGACGCCGGACGTGCCCACCATCAAGAACGCCCGTCTGTTCTTCGATGTGGCGGCCCAGCTGGAGTACCCGCCCCAGAAGACCCTGATGGTCCTCAACAAGGCCGACCGGCGCTTCGGGATCACGGCGGAGATGGTGGAGCAGGCCCTCAAGCACCCGGTGGTTGCCCAGATCCCCTGGGATGAGACGACGGTGTTGCAGTCGATCAACAAGGGCAGCCCGCTGGTCGCCCAGCGGGCCCGGCCCATCGCCCAGGCCCTCCTCCAGCTGGCCGGGCGGGTCGAGGAGGCGCTCTCCGCCGCTCCCGAGGTGGAGGAGGTCCGGCGGCGGACTGGCCGTTAGGAGGCTGTTCCCATTTGCTTTCCGGAGGTGAAGGATGTCGCTCCTGCGACGGATTCAGGGAAATCAGAGCTCTCCTGCAGCCGCGCCGAGCCCCGAGCCGGCGCGCCCGGGGCCGGCCCCGGAGCCTCCGCCGCCTTCCGCCCCCCGCCGGCCGTTGCCCACCACCACCGGCCTCCGGGACGCCTACGCGGATCTCAAAAGCCGGATCCAGAACAAGCTCCTCGCGGAGCTGGAGCCCACCCTGGATCTCTCCCGCACCGAAGAGCTGCGGGCGATGATCGAGGAGAAGTTCGACGCCGTCCTGGCGGAGGATCACATCGTCCTGAGCCGCCTGGAGCGCCAGCGGCTGTTCGAGCAAATCGTGGCCGAGATCCTGGGCTACGGCCCCCTGGAGCCCCTTCTCCGGGATGACACCATCACCGAGATCATGGTCAACGGCCCGAAGAAGGTCTACATCGAGCGCAACGGGAAGATCGAGCGGACGAACGTGGTCTTCGAGGACGACGAACATCTGATGCGGATCATCGAACGCATCGTCGCCCCCCTGGGCCGGCGGGTGGACGAGAGCATGCCCTACGTGGACGCCCGGCTGCCCGACGGCTCCCGCGTCAACATCGTGATCCCGCCGATCTCCCTGATCGGCCCGGTGGTGACCATCCGGAAGTTCTACCGCACCCCTCTCACGGTGGAGGATCTGATCCGCCTGGGCTCGGCCACGCCGGAGGTGATGGAGTTCCTGAAAGCCTGCGTCCAGGCGAAGATCAACATCGTGGTCTCCGGCGGGACGGGCTCAGGCAAGACCACCCTGCTCAACATCCTCTCCGGCTTCATCCCGGAGGGGGAGCGGATCATCACCATTGAGAACGCGGCGGAGCTGCAGCTGCGCCAGGAGCACGTGGTCACCCTGGAGACCCGTCCGCCGAACATCGAGGGGAAGGGCGAGATCACCATGCGGGATCTGGTGATCAACGCCCTGCGGATGCGCCCGGACCGGATCATCGTCGGGGAGTGCCGCGGGGGCGAGGCCTTTGACATGCTCCAGGCCATGAACACCGGCCACGAGGGCTCCATGACCACCATCCACGCCAACAGCCCCCGCGACGCCCTGGCCCGCCTGGAGAACATGGTGCTGATGGCCGGGACGGATCTCCCCCACCGGGCGATCCGGGAGCAGATCGCCATGGCCATCGACCTGATCGTCCAGACCGCCCGCATGCGGGACGGCTCCCGCAAGATCGTCTCCCTCACGGAGGTCCAGGGCCTGGAGGGAGAGGTGATCACCACCACCGAGCTTTTCAAGTTCGAGCAATACGGGATGGAAGGAGGGAAGATCGTCGGCCGGCTGGTGCCCACGGGGATCCGGCCGCGCTTCATTGACCGCCTGGAGGAGGCCGGCATCCGGCTGCCGCCCTCGATCTTCGGCATCGGGCGTCGATAGGGGGAAGGGGATGGCCTGGCAGACTTATGTGCTGATCGGCGGGGGCGCGCTGATCGTGATCCTCCTGCTCCTCTACATCTTCGGAGGGGAAGAGGAGGAGGTGGTCGAGCGGCTGGAACGCTACGCCGCTGCCCCGCCCGTGCGCCGGGGCGAGGGGCCATCCCGTCCGGCGCCCTCCCGCCGGGCCATTCCCCTCACCGAAAGCCTGAACCGGGCCATCGCCGGGCGGGGCTTCGCGGAGGACCTGCGCCTCCAGCTGGCCCGGGCGGATCTCAAGATCACCCCCGCGGAGTTCCTGGTCATGCAGATCCTCTCCGCGGGGCTCGGGCTCCTGCTGGCCCAGCTGATCTTCCGCTTCCTGCCGCTCACGCTGCTGGGGGCAGTGGCCGGCTTCTTCGCCCCCCGCTTGTATGTGGCCTGGCGCCAGCGGCGGCGGCTGCAGGCCTTCAACGCCCAGCTGGGGGACGCCATCAACCTGATGGTGAACGGCCTGCGGGCCGGCTACAGCGTCCTGCAGGCGATGGAGGCCGTGGCCCGGGAGCTCCCCCCACCGATCTCCGTCGAGTTCGATCGCGTGGTCAAGGAGCAGCAGCTGGGCCTCTCCCTGGAACAGGCCCTCCAGAACATGCTCCGTCGGGTCCGCAGCGACGACCTGGAGATGCTGGTCACGGCGATCCTGATCCACCGCGAGGTGGGCGGGAACCTGGCTGAGATCCTGGACACCATCAGCTTCACCATCCGCGAGCGCGTCCGGATCCAGGGGGAGATCCGGGCGCTGACCGCCCAGCAAACCCTCAGCGGCTATGTCCTGATGTTCCTCCCCATCGCCCTGGGCCTGATCCTGTTCGGGATCAACCGCAACTACATGTTGAATTTCTTCAACAGCGGGATCCTGGGCTATTTTATGATCTCCTGCACCCTGGTCATGATGCTCATCGGTTACTTCGTGATCCGCCGGATTGTCCGGATCGAGGTGTAAGAGGATGTTGAGCCTGATCGTGGTTCTGGTCATCCTGGCCGTGGGGGTGATCGCGCTGGCCCTGGTGATCGGCCTGGGGGCTCCGCGGGAGGAGGAGGTGCTTCAGGCCCGGCTGGCGGAGTTCGCCGCCCGGGACGTGCCGGTGACCCTGGAGGACATCGAGCTTTCCATTCCTTTCACCCAGCGGGTCATCGTCCCCCTTCTCCGCCAGATCGCGGCCTTCATCACCCGGTTCACCCCGCAATCGATCATTGAGGACACCCGTCGCCGCCTGGAGCTGGCTGGCAATCCCACCCGCCTGGGGGCGGCGGAGTTCTTCGTGATGCGTCTGCTGGTCGGGCTGTTCCTCTTCGGCCTCCTCCAGGTGCTGCTGCTGCGGGCCCCGCCGCTCCAGCGGTGGGTTCTCAGCCTGGCCGTGGGCGGGCTGGGTTTTTACTTTCCCATGCTCTGGCTCAACCAGCAGATCGCCCGGCGCAAGCGGGAGATCCTGAAGACGTTGCCGGACGCCCTGGATCTCCTGGTGATCTGTGTGGAGGCCGGGTTGGGCTTCGACGCGGCGATGCAGAAGGTGGCGGAGCGCTGGAACAACGAGCTGGGGCGCGCCTTCGCCCGTGTCCTCCATGAGATCGCCCTGGGGCGCTCCCGCAAGGATGCCCTGCGGGATATGGCGGCGCGGGTGGATCTGCCGGAGATGACCACTTTCGTGGCCGCCATCATCCAGGCGGAGCAGCTGGGGGTGAGCATCGCCAAGGTGCTTCACATCCAGGCGGATCAGATGCGCCTGCGCCGCCGGCAGCGGGCGGAGGAGCTGGCCCGCCAAGCCCCGATCAAGATGCTGTTCCCGCTGGTCTTCCTGATCTTCCCCGCCATGTTCGTGGTCCTGCTCGGGCCGGCCCTGCTCATCGTGCTCAAGCAGTTCGGCGGCGGGTTCCTCCCTTAACGAAAAACCTCCGGGTTGATCTCTCGCTTTGGGGTAGGATGTGCGTCGGATCTCCCTCCCGGTCCGCCTGACCCTGCCCTTCCGCATCCTGGAGGAGGCGCTGGATCTCCTCTTCCCTCCGCGCTGTGCCGGTTGTGGGAGGCCGGGAGCCCTCTGGTGCGCCGCCTGCGCGGCGGCGGTCATCCCGATTATGCCGCCGGTCTGCCCGGGCTGCGGGATCCCGTGGCCGGAGGGGGATCGCTGCCCCGCGTGCCGGACCGATCCGCTCCGGCTGGCGGGGATCCGCTCGGCCTGTCTCTATCAGGGACCCCTCCGCCGGGCGGTGCACCGGCTAAAATTCCATGGACGCTATGCGGTGGCCCGGGCCCTGGCCCCGCTGATGGCCGACGGCTGGGCCCGCTTCGCCCTGGAGGCCGACCTGCTGATCCCGGTCCCTGCCCACCGGGGGCGGGAGCGCCAGCGGGGGTATAATCAGGCCGCCCTGCTCGCGGAGGCCCTGGCCGAACACCTGAGCCTCCCCGTGCGCCCGGAGGCGCTGCGGCGCGTGCGGGCCACGCCCTCCCAGGTGGGGCTGGATCACCTCGCGCGACGGGCGAACGTGCAGGGGGCTTTCCAGGCCGATCCCCGCTGGATCGCGGGCAGGCGGGTGGCGGTGATCGACGATGTGTGCACCAGCGGGGCCACCCTGGAGGCCTGCGCAGCGGCCCTCTATCAGGCCGGCGCGGTCGCGGTATGGGGGTTCACCCTCGCGCGGGTGATCCGACAAAGATCCCTTTCGATCCCCTTAGGAGGAGCCTATGGAGCTGATCGTGCGGGGACGGAACATTGAGATCACGGAGGCCATCGAGGCCTACGCGCGCAAGCGGATCGCACGGCTGGAGCGCTTCCTGCCCACGATCTCGCAGGCCGAGCTGGAGCTGGCCCAGGAGAACACCCGTAGCCGGGATCAACGTCAGATCGCGCAGCTCACCCTGCGGATGACGCCGGGCCTCCTCCTCCGGGCCGAGGAGCGCCACGCGGATCTCCTGGCGGCCATCGACCTGGTGGTGGACAAGATGGAGCGGCGCATCGAGCGGTTTAAGGGCCGGCGGGAGGGGCGCGCGCGGGCCGGCGCGGAGGAGACCGCCTCGACCGCGATCGGGGAAACCGAAGAGGGCGGCCGGATCGTGAAGATCAAGCGGTTCGAGGTCACGGCGATGACGCCGGAGGAAGCCATCGAGCAGATGGAGCTGCTCGGCCACGACTTCTTCATCTTCTACAACCCGGAGACCGCCAGCATCAACGTGGTCTACCGCCGGCGGGACGGCCATTACGGCCTGATCCAGCCGGAGCTGGCGTGAGCGGGAGGAGACCCCCGATGCCGGGGAAGAAGAAGAAAACGAAGGGCTCACGGGAGACCAGCCGGAAGACCGCCGGGGGGTTTACCGCCGAGGAACGGGCCGCGATGAAGGAGCGCGCTCGGGAACGGAAGGCGCCTGACAAAGCAGAGGGAGAAGGCGCCGTCTTAGCGAAGATCGCGGAGATGCCCGAGCCGGATCGCACGATGGCGACGCGGCTTCATGCCATCATCCGGGCTCATGCGCCCGATCTCTCCCCGCGGCTCTGGTATGGCATGCCGGCCTATGCTCGCGGCGGCAAGGTGATCTGCTTCTTCCAGGGCGCCTACAAATTCCAAACACGGTATGCGACCCTGGGTTTCACCGATGCGGCGCGCCTGGATGAGGGAGCGATGTGGCCCGTCGCGTTTGCGTTGAGGGGGATGTCCGAGGCGGAGGAGGCCCGCATCATAGCGCTCATCCGGAAGGCGGTCGGCCTGTAAAGGACCTGCTCAAGGAGCCTGCGCCCGGAACCCGCTGTTCTACGGCGAAGAGAGGGGCTCCGGGGCCAGATAGGGCTCCGCCACCCATCCTTCCAGTCCTCCCTCCTCCGTTCGCGCCCGATACCAGCGGAGGCCGTCCGCTTCCTGGGGCTCCGGGAAGACCCATAACCGGGTGCCCTCCGGGAGCACCGCGACGGTCGGATGGTTCAGCCCTGGGCCCTCCCGGAGCCGCAGCCCGAGCCCCCCCGTCCCCGCCACGCGCATCCACCGCCCTTCCGGTGTGGGGGTGAGGAGGAGGGAAGGGGCCGGCGTCCCGCCGGGCTGCGGCGTCCGGGTGATCAGGATCAGCCGGGCGGGCTGGGTAGGGGGAATGGATCGAGCGGCCGGGCGCACCCGGGCCAGCCCGATCCCTAAGCTGAGGAGGAAGAGCCCGACGAGCAGGATCGGAAGCCCGCGTCGCATCCGCAGCCCTCACCGCCTGGCGGGCGGCTCGAAGAAGGGGGGCTGCTCCAGGCGCCAGAGGGCCCACAGGGCGAAGCCCGCCACCAATCCCCCGATCAGGTAGCTCTCCAGCGCCCCCGCCATGGCGACGAACATCGCCAGCACCCCCAGGGTCACCTGAGCCAGATACAGCGTTAACACCGCCTCCCGATGGGTCAGCCCCGCCCGCACCAGCCGGTGGGAGAGATGATCCTTCCCCGGCGTGGTCAGCGGGTTGAGGCCCCGCCGGAGCCGCGAGAGCACCACCAGGGCGGTGTCGAAAATGGGGATCCCCAGGACCAGCACCGGGACCATCCAGGTGACGAAGGCGACGTTGTTGGGGAAGCGGAGCTTGATCCCCAGAACCGCCATCAGGAACCCCAGGAACAGGCTCCCGGCATCCCCCATGAAAATCGAGGCCGGGTTGAAGTTGTAGCGCAGGAAGCCGATGCAGGCCCCCAGGACGGCGGCGGCCAGGGCACCCACCAGATACTGGCCGTTCAGGGCGGCCAGGAGCAGGAAGAAGGCCGCGGCCACCGCACCGATCCCCCCCGACAGGCCGTCCATGTTGTCGATGAGGTTGAAGGCGTTGGTGATCCCGACCAGCCAGAGCAGCGTCACCAGGAGGTTCAGGATCGGCCAGGGGAAGAGGGAGACGGTCACGCCCGTCGCCATCACCGCGCCGGCGATGAGCACCTGGCCGGCCAGCTTGATCAACGGGCGCATCCCCCAGCGGTCATCCCAGATCCCCAGGAACGAGATGGCGGTGGCCCCCGCCAGGATCCCGGCCAGCTGGGGAAGGTTGTAGCGGCCCTCGAAGAGCAACAGGGCCAGCAGCACGGCCAGGTAAAGGGCGAGGCCGCCCAGCAGCGGGATGGGCCGCGTGTGCAGCTTGCGCGGGGCCGGACGATCCACCATCCCCACGCGGACGGCCACCGCGCGGGCCACCGGCGTCATCACCAGGGCGATGGCGAGGGCGCCGAGGAAGATCACCAGCCAGGCCGTCTGCGCACGCATCCCTTCCCGCCTCCCCTCCGGGGCATTACCGGCAGACCTGCAGGCTCACGGCGTCGATCACCGCCGCGCTGCCCGGACCGCTCCCATTATTGTAAACGCCGATGGTCAGGGTGAGGATCTGGCCTGCATAGGGCGTGAGGTCCAGGCTCACCGGCTCCCACGCTCCGGTGTTCGCCGAGTCGACCAGCAGCGGGATCCATTCATTTCGGGCGTTCCGGAAGCCGATGTAGAAGCGATCGCCGCTCTCCCGGATCTGAGGCAGACGCCACAGGCTCAAGGTGGCCCGGCTTCCATCCAGGCTCACCCGTTGCCAGAGGGTGGCATAGGAGGGGGAGGTCGCCTGCAGGTCCCCCAGGCGGACCGCCCACTGTCCCTCGTAAACCGGGCTCTGGACCCGGGCGATGGGCGCCGTTGGGTTGAGGATCTGCCAGGTCCCTGTTAGATCCGTCTCGAAGCCTCCGTTGACCAGGCGTTCCCCACAGGTCGGAGGGGGTGGCGGCGGCGGGGGAGCGGTCTCCGCCCCGCGCATCACCAGAGGCAGGAAGACCTGACCGGCAGGCGGCGTCCCCCCCGCCACATAGAACCGCACCGGCGGAGGGGTCCCGGAGAGATTACCTGCCGCGTCGAAGGCGGCGACCGTCCACTGATATTCCCCAGGAGCCAGGTTGGCCAGGAAGGGCGGCGCAGTTACCGTGAAGCGGGCGGTGTTGATCAGCACCACGTATCCGGCCGGCGTCTCGGCGCCCGTAGGCGTCCACTCCATCCGGACCGGCGGGGTGTAGGTCATCGTCACCGTGGGGGTGATCAGGACCGGTGTCCCCGGCGGCGTGCGGTCCAGGGTGAAGGTCACCGCAGCGGGGGTGGGATCCACGATGGTGCCCCGGACCGCCCGGGCCAGCACCCCATACGTTCCATCCGCCAGATCCGAAGGCGGGGACCAGGACCAGGTGAGGCGGCCGGTGGCGGTCAGCCAGACCGGCCCGGCCCCCCAGCCCGAACCGTTCCACCACTGCTGGTCGCTCGTCCGCTGGAGCGCGACCTGAACCGCCGTGACATCCGACGGCGAGGCCGTCCCGGCGATGATGGGGATCCGGTTCAGCAGCGCGTTGGGGGTCGGCGCGGTGATGGTCGTCTCCGGCGGGGCCCCGCAGGCCAGCATCGCGTTCAGGAGGCGGTCCAGCAGCGCGGCTCGGGCGCTTATGGGCCAGGCGCTCTCCAGCGGGAACCCGAAGACGGCCACCTGGGGGCAGGGCGCGCCGAAAAAGGTGGCCGCCGCCCGTCCGTCCGGATACTGCATCAGGATCTGGGCTTCGGGACCCGGCGTCAGCACGTCCGGCGTGGTCACCCGGTGGCTGCCCATCGTCCCGTCGTCCAGCGTGAGATCGCCGATGCCGTCCAGCAGCCCGCCCGAGACCGGGCGCGCGGTTCGGGTCCCTGCGTCGTCGGCGGAGAACCCGGCCCGCAGGACGTCCCGCAGGAAGCCCGGATCTCGCTGGCTCAGGTCCTGGCCGACGTTCGAGCCGCTGAGGATCAGGCGGCCTCCGTTGCTGAGATAGGTCCGCAGCCGGGCCCGCGCCGCGTCGTCCAGGGTGGGCTCCGAGAAGCCCTCCTCTCCGAGGGCCCAGATCACCGCGGCGTATCCCTCCAGGGGGAGCGCGCCGCTGGCGACGGCTTCATCGGTCGCGCCATCGAAAGGCAACGAGAGGGCGCGGCCGATCCCCGCCAGGGCGTCGAAGCCGTTCATCCGGGCGAGGGGCATCCGGGTCACGAGGCCCAGGCTGCCGCCCAGATCCTCCACGGGCCGCATGGCCGCGTCCAGCCGGTCGAACCCGTCCACGATCAGCAGGCGCGGGGCACCCCACGGCCCTACCCGGACCCCGACGGCCGGCGTGGGGAAGGACTCGCCGCCTGCGTTCACGCCCGTCACCCGGAAGAACACCGTCCTCCCCTCCGGCAGGCCGGAGAGGGTCCACGTGGTGCCGTTCACCAGCACTCCGTCGCTCCACGCGAACCCATCGGTGCTGGTGTAGACCTTGTAGGCCGTGGCCGGGTGCCCCAGGAGGACGCCGCCGTCGCTGGGGGAGGGCTGCCAGGAGAGGGTCACCTGGCCCGGCCCGGTCTGGCGGGCGACCGGGGCCTGGGGAGGCTCGGGGAGGAAGACCGGGGTGCGGCCGTCCCGCTGGGCGTAGTAGCGCACGATCCCCTTGTAGATCGCCCGGGCCACGATCTGCGCGAAACGAGGATCTTTCAGGGCCGCCGCGTCCTGAGGGTTGTCGTGGAAGGCCACCTCCATCAGGACGCCCGGCATGGTGGAGAGCAGGCGCAGCTCCCCCAGGTTGGCCTGTTTCTTCCCCCGGTCGATCCAGTTCGGATCCCACGCCGCCCGCAGGTCCTGGATGACCTGGGTGTGCACGGCGTTCTGCAGCTCCAGGCTGCCCGGCGTGCGCCGGTAGTTCGGGTCGCTGTTGTCGTAAACGTAGGACTCCGTCCCGCGCAGCGTCCCGTTGTAGGCGTTGGTGTGGAAGGAGAAGTAAACCGGGTCGTCGAAGGGCTCCCGCTCCCACTCGGCGTAGCGAGGTCGGGCGGTGACGTCGTCGATGGCGTCGCCGCAGGCGCTGAAGGTGCTGCACTGGAAGGGGTCATAAACCGAAGGGGGGGCGCCTTGATACTTGGCCCAGTAGCGGGCCGCCTCCTCCCACCGGGGCCGCCCGCTGGGCCCGGGGCTGGGCGGCGGTCCATCCCCCAGGACGGTGCCCATTCCCCCACCGATCCGGACCGCGTCGGCGATCACCACCCGGTTCAGGTTCTCCGGCCGGTCGGTGCGGTTGGTGAGGATGACCCGGGCGGGTTGCCCGCCCCGGAAGGGGAAGGTGCCCAGGTAGCGCCAGGTGTAGCCGTGGCCCTGCTGGTTGATGCGGACCTCGCTGCGCCCGCCCGCGTGCTCGATCAGGAACTGGGCGTCCGTGCTCCGATTGGAGCCGCTGGCATACCACGCGTAAACCGCGTAAAGGCCATCCCGGGGTGGGATGAGGGTCCACACGGCCATCGCCGTGGCCGTCCCCAGCGCGGTGAGAGCGGTGCGATAGGTGCCGCCGTTGTAGCCGGGAAGGGTGCCCGGAGACCACGGGCCCTGTTCCTGATACGTGGCGGGGTTGTCGTTGTCGGCGATCCCCTCCCATGTGTTCATGTCCCGTTCGCGCACCGGCCAGACGTCCGCGCCGGCGTTGTAGAGATACTGGATCAGGAACTGGTTGACGACCTCCGCGTTGTTGAGGTCCTCCACCAGCCCGTTGGTGTTGCCCCGTTGGGTCAGCCATCGGCCTCCGGGGGCATACCAATACCAGCCGTGCCCGGCGCTGAGGTAGATCGCCTTCCCGCTGAGGAAGCCGGAGGCCTGAGGGCGGCTGTAGGCCGGCGGGCCGGAGACGCTTAGCGGCTGCAGGGTCTCCCCGCTCGCCTTCGCCAGCTCCGTCGGTTTGTTCAGGGGCGGAGGCTCTCGGAGGAACCCGGAGAGGGCATAGAACCGCCCGTCGGCCGGGTTGCGGGCCATCACCTGCACGTTCTGCACCCCGAAGGGCTCCAGATGCCGCAGGAACAGGTAAAGGGCCTGGTCCACAGTCCACGGGCTGAGGACAGGATCCTGCGGAGCGGTTCGCTCCAGGTAAGCGGCAGGCAGCTCCAGATAGAGGGTGAGGATCGTTCCGGACCACTGGAAGCTGGCCAGGCGCGCCCCGGCCGGGAGCGGGGACCAGAGGCCGGCGGCCCGCTCCTCCGGGGTGGGGCCGGCGATCAGGGCCTGCAGGCGCAGGGAGAGGCGATCGGTGATCGAGGCGGCCGCCTGCGGGAACGCGCGGGAGACGCAGCGAACCCGGCTGTCCCATGGGTCCGTATAGAAGCACACGGAGGCGCCTTCGGACTGCGGGCGGACGACGGCGGCCATCCCCCGCCAGGCCAGCCCCAGCAACAGGAGGCTCAGGAACCCCCCACCCAACAGAAGCGCCGCACCGACCCGCCGGAGGCCCGAAGCCCTTCTGGACCGCTGGACATCCATGGCCATCCCACCTCCCGCCGGGCGACCCGCTCGGATGCTTCTCGGTGAGTGTAGCCGAGCCGGGGCGTGCCTGCAACCGACGCGACGGCAGTATGCTTGGAGGGAAGGGGAGGTGGGAGCGATGGGGGAGATCGTGCTGATCTTCGATGGGCGGTGTGGCTTCTGCACCCGCGCAGCCCGCTGGATCCGGCGCTGGGACCGACGGGGGCGGGTCCGGCTGGTGCCCTGCCAGCGGCCGGGCGCGCCGGAGCGCTACGGCTTGACCCGGGCGCAGTGCGAGGAGGCGGCCTGGGCGATCACCCCCGATGGGCGGCGCCATCGGGGCGCGGCGGCGGTCCTGGCCGCCCTGGGCGGCGCCCTCGGCTGGCCGGGGCTCCTTCGGCTCTATGCTTTCCCTCCGATCCGGTGGCTTGCGGACGGCCTATACGAGCAAATCGCCCGGCATCGAGGGCGATTGCCCGGCGTGCGCCCGTATTGCGAGGAGCATCCGGAGGAGTGCGGCGCGTAGCGGCGGGACGAATGGGCGGGGAGTCCAGGACGGTCTCCCCGCCCGTTTCCCGGCTTATCGAAGCTCTCCCACCACGTCCGCCAGCGGTCGGCCTTTGGTCTCGTAAGGCAGGGAGAGGGCGGCCAGCCCGGAGAGGACGTAGGCGGCGGCGAAAACCGTGAGGGCCAGCGGCATCGAGACCCCCAGCAGATATCCGCCGAGGGTGGGGGCCAGGGCGCCGGCGATGCGGGTCATCCCGCTGGCCGCGCCCATCCCCGTGGTGCGCAGCTGGGTGGGGTAGGCCTCCGGGGTGTAGGCGTAGAGGGCGCCCCAGGCTCCCAGGGCGAAGAAGGACATCCAGATCGCCGCCGCGACGTAGGCGGGCAGCGAGACCGCCACGGCGAAGAGATACGTGAAGATACCGCTGGCGATCAGATACAGCCCCAGGGTCATCCGCCGCCCGAGGCGCTCCACCAGATAGGCCGCCGAGAAATAGCCCGGCAGCTGGGCCAGGGTCAGGATGAAGATGTATTCATAGGACCGCAGGAAGGTCATCCCCCGCTGCACGAAGAGGCTGGGCAGCCAGGTGAACACCCCGTAGTATCCGAGGGAGATGCCGAACCAGATCAGCCAGAGCAGCGCGGTGGTGCGGGTGTAAGGTTGACGCCACAGATCGCCCACGCTCACCTGCGGCGCGGGCGGGACGACGAGGCGGATGTCCTCGGGCAGCGCGGCTCCGTTCTCCCGGGCCACCTGGCGCAGGATCGCCCGGGCCTCCTCCTCCCGGCCGTGCACCAGGAGGAAGCGAGGGGACTCGGGGACGTAGCGACGGATCCAGAAAACGATGAGGCCGGGCAGGGCGGAGATGGCCAGCAGCGGCCGCCAGCCCACCCGGGGCACGATCAGCCAGGCCAGGCCGGCCGCGACCAGGGCGCCCAGGGCCCAGAAGGCCTCCAGATACACCAGGTAGCGCCCGCGCTGCTTGCGGGGGAGATACTCGGCGAAGATCGCATAGTCCACCGGCAACGTGCCGCCCACGCCGAAGCCGGTGAGGGCTCGCAGGAGGACCAGGGCGGCGAAGTTGGGGGAGAAGGCTGACAGCAGGCCGAAGCCGGAGTCGATGAGCACCGTGAGGATGAACCCCAGCTTCCGGCCGATGCGGTCGGAGAGCGTCCCCCAGAACCAGGCCCCGGCCAGCATCCCGAGGAAGATGGCGGTGCCCAGGAGGCCGGCCTGGGCGGTGGTCAGCTTCCACTCCTGTCGGATGGCCGGCAGGGCGAAGGAGATCAGCAACACCTCCATCGCGTCGGCCGCCCACCCCGCCCCGCAGATGGCCATCAGCTTGTATTGAAAGCGGCCGAGGCCTACCCGATCGATGGCCTCCTCGAAGGTCCAGGTCGCTGGAGCGGCGGTGGTCATGGGAAGACCTCCTGCCGAAGTTTCACGCTCCGAAAAGGTGGCGTTTGGGTTCGGCCCATCGGGCCTTCTTATTCGACCAGATAGCCGCGCTGACGGAGGGCCTCCCGGGCGCGGGCCAGCAGCTCCGGGCTTCGGGCCTCCAGGGTGTGCAGGTGGAGCCCCTCCGTGAGCTCGCTCAGTAAGCGGGCGCCGGTCCGGCGGACGGCCTCCATGAACTGGCGGACGTCCTCCCGGGAGGCCACGTGGAGGCTGCCCCGCAGCTCCCCGTAGATGGGGTGCTCCACGATGACGTCCACGACCTTCACCCCCAGGTCCACCAGCAGCGTGAGCTCGTCCTCGGTCTGCTCAGGGGTGTGGCGGACCGCCACCAGGGTGCGGTGGGCGGGATGGGCGCGTAGGAGGAGATACCCGCGGGGGGTGGCGAGGATCTCCACCCCGGCCGCCCGCAGCACCGCGATGTCCTGCACGATGAGCTGCCGGCTGGCTCCCAGCCGGCGGGCCAGCTCCGTCCCGGTGAGGGGACGGTCGGCCGCTTGCAGGAGCTCCAGGAGGCGGGCCCGGCGTGCTTCCGGGCCCGCCGGCCGCTCGGCGATGGGCTGCTTCCGGAGGGCCATGTCCTTCCTCTTCAGGCTGCCGCAGGCGCGCGCACCCGCAGGGCATCCACCGTGGTCAGGGTGCCCCGGAACAGGAAGGCCGTCTGGCGGTTGGCGGCCTCCATGTCGAAGGGGTGCAACGCTGAGGTGGCATCCACCGGGATGATGACGTGGAACCAGCGCAGGGCCGCGCTGGCCGCGGTGTAATGCACGCAGATGCTGGCCACCGTCCCGCAGATCACCAGATCCCGGATGCCCCGCAGCCGCAGCTCATGCTCCAGAGGCGTCCCGTAGAAGGCATCGTAGCGGCGCTTGGGCAGCACCAGCTCCCCTTCCTGAGGCTTCAGCTCCTCCACGATCTCCCATCCCCACGTCCCGGCTACGCAATGTTCCCCCCAGATGGGGAACTCAGGGTCCCCGGGATAGTGAGTGTCCTGGGTGAAGACGACGAACATGCCGCTGGAGCGGGCCATGTCCAGGAGCCGCCGGATGCGGGGGACCGTCGCCGGGGCGTCAGGGACGAAGAGCTTACCCTGAGGGTGGACGAAGTCGTTCTGCATATCCACCACGATCAGCGCGGTGGTTCGGGGATCCACCTCCACCGAGGGCGCCAGCGAATACTCGGGCACCTCCACCATCCGCCCCATGGGGTCCTCCTTTTGTCGAGACATTTGACAAGTCATCTGTCATGACAGATTTTAGGCCAGGGGGAAGGATCCGTCAAGCGGCCGGGGGATTCGGGACATGTAGGGCAACTGCTCGCAGTTGCCCTACATTGCTGGGGTCCCGGGTTCAGGAGCGGAGGGCTGGGGAGGCCCTGGAGGGCCCTTCCCCGTGAGCCTGATACCATTCCCATGCCCGCCGGATGGCCTCGCGGACCGGGATCTCGGGGCGGTAGCCCAGCTCGGCCTCGGCCTTGCGTCCATCGCACCAGATGAAGTGGGCGCTCAGCCAGAGCTGGTCTGGACCCACGGGCAGGGGGAGCCCGAGGGCCGCGGCGAGGCGGGCGGCCTCCGCCAGGGCTTTCACGATCCGGCGCGGAAGCACGCGGGAGGGGGCCGGGACGCCCACCACCTCGGCGATCTGTTGGGCCAGATCCCGGTAGGTCAGGTTCTCGCCGCCCAGGATGTAGCGCTCCCCGGGCCGCCCGTATTGCAGGGCCAGGAGGTGCCCTCGGGCCACGTCCTCCACCGCCACCACGTTCACCCCGCCGGGGGGGAGGGCGGGCACACGTCCCCGGGCCATCTCCAGGATCAGGCTCCCGGAGATGCGGTGGTGGTCGCGAGGGCCCAGGATGACGGAGGGGTTCACGATGACCACGTCCAGCCCCTGGGCGACGAAGACCCGGGCGATGGCCTCGGCCATCGCCTTGCTGTATCCGTAGAGGAAGCGTCCCGGCGGCAGGTTGTAGGGATGGTCCTCGGTCAGCAGGGTTCCATCGGCCGGCACCCCCAGGGCGGCCAGGGAGCTGGTCAGCACCACCCGCCGGATGTTCATCTCCCGGGCGACGGCGAGGACGTTCCGCGTGCCCTCGATGTTGACCCGCAGGATCTGCTCCCCCGGGGTGCGCCAGTAAGCGGAGACCGCGGCGGTGTGGAAGACCACTTCACAGCCCACCATAGCGGGCCGCAGGCTCTCCGGCTCCAGCACATCCCCGATGGCGTGCTCCACATCCAGGTCCTCCACCGCCTTCAAGGAGGACGTGGCCCGCCGCAGGATCCGCACCGTCCATCCTTGCTGGCGAAGATAGGCGGCCAGGTTCGCCCCGACAAAGCCCGTCCCCCCGGTGATCAGCGCCCGCATCGCTTAATCCTCCTCGCCGGCGGATCCCGCGGGCAGCCCCGCCCACGCGCGGTAGGCCAGGGTCCAGACGGTCTCCGCATAGGTGACGATGGGCGCCATCAGCGCCCGGCTGAGGAGGATCAGGCAGAGGGCCCCCGCGATCAGAGCGACGCCGAACCGGAACATTGTGGAGATCTCCACAGGCCCTCCACGCCCGAAGAAGACGGCCAGCGCGGCGCCCGTGAAGAGCAGGAGGGGGATCGCGCTCAGGAAGCTGAGGAGGAACTCCGTCACCCCCAGTACGCCGACGTCCAGGACCAGCCAGGTCAGGAGGAGGGCCCCGATGCGGCGCAGGCCAAGCTGAAGCCCCTGGCGCAGGGCGGCGATCCACGGCAGGTCCTCCAGCAACGCCGCCCGCAGGGCCAGGCGGGACCACAGGTGCATGACCGCCGTTAGGATCAGCAGACAGCCCAGCGCGAGGAAGAAAACGAGGAAGGCCAGGACCAGGCCGGCGATCCGCGCGCCTTCCTGCCGGGCGAGGAAGAACAACAACGTCCCGCCCACCATCCCGAGGACCAGGATCAGGGTAAGGAGGAAGCCGGGGGCGCCCAGCACGATCATGATCCCGATCAGTCGCAGGAAGCGAGCCGCCGCCCGACGCCCCAGGGGGGCGAGTTGCGGGGAGCGCCCCGCAGCGGCCTCGCCGGCTCCCAGGATCAGCGCCCCCTGGGCCCAGAGGGCCAGCAGCTGAAGCAGGAGGGAGAAGGCGATCAGCCCCAGGATCGTGAGCAGCATGAGGGGCCAGTTCTGATCCAGCCACCGGCGCACGGCCTCCGGGAAGCCGGGGGGCCACGGCTGAGGCGGCATGGAGGTTCTGAACGAGAAGTTGAAGTTGCCCGAAAGGCGCGGCGCGCCCGTGCCCAGGGCGGCCAGGACGCCGAAGAGCCAGAGGGATTTATACCGCCATGTCAGCGAGAGCCCGCGGGACAGCCACTCGCCCAGCTCCATCGTGACCCTCCTCGCCGGGGATGGGGGCGTCTCCGATGCGACCGGATCCTCTACGCCTCTATGATAAGGCGATCTCCCCGGAGGTCCCAGACGCTTGAGCGGGCAGGGATCCTGCTTCAGGCCGGTGATCGTTTCGCGAAGGGGCGGGGACGGTGATAAGATAGAAATGCCGCTCCCATGGGCCGGTGGCGGAATCGGCAGACGCGGCAGACTTAAAATCTGCTGCCCCGGGAGGGGCGTGCGGGTTCGACTCCCGCCCGGCCCACCTGAGATGCAGCGAGCCCGGGATCGTTTCTTTATGGAACCGGTCGCGACCCACACCGGGGAGATCTGGGAGGCGGTGCTCCGCTTCCTCAGCCAGCGCTCCACTCTCACCCTGGCCACGGCCGACGAGGCGGGCCAGCCCTACGCGGCTTCTCTCTATTTCGTCCACGACGATGGGTTACGGCTGTATTTCTTTTCATCCCCCGAGAGCCGCCACACCCGTCATCTCCTGAACCGCCCGGAGGTCGCCGTCACGATCCACGGGGAGCCGTGGGACTGGCGGACCATCCAGGGCCTCCAGCTGACCGGACGGGCGGATCCGGTGGAGGACCCCGAGGAGCAGGCGCAGGTGATGGCCCGCTACCGGGCCAAGTTCCGCTTCGTTGAGGAGCTGCCCCAGGCCCTGGCCCACGCTCGCCTCTACCGCATCACCCCGCGCTGGGTCCGCTGGATCGACAACACCCGGGGCTTCGGCTATCGGGTGGAGTGGCGCCTGGGATGACCTACCTGCGGGTTCTCCTCCGTTTCTTTCAGGCGAACCTCATGGCGGCCATGGAATATCGGGCGGACTTCCTGGCCAACGCCCTGGTGGCGGTGGCGTCCTCCCTCTGGACCCTGGCCGCGCTGCAGGTGTTTTTCATGCACCGGCCGCGGCTGGGGGGCTGGCGCTACGAGGAGGCCCTCATCGTGGCCGGGCTCTTCATCGCCTTCGAGGGGATCATGGCCGCTCTCCTGCGCCCCAACCTGGAGGAGATCCCGGAGGCCATCCGCCAGGGGACGCTGGATTTCGTCCTGCTGCGCCCGCTGGACAGTCAGTTCCTGGTCTCCTTCCAGCGGATGCAGATCTGGCACCTCACGGATATCCTGCTGGGTCTGGGGGTGGTGGCCTGGGCCCTCGCCCGGCTGGGCTGGCCCCCGGCGGATCGGCTGCTCCTGTTCGGGGTGATGCTGCTCGCCGGCCTGGTGATCTTTTACTCCCTCTTGATGATCCTCATCACCCTCTCGTTCTGGTTCGTGGAGGTCGGCAACATCATGGAGCTCATCTACACCTTCTTCGAGGCCGGCCGCTTCCCGGTGACGGCGTTTCCCACCTGGGTCCGGATCGTCCTCACCTTCATCGTCCCCATCGCCTTCATCACCACGGTGCCCGCTCAGGCGGTGCTGGGCTGGTTGCGGCCGGCGGGGGTCGTGACGGGCCTGGCCATCGCCGCCGTCCTGTTTGCCGTCAGCCGGGCCTTCTGGCGCTACGCCCTGCGCCACTACACCAGCGCAGGGGGATGAAGGGAAAGGTCGCGGCGGAAGCTCCTACGGCATTGATCTTGTTGATCTTTTTGCAGGAGGGGCTTTAGCCCCGAACTTGGGGTCTTCGATGGCGCCAGGGTCGGGGCGAAAGCGGCTCCTGCAGAAAGAACCGTGGTCCTACATAGCGCCGCTGGTCGCTTCTGAGGGGGGCCTTCAACTCTGAACCCTCGTCTTCTTCGATCCTGCGAAGGTCGCGGCTGAAGCCGCTCCTACAGAGCATCGATCTTTTTGTAGGAGGGGCTTTAGCCCCGAACCTTCATTCTTGAGACTTTGTAGGAGGAGATTCCGCCCCGAACCCCGGTCTTCGCTGACACAAGAGGTCGCGGCTACAGTAATTGGATTTGATCTTCCTACTTAGGAGCAAGAAGCGGGGGGATGAACTTCCATGTTCTGGTTGCGCTCAAATGGAACGAGGAGCCAGATCCCGTTGGGAGGGTCCGCCGAAGTCCTCCATCACCTTGAAATGAGAATCTCCGAAATGCCACACCTCACAGCCATGGACCAGGGCGACGCCTGCGATGAGGAGGTCGGTAGTAGGCACGCGGCGGCCACTTCGGCTTAACTTCCAGGCCAGATGAGCCGCTGCAAAAGCTTCCTCCCACCGAATGGGCAAATAGATGAGGGTTTCCAGATCTCGTTGTAGCAATTCCCGCTCGTTTTCGGTTCTGGCTCCGGATAGCAGTTCGACCATAATTGGGGCTGTCAGGGCGATCTCGTGATGCTCCAAGGCCTCTTGAAGGGCCTGTTTTACGTAGGCCGAACCCTTTGGGTGGTAAAATTCGATCCATACGGATGTATCAATCAGAATCCGAGCCATTAGCGTCCCTCCCGCATGCGGCGGAGATCTTCCTGAGTGAGCTCCAGCTCTACCGCTCCGGCGTGGCCCGCGATCTGCTTTCGCCGGAGACGGTGGATCAGCTCATGTAATGCCAGCTCGATGATCTCCTCCTTTGTTTTGGCACCGCTCAGCCGCTGCGCTTCCTCCAGCAGCCGTTCATCGATACGGACGATGACCTGTGTCATGGGTTTCTCTCCTCTGAAGGGTTTCAGAGATCATTCTAACCCGTCTCTTCGGAAGAGAGGAAAAGGTGGCGGCGGAAGTCGCTCCTGCAAGCATGGATGTCGCGATGAATTTCGGCTTACGATCGGAGGGGCTTCCGCCCCGAACTTGGGGTCTTCGATGGCGCCGGGGTCGGGGCGAAAGCGGCTCCTGCAGGAAGAACCGTCGTCCTTCATGGCGCCGCCGGTCGCTTCTGACGGGAGGGCCTTCAACTCTGAACCCTCGTCTTCTTCGATCCTGCGAAGGTCGCGGCTGAAGCCGCTCCTACAAAAATCGATCTTTGGTAGGAGGGGCTTTAGCCCCGAACCCGCGTCTTCGATGACGCAAGGGTCGCGGCTGAAGCCGCTGCTACAAGAAATGGCTTTCCTTCACAGGAAGCGGCGGAGCTGCTCCGGGGAGAGGTTGCCGCCGCTCAGGATCAGGGCGATGGTCTTCCCACGCACCTGTTCCCGGAGCCGCAGGGCGGCCATCAGCGGCGCAGCGCCTGCCGGCTCCGCCAGCGTCTTGGCCTTCTCCAGATAGATCCGCACGCCTTCCACCAGCTCTTCATCGTCTACCAGGATGAAATCGTCCAGCCCCTCCCACATGATCCGCTGGGGCAGCATAAACGGACGCCGCGTGGCCAGGCCCTCCGCCAGGGTCTCCATCGGCGCCTCGGTCCAGCGCCGGTGGCGCCAGGTGAGATAGGCCGCAGGGGCGCGGGCGCTCTGCACGCCGATGACCCGGATCGACGGGTTCAGGGTCTTGGCCACCAGGCACGCCCCCGCCGCCCCGCTGCCCCCGCCCACGGGAACGAAGATCATCTCGATGTCCGGCTGATCCTCCAGGATCTCCAGGGTTTCCGTGGCCACCCCGGCGATGAGATCCGGCTCATCCCCCGAGGAGATGTAGCGCAGACCCTCCTCGGAGGCCACGCGCTCGCAGTAGGAGCGGGCGTCGTCGAAATCCCGCCCGTGGACCCGGATCTCCGCGCCGTAGCTCCGGATGGCCTCCACTTTGACGGGATTGGCGTTCTCGGGGACCACAATCACCGCCCGGACCCCGAAGAGGGCGGCGGCGTAGGCAATGGACTGGCCGTGGTTGCCGGTGGAGGCGGTGATCACCCCTCGGGCCCGCTCCTCCGGCGAGAGACGGGACATCAGATAGATCCCCCCGCGCACTTTGAAGGCCCCGATGGGCTGATAGTTCTCGTGCTTGACGTAAACCCGGGCCCCCAGCAGCCGGTCCAGAGCCGGGTAGCGATGCAGGGGCGTGCGGGGCAGGAAGCGCCCCAGGACCTGCCGGGCCCGCAGCACGTCGGCGAAGGTGGGCATTTGATGTGCCTCCATCGGGCACCTCCGTTCCGGTGAGAGTCCTACTTGAAACAACCTGATGCAGGCCGAAATCGAATTTCGGCCTACGTTCATCGCGCCAGCCGCACGACGGTGGCGCCGTCGTCCGGGGTGGGCTCGAACGCCTCCACGTGAGGATGCCCTTTCAGGCGCTCCCGCACGGCCCGGCGCAGCGCCCCGGTGCCCTTGCCATGGATGATCCGCACGAAGGGCATGCCGGCCAGGAAGGCGTCGTCCAGGAATTTCTCAAGGACGGGGAGGGCGTCCTCCACCCGCATCCCCCGCAGGTCGAGGTCCAGGGCCACCCCGGCCGGCGGCGGAGGGGAGGGGGCGGCGGCCGGGGGTGGGGTGGGCCGGTCCCGGCGCTCCAGGTCTGCGAGGGGCATCCGCAGCCGCCAGCGGCCCACCTGCACGTCCGCCTCCTCGCCCTCGATGTGGAGGATCTCGCCTTCCGCCTGGAGGGGGCGCACCCATACGCGGTCGCCGATGGCGAAGGCGGGCCCCGCAGGGGCCTCCGGCGCCGCGGGCGGGGACGTGCGGAGGCTCCGGGCGCGGGCCCGCAGGGCCTCCAGGCGCTGCCGGGCGGCCTCCACCTCCGCCTGATGGATCCGCCGGACCTGCCGTCGGACGCGTTCCACCTCTTCTTGCGCTTCCCGGAGCAGCGCCTCGATCTGCTCCCGGGCCTCGCGGAGCAGCCGCTCCCGCTCCGCCTCGATGCGGGCGATGCGCTCGCGCCATTCGGCTTCCAGGGCGCGGGCGGCGGCCCGGGCCTGTTCAGCCTCCTCCCAGGCCCGGGCGGCCTCCGCTCGCAGCCGCTCGGCCTCCGTTAGCAGCGCCTCCAGGCGCAGGGCCTCCGGCGAAACATAGCGCTGCGCGCGGGCGATCAGGGCTTCGGGCATCCCCAGCCGGCGGGCGATGAGGAAGGCGTTGGAGCGCCCGGGAAGCCCGATGCGCACCCGATAGGTGGGGGCCAGGGTCTCCGGGTCGAACTCCACGCTGGCGTTGACCGCCCCCGGCGTGGTCTGGGCCCACAGCTTGAGCTCCGGGAAGTGGGTGGCCACCAGGGTGGTGGCCCTCCGCTCGTGGAAGTGCTCCAGCAGGGCGCGGGCCAGCGCCGCCCCCTCCATCGGATCCGTCCCCGCCCCCAGCTCGTCCAGGAGCACCAGGGAGCGGGCGGTGGCTTTCTCCAAAAAGCCCAGGATGTTGGTGAGGTGAGCGGAGAAGGTGGAGAGGTTCTGCTCGATGCTCTGCTCGTCCCCGATGTCGGCGTAAATGCCGTCGAACACCGGCAGGCGGGAGCCCTCTGCCGCCGGGATGTGCAGGCCGCTCTGGGCCATGATCGCCAGGAGCCCTACGGTTTTCAGGGTCACCGTCTTGCCGCCGGTGTTGGGACCGGTGAGGATGAGCATGAACGTGGCGGGGTCCGGCGTGATGTCAATGGGCACCACCCGCTGGGGATCCAGCAGCGGGTGGCGGGCCTGGCGCAGCCAGAGGGGCGACTGGGTCCGTCGCTCGGGGGGCTCCTCCGGCCACGGGACGATCTCCGGGCGCTCCGCGCGCAGATCGATGGCGTAGCGGGCCTTGGCCAGCGCCAGGTCGAGATCCGCCACGGCCTCCAGGGTGGCGCGGATCTCCTCCGCCCGGGCGCCCACGGCGGCGCTTAAGGCGGCCAGGATGCGGGCGATCTCCTTCTCCTCCTGGGCCCGGGCCGCGCGAAGCCGGTTCCCCAGCTCCACCACCGGCAACGGCTCGATGAACAGGGTGGCCCCGCTGGCGGAGACGTCGTGGACCAGGCCCGGGATCTTCCCCCGATGCTCGGCCTTCACCGGGATCACGAAGCGGTCCCCGCGCAGGGTGATCAGGGGCTCCTGCAGATACGGCGCGTAGCGGGGGTCCGCGAGGTAAGCCTGTAGCCGGCTCTGGATCTCCTGGGTCAGGCGGCGGATCTCGGCGCGCAGAGCCCGGAGGGCCGGGCTGGCCTCGTCCTTCACCTCCCCCGCCTCGTCCAGGCAGCGGGCGATCTCCTCCTCCAGTTCCGGGAACTCCTGCATGCGGGCGGCGTGGCGGGCCAGATGGGGCCACTCCCCGGATCGCCGCAGCAGGGTCCGGCGGGCGCGCCGGGCCGTCTGCAGGGTCTCCCACAGGGCGAGGAGGTCGGCCGGGGAGAGGGTCGCCCCGTGCCGGGCCGCCTCCAGGTGGGGGCGGAGATCCCGGACCCCACCCAGGTCGAAGCCGGGCTCCCGGGCGAGGAGCTGGCGGGCCTCCTCCGTTTCGGCGAGCCGGGCAAGGACCTCAGCAGGGTCGGCGGAGGGGCGCAGGGCGCGGGCCTTCTCCGCGCTCCAGGGGAAGGCGGTGTAAGCCGCCAGCCGCTCCCGGATCTTGGGCCATTCCAGGGTGATCAGGTCGTGCTCGCGCACTACATCCTCTTCGCTTCGGGGATTCCACGGCATGATCATAACCCGAGTCTTAAAGGCGAGGGGCCCATGGGTATAATCGGGGCGGTGAACTTTGGGATGGGAGGCTGGCCATGCGGCCCCATCGGATCGAGCGGCTGATCGGCGCGGAGGAGCTGGCGGCGCGGGTGCGGGAGCTGGCGGCGCAGATCTCTGCGGATTACCGGGGGCAGGAGCTGCTGGTGGTGGGGGTCCTCAAGGGCGCCTTCGTGTTCTGCGCGGATCTCCTCCGGCACCTGGAGGGGGTGCGGGCTCAGGTGGATTTCATCGCCTGCTCCAGCTACGGGACGGCCACCGAGACCTCGGGGGTGGTTCGCATCCTGAAGGATCTCAACGCCCCGGTCACCGATCGGGATGTGTTGCTGGTGGAGGACATTGTGGACACGGGGTTGACGTTGCAGTATTTGCAGGCCCATTTGCGGAGCCAGGGCCCGCGCAGCCTGCGCACCGCCGTGCTCTTAGACAAGCCGTATCGCCGCCAGGTCCCCGTCCCCGTGGACTACCGGGGCTTTGAGATCCCGGATCTTTTCGTGGTGGGCTACGGGATCGACTGGGCGGAGCACTACCGCCACCTGCCCTACATCGGGGCGGTGCGTTTTCTGTGAAGCGGTGAGGGCGGGATTCCATGCGCGGGGATGGGGTCCTTTGTCTCTTCTCCGTTCGTTGTGCTATGCTGAACACGAACAATCGCGCAGCCGGGTCATCGGATCCGCTTGGACCTGACTGCCGGGAGGAAGCGATGGCCCACACTGGTATTCAGGAGCTCATCCTGCAGGAATTGGAAGGACTGGCGGAGGATCGCATCCTGGAGGTCCTGGACTTCATCCGTTTCCTGAAGTCCAGGCAGGGGGAACATCCGCCGCTTCCGGGCCGCCGGCTGATCCCTCAACCTGAGGCGCTCCGGATCTTGGCTGAACTGGACCGCATCCGGGCCGAGGTGGAAGCTCGCTATGGAGTCTATCCGGGCGATCCGGTGCGGGAGGTTCGAGAAGCCCATGAGCGTCGGATGGAGGAAGCGTGGAAACCATCGTCATAGATGCCAACATCGGGGTGGCACTGGTCTGCCCGCTGTTGTATTCCCGCGCATGCCGGGACCGTATGGAAGAATGGTTGCGACAGGGGATGAACTTAGTGGTCCCCGCGCTCTGGGACTATGAGATTGCCGCGGCGCTGCGCAAGCAGTGGGCCCAGAATCTGTTGTCACGAGAGGCCGCCCTGGAGGGATTGACTCACCTCTTCGGCTTGCCGATCCAACGGGTGTCCGCAAGCCCGGAGTTGCTGGCTCAGGCCATGATATGGGCGGAGCGCCTGGGGCAAATGACGACCTATGATGCCCAATATCTGGCGCTCAGCGAGCGGCTTGGCGCTCCCTTCTGGACCGCTGATCGAAAACTTTATCGCCGTTGTAAGGAAATCGGCGTGGATTGGGTGAACTTGGTTGGATAGAGGTGACAACCTTTCGGGGCGTGTTGCGGGTGGAGGACATTGTGGACACGGGGTTGACGTTGCAGTATTTGCAGGCCCATTTGCGGAGCCAGGGCCCGCGCAGCCTGCGCACCGCCGTGCTCTTAGACAAGCCGTATCGCCGCCAGGTCCCCGTCCCCGTGGACTACCGGGGCTTTGAGATCCCGGATCTTTTCGTGGTGGGCTACGGGATCGACTGGGCGGAGCACTACCGCCACCTGCCCTACATCGGGGCGGTGCGTTTTCTGTGAGGGCGTGGGGGATCTTCGGTGGGGGATGTCTTGTGTTCCGCGCGGCCCCTTGCGGGCGCCGGAACCGTCCGAAGGGGCCTGGCCTCCGGAAGGCGCGGAGCAGACTCGCCAGGCAATCCCCAAGGGCACCTATGGCCACCAGCGGGCGACGTCCCGGATGGCGCGGAAGGTTTCGGCGATAGCTTCCTCCCCGCCCAAAGCTCGGATTATAGGCTCCAGTGCTTTTAGATCCGTAATTAGGTCATCGCACGTGCGGCGAGCCAGGTGTCGGAGTGTCTCATCCCAAAGGGGATAGAGGTCCCGTCTAGGAAGTTTGGCCAAGCGGGAGGCCAGGGCAGCCAATGCTTGGGCTCGGGCATCCTTGTTTTCAATTTCTCTGGCAAGGACCAAAGCTTTTGGTAGCAGGTTAGATGGTAGTCGGGCAGATAAGATGGCCAGTGCTTTGGCAAAGCTAGGTGTATCCTGGATTTCCTGAGCGATAGCCAGAGCTTCGGCAGCTAGAGCTTCGGCTCCCATTTCCTCCATTGGCAGGTAACGAGCCAGATTTATCAATGTATCAGCACGGAGTGTCTTATTATGAATTTTCTTTATGTATTCTAAACCTTTGATATAGCGATCCAATCCGACTGTTTTGTCTCCGGGTTCGATCAAGCGTTCCACTATTTTGGCTAGACCTTGATCACGTAAATCTTGTGGAAGATAGGGAATCAGGTCGTCCAAGGCTTTGATACAAGCATCTGCTTTCTTGATCTTAAAAGCAATGTCTAGGGCCTGAACAAGTAAATCTATTGATGGATTATCTCGAGGATAATGAGAGATTAAAGCGCTCAGAGCTATGGAGCGGCTATCCTCATCTGGAATTTCCGAAATCTCGGCCAATACAAGAGAGGCTAACTCTTTTGTGAGATAGGGAGCTAAGGCAGCTAAAGCTTTAGCCGAAGCAGGTTCGTTTTGGATACTTAGAATAATTACCAAAGATTTATAAAACAACCTTCGATTATTCGCGATCTTTGAATGTTTAAATAAGACGTCTATAACCTCAGCGCAAATAGTTGGATCATTGATCTCCTTGGAGATAGCAAGTACTCGATCAAGCTGATGTGGTTCCAAATAACTAGCTAAATATTTTATGATTTTGATATCTTTTTTTGATCTAAAAACCTCTAATGCTTGATCTCGGAGATCACGAGAAAGATGAGGGGCCAAAGATGCCAAGATCTGGACATAGGTTTCCAGATTCATTTCTAAAGCGACAGCTAATATTTGAGATAACAAATCTCGCGACAAGAAATAGCCTATAACCCGGATTAGGAAACCAGGAAGATGAGTTAATATGAGAATCCAGGCATAAATACGATCTTCCATGTCGAATTAAACATCTTATCTTTTATTTCTGATACTTTCTGGCGAGGCTGGCCTTTACGAGTGCACAGCGAATTTCTGCACCTAGGTAAGATGGTGGTTCATCGCGTTCGATTCTTTCTCGATTGACTCTGGAGGATGCGCGCCAAGCCCGTTCCACATCCCTGATGAACAGCTCATAACTGTTTGTCAGCGTTTTTACGGCTTCCGCCCAGGTTTTGTCAACTAAATACAACCAGTCTTCCGGCTTCGCATTCGATCGCTCCAGATGATTCCCTAAAGCATGCACCAAGTAAGGCAGGTGAGGGGAGATCTCCCTTAAGGTAGCCTCCCCTCGGCAAAGCCGCTGCACCCATCCTAGTCCCCATCCGAGAAATCGCTTTTCGAGCCGATCCCTTTCATTCGGAGATAGATTTTCCCAAAAATATCGCCGTAGGCCCGGGTGGCTAAAGGTGTAACCTTGTTTTTCTCCGTCACCAATCACCAGTCGCTTCAAAAATCGAATTGCATCTTTTAGCTCCAAGCTCTTCAAACCTCCTATGTCCTCCAGATCCCACCGTGTAAGAGGAGCTAGGGCAGCCGCCAGCAGGTTCAACACCTCCACCACGTTGGGCTTATTAAGCGGCTCACCCTCTCCCCGTTCCCTCCACTGCTTATACTGATCATCTAACCATTGCTCAAAATAGCTCTTCAGGTCGGGAATCAAACTGTGTAGATCCTCCGGTCGCAGACTGACAGCAGCCCCGCTCTTTTCCCGGAGTTCATTCACCTTCTTGGAAAGTGCATCCAAATATAGACGTACCAGCAGTGGCTCACCTTCTTCGCTTAGATGATATAACTCGTTCACAATCTCCGCTCGGCGGCCGAGTTCGTCCAGCGGGGGTGGAATGCTCCGCAGGGCTTCGGCTACTCCCTCGCGGGTCAGCGGTTTAAGATCCAGGACTCGGTAGTTTTCCCAACCCAGGCGATTTAGCCAGCCCTCTGGCCCGCTCTCTCCGGCCAGATACCGGGCCGAAACGACAACACGCAGACCCTCGGGGGGTGAGGGGCGGAAGAGGTAAGGCCCTATCTCCCAGTCTGTGGCCTCATCCAGGCCGTCCAAGATTATCAGCAGGCGGCCTTTGGAAGGAGGCTGTCTTAGGTACTCGCTCACCTTCTCCTGCAAGGCGTCGGGGTTTTGGATCAGGCCAGTAGGGATTCGTTCACGAAAGAGATAAGCTAGTCGGGCGGCCAGAGCGGCGAAGAAGACAGCTCGAGAGGCAGTGTCGTAGCGCAGGCTGACAGGTACGAACACTATCGGCAGCTCAGGATCGCGCTTCCATAGACGGATCAGCCATTGGACCAGTAGGGCGGATTTACCACGTCCCGCAGGAGCGGCCAGAAGGAGATAGGGCGGCGCAGATGGAGAGTTCAACCAATTATCTAGTGTCCGTAGGTCCTCCTCACGTCCCCAGAAGCCAATAGAGTTCCTGGATCCGCTCAGGTGTTCAATGAAGCTACCAATGCGGGACCCGTAGTCTGGGAAGTCAGGATGTATGCCGTGGGTGATGTTCTCAATGAAGAGGGTAATGGAGGCCTGGAAAACATTCTCGACGCGAGCCCCAGTTTCGGCGGTGATTATCTGATGTACCAAACGTGGCTCCTCGTTCATCGGCACCTACCTCCTCCTAACCTGACGGACACCCTCTATGTTGCTATCTTCACTCGCCTGGATTTCCTGAATAGTTGGACCACCTTCGGCTTCCTGGACTACGTCCCGAATCTGGCTACCTCTTTTGGCCAACACTTGCTGGATGACTTCACTCTGCATTAGGCGGAGTATTTCCTTCTGCAGGGCTTCGTCTTCGGCGAGGGCGCGGGCGATCTCCTCCCGTAGGGCCTCGCGCAGGGCCCGGTTGTCCGGCGAGGCCACGACCGCCTGCGCCACCGGTTCCACGCTCCTCCGAGAACGCAGTCTCTCCCATAAGGCCCGGGCCCGCTCCCATGCGGCGGCGCCCATTCTGCGACCCACCTCATCCGCCGCCGCATCCCCAATCCGCAGCAAATACGGGAGAAAGGGAATCAGCGCCTGCACGATCCGACCGGCGATTTCGTTCAGATCCGACATGGGGACCTCCGGGATCGATCCTCCTTAGGGACGACGCTCGGGCGGGCGGATGCCTGTCTCCTTCGGGAACTGTTTTCGAGGGACGGGATCTGGCTGCCATGTTAACCGGAGTTCTCTCGCTGCGCAATGGCAACCGCCCGCATGTAGGGCAACTGCTCGCAGTTGCCCTACATGCTACATGACGGGCGGGGGGAACGCCTCTCGCCCGCCTGTGATGGCCCTTGCCGCCTGGCTCGACCGAATCGGGGCGCGCCCGGCCGATCGCAAGCGGTGGGACCGAAGGGGCCTTTGGCTCCGCGCGCGGGCCGTCTCCGGCTTCGCCGATCACCGGCCGGCCACCTGTTCGTAGACGCGGAGGGTGCGCCGGGCGGTCTCCTCCCAGGTGAACTGTCGGGCCCGGGCCGGCCCCTCCTCCTGCAGGCGCCGGCGAAGGGATGCGTCCTCCAGGACCCGGAGGAGGGCCGCCGCCCAGGCCTCGGGATCCCCCGGCGGGACCCGCAGGGCGGCGTCCCCCACGACCTCGGGCAGGCTGGCCGCGTCCGCGCACACCACAGGCGTCCCGCATGCCATCGCCTCCAGCGGCGGCAGCCCGAAACCCTCATACCGCGAGGGATACGCGAACACGTCCGCCAGGCGGTAGAGGGCGGGCAGGTCCTCCTCCGGGACGTATCCCAAAAGATGCACGCGCTCCGTCAGCCCCAGGGCCCGGATCTCCCGAAGCAGCCGATCGACCCACCAGCCGGGCTTTCCGGCCAGGACCAGATGATGGGGGATGCGACCGGCGATCCGCCCGAAGGCCGCCACCAGGGTGTCCAGCCCCTTGCGCGGCCCGAGGGTTCCCACGTAGAGGATCACCGGGAAGGCCAGGCCGTATTTCCGTCGGGCCGCTTCCCGGGCCTCCGGGGGGATCTCGGGATGGAAGCGCTCATCCACCCCCAGGGGGATCACGGTGATCCGCTCCGGGGGGATCCCCAGCCGGCGCTCCAGATCCCGGGCGGTGTGCGAAGAGTCGGCGATCAGGTGGTCCGCCCAGCGCAGGCTGCGGGGCAGCCACCAGGCCCAGTAGAGGCGGGAGATGGGCGGGAGCTGCTCCGGGAACAGCAGGCCGATGAGGTCATGGACGGTCAGGACCACCGGGCAGGGCCGCCAGCGCGGGGCGTCGAACCCCGGCACGTGCAGCAGATCCACGCCGGCGGCGCGGGCCCGCCGGGGCAACAGCCACTGCTGCCAGCGCAGCCGCTGGTCGGTGCGCAGCTCCCCTTCCCGTTCCCAGGACAAAGGCACGTATTCGTGCTGGGGGGCCACCCGCAGCAGCGCCCGAAGCAGCCGGTCCGCGTATACACCGATGCCGGTCCTCTGCCCCCGTGTGGCCTGGACGTCGATGCCGATCCGCATCGCCCGGCTCAGCGAACGCCCACCTCGTCCAGGTGGCGCAGCAGGTCCGCGGGGTCCTCATACACCCGATACGCTCCTGCGCGCTCCAGTTCCTCTCGACCGTAGCCGCCGGACAGCAAGCCCACGCTGAGGGCGCCCGCCCGCCTTGCTGCCAGCATGTCCCAGACGCTGTCGCCCACCACCACGCACTCAGGGATCGGGACCCCCAGGCGGGCCGCCGCCGCGAGGAAGAGATCGGGGTCCGGCTTGGCGTATTGCACATCCTCCCGGGTGATCACCGGGATCCCCTCATCGACTCCCAATAGCTCCAGAAGGGGGCGGGCCACGTCGCGGCGGCCGCTGGTGGCGATGGCCCAGGGAATGCCGGCCCGGGTGAGGGCTTCGAGGAGCTCCCGGGCCCCCGGGAGCGGGCGCACCTGGGGGAGCAGCCGGGCGAAGGCCTCCGCGTGCTGCTCCTGGATCCGGTGGACCTCTTCCGGCGTCACCTCCCGCCCGGTCTCCCGCAGCAGGGCCCGCAACAGCAACCCCCCGCTCATGCCGATGCGGCGGTGGATCCGCCAGACGGAGAGGGAGATCCCCACCGCCTCCAGGGCCTCCCGCCACGCCAGCACGTGTTGATACACGCTGTCCACCAGGGTGCCATCCAGATCGAACAGGAAGGCCGGGCCCCGGCTCATCGTTCCCCCTTACCTTCCCCGTCGTTCGAAGAACATGACGTATTCGTGCTTGAAGATATAGAAGCGCCCCTTCAGGGCGCGATATCGCCACAGGTGATGCTGGCCTCGCTTGCCCCGGTTTTCCTGGATGTCTTTGACGCAAATGCTTTTGAGGCGGAACCCATGGCGCAGCACGCGCTCCATCGTCCGGAAGCCCAGGGGGATCCACTCCCCCCGGGCGTATTTGTCCCCGATCACCAGCACCAGGAAGCGACCCGGTTCCAGCAGGGGGGCGAAGTTCGCCACCACCCGTTCGAAGGCCGCGTAGAACGCCTCCTCCGTGGGGGCGTTGGAGAGATCCCGCGGGTCCTCGCTGAACCGGATGATGTCGTGGTAGGGCGGATGCAGGATCAGGAGTTGAGCCCCTGAGAACCCCCAGCGCGCCATTATCTCCCGCACCCGCTCCGCCGTGGCGGGATCCGCGCTGTCCCCAATCAGGATCTCGGTCTGGACCCCGTAAGGGTTGCTCTCCAGGCTGATCAGCCAGCGGGCCCGTTCCGCCACCCCGGGGACCAGCTCCACCCCGATGGCGTGGCGGCCCAGGCGCTTGGCCTCGATGAGGGTGGTGCCCAGGCCCATGAAGGGATCCAGGACCAGCTCCCCCCGCCGGGTGAAGCGGCGCATGGCCTGATAGGGGATCTGCGGGACGAAATTCCCCCAGTATTCTGGGGTGTGCATGCCGTGGTTCGCCCGGGGCCCCAGCAGCCACAGGCTGTCTGTGAGGATGTCCTCGTATTCCTCCCAGCGATCCAGGTCGAGGTCATGGATCGCCGCGCGAGCGGTCACGGTCCCCTCCCCGCTTGAGGATCTCGTCCGGGGATGGAGGCGACGCCCATCTTACACCACCTGCTCCCCGTGGATCCAGACAGCCCCGGGCGTTCCCCAGCGCTCCCACAGGACCAGGTCGGCGAAGGCGCCGCGGCGGAGCTGGCCCAGCCCTCGCAGCCCCAGGGCGCGGGCGGGGGTGAGGGTGGCGCTGCGCACCGCATCGAGGGGATCGATGCCCGCCTCCTCGATCAGCACCCGCAGGCCCTCGTTCATCAGGGCGGCCGAGCCCGCCAGGGCGCCCTCCGGGGTCTGGCAGCGCCCGTCGGCCACGATCACCTCGTAGCCCAGCCAGGTGTAACGCCCCGGCGGCAGGCCGGCTAAGGGGGCGGCGTCGCTGATCAGGGCCACCCCCGCGGCCCCCTTGACCCGGAACAGCAGCCGGAGGGCCGCCGGATGCACATGGTGCCCATCGGCGATCACCTGGGCGATCACTCCGGGCTCCAGGAGAGCGGCCGCGAACAGGCCCGGCTCCCGATGGTGGAAGGGTCGCATGGCATTAAAGAAATGAGTCACCTGCCGGACGCCCCGGCGGATGGCCTCCATCGCCTGCTCGTAGGTGGCGTCGCTGTGCCCGATCACCGGGACGATCCCCCGGGCGAGCAGGGCCGGGATGGCGGCCATCGCCTCCCCCTCCTCCGGCGCGAAGGTCCAGAGGAGGATGTGCCCGCCGGCCGCCTCCTGATAGCGGGCCACCGCCTCCGGAGTCAGCGGCCGAAACCAGGCCGGGTTGGCCATCCCCGGGCGCTTCGGCGAAAGGTGCGGGCCCTCGATGTGGATCCCGAGGATGCGGGCCCCGGGCGGCGGGGCCTGGATCACCCGGGCCATGGCCTGCAGCCGCTCCAGAACCTCCGCTTCGGGGAGGGTCAGGGTGGTGGGGACGAAGGCGGTGACGCCGTAGCGGGGGAGCCGCCGCGCGGCCTCCGCCAGCTCCGGCCCGAACATGTCCCGGCCCTCCACGCCGTGCACGTGGAGATCGATCAGACCGGGCGTGACCGGCCGACCCCCGGCGTCGATGCGGCGGGCCCCCGTCGGGATCTCCACCTCCCGCGTGGGGCCCAGGGCCAGGATCCGCCCATCCCCGAACACGATCGCCCCATCCGGGATGCGCCGGGTGGGGGTGTAAAGATCCGCGTGCAGGATGGCCACCACCGTCCCGTCCATCTCAACGACCTCGCATCGGCTCCGGGTTCACCCACACGCCCTCGGCGTCCACCCGAACCTCATAGACCGGGATGGGAACCACAGCGGGCAGCCGGAGGACCCGACCGGTCCGGATGTCAAAGCGGGCCCCGTGGCGCGGGCACTGGATGACATAGCCTTCCAGCTTCCCCTCCGCCAGGGGTCCGTCATCATGCGTGCACACATCCCCGAACGCGAACACTTGATCTCCCACCCGGGTCAGGGCGATCCGCCGGCCCTCCACCGTGAACACCCTCGCCGCGCCCACCGGGATCTCCTCCAGAGCGGCCACACGGATCCACATCGCGTGCCTCCGGATACGAGGATCGCTCACGCCCACGGCAACATGCCCCGCGCCCGCAGAAGGCAGAGCACCGCCTCCAGCACCCCGCCCCCGACCGCCCACGCCTTGTCGGATACGGTGAAGCAATGCCGAACCTCCGCCCGGGGGTCGACGTCCCCCACTTTCATCCCAGGGACCACCTCCAGGCCGTCGGCCAGGATCCCCCGCAGCACCCCGGCGATGGCCGTCCGGACGGGTTCTTCCTCCACATAGGCCACGATCTCCCCCGCCTCCACGCGGTCTCCGATGCGACGGACCGCCCGGAAGCGCCCGGCCCGGGGGGCTCGCAGGACCCGCAGGACATCGTGGCCGCCGATGAGGCCGGGGATCCCGGTGTTGGGGAGGGCGCTCCCCTGGTAGTAAACCCGTCCCAGGTCGTGGCCGCGGGCCGTCTCGACCACAGCGTGGCAATCCACCCCGGCGGTGAAGCCCGGCCCCAGGGCCACCACCACCGGCGCGTCGGTGATGGCGGTGCCGGTGTTGCGCTTGGCCATGATCGCGTCCACCACCACCTCCGGCCGAAGCCGCCGGATGCTGTCCCCCAGCGGATCCACCAGGACGGGGATCTCCCCCCGGGCCCAGAGGAGGGGGAACATCTCGGGATCTTCCACGCGCCGGGCGGTGTGGCCCTCGATGGAAATGGCGCCCTCATAGACCGCGCTGGCCACCGCCACCGCCCGGCGGATGGCCAGGGGTTGCGGGAGCTCCGTGACCCAGACCCGGAAGCCGGCCCGGTGGAGCCGCAGGATGGCCCCCGTCCCCAGATCGCCTCCCCCTTTGACCGCCACCCGGATCTCCATCGAAGGGTTGCCCCTCAGCGCAGATGTTCCCGGAACCACTCTGCCACCAGCGGGACGGTTTGCTCGAGATACTCCAGCGGGAGCATGTGTCCTGCTCCTGGCAGGATCACCAGATCTTTACGACATCGCAGCCGTGCGGCGAAATCCCGATGGAGATCGGCGGAAAGGATCCGATCCCGCTCCCCGACCAGGATGCGGACCGGCGTGGCCATGGCCTCGATGGGAGGCTTGTCCGAAGGATCCAGGAAAACCGAAAGCCACGTCCGTAGCCGGTAAGCCCACACGCAGAGGGGGTCCGCCTGCCAGCGCCGGAGGTTCTCCGGCCGCTCGAAGACGTGGGAGGGCTCCAGGAACGCGCGCACCGGCACCGGCAGCCCACCCAGGATCCCCCGCAGCGGCCGCGCCGCCCGGGCCAGAGGCACCAGGACGAAATGGCGGCGCAGGTAAAGGGCAGGGCGGATGTCCCGCAGGTCCAGCACGTTGTGACACACGGCGGCGCGGATGCGAGGCTCCTCCAGGGCGGCGTAGAAGGCCAGGATACCGCCCATGCTCGAGCCGGTGATCCCCACCGGCCCGCCGGAATGCATGAGCGCGAAGTCCACCGCGCGACGGATGTTGCGGATGGCGTCCGCGTAGGTGAAATCCCCGCGTCGCCCTCCGCTCCGGCCGTGGCCCTGGAGATCCAGGCCGATGACGTGGAAGCCGGCCTCCGCCAGGGCGCGCAGGTAATCGCGCCCCGGGATCATCTCCGTGTAGAAACCGGCGTGGGCGGTCATCCCGTGGATGAAGATCAGGGTCGGCGCCCCCGGCTCCGCCTCGTAGAGGGTGAGGTGCAGGGGAAGCCCCCGATCCTCGATGAAGAGCCGGCGAGGGGCGATCATCGCAGCCTCCGGCGAGGAGATTCAGGAGGAGGCCCCGGAGGGCTCCGGCTCCAGGATCACCCGCAGGTGCTGGGCCAGCTCGGGCCCGATGATCACATCGTGTTGCGGAAGCCGGAGCCGCAGGGGGCCGTTGAACGGCGCCCGGGCGACCAGCTCGAAGGGAACGCCAGGGACCAGCCCGAGGGACCCCAGATAGCGCAGCTGTTCGGCATCTTCGGTTTTGACCCGCGTGATGCGCCCTCGGGCGCCGATGGGGATCTCGCTCAAGGGGACGTCCCCGAGGGGCGGGATCCATCCCTCCGGCGTGGGAATAGGATCCCCGTGGGGGCAGTGGGACGGGCGGCCGGCCACTTCATACATCCGCTCGCACAGCGCCTCGTCCACCGCCGGGTCCAGGCGATCCGCCAGGGCGTGCACTTCCTCCCATCCGATCCCCAGCACCCGGCTCAGGAAGGCTTCCAGGATGCGATGCCGGCGGATGCTTCGCAGCGCCTCCCGTTCCCCCGTCTCCGTCAACCGGATCCCGTGGCGGGTCCGCTGGATCCAGCCGTGGGACTCCAGGCGGTTGAGCATGCGGACGGCCGCGGTGAGGGTGACGTCCAGCCGGCGGGCCAGCTGGGTGGCCCGCACCGGCTCCCCCTCGCCGAGCCGGTAGATCTCGGCCAGATAAGCCCGCATCGCCGGGGTGGGCGACGGGGGCGGATGGTGGCGGTTCAGCGCATCCTCCATCGAACGGCGGTGACCTGCCTGGCTTTCGGAAGTTTCAGAGGAAGTGTAACACGGATCCCACGGGCTCTCAATGATGGGAAACAGGAGAGCCGCCTGCCGGAGGGCTCCGCTCAGCGCCGTCGGGCCACCACCAGCATCTGGGGGCTGTCCTCGCGGTAGGGGCTCAGGTCGTAGCTCCCGAACATCGCCTCCACCGTGAAGCCGCATCCTTCCAGCAGAAGCCGCAGCTCCCCGGGCCATACGAAGCGCATCGAGCTGGGGAAGGCCCAGCGTCGCCATGTCCCATCGGGGTTCAGGATCTCCACCAGGATCACCAGCTCCAGGCGCTGGGCGGCTGCGTCCACCCGCCGCGCTTCGAACCAGAGCAGGAGGGAGGAGCCTTCCTCCTGCCACCCGCGCAGGACCACCTGGCCGTGCTCGGCCAGGAACGCCGCGTCCGGGTTCAGGCAGTCCAGGAGCAGGAACCCTCCCGGCTCCAGGGCGCGGTGCAGATGGCGCAGGACCGCCTGCTGGGCCTCCAGGGAATCGAAGTGGAGAAAGGTGTTGAGGGGAATGAAGGCCATCGGATAAGGGCCGTCCGGGACGCCCCGGACCGCGTCGCCCTGGACCCAGCGGATGCGGTCGGCCACGCCGGCGGCCTCCGCCCGCGCCCGGGCCCGCTCCAGCATCGCCCCCGCGGCCTCCAGCCCCGTCAGGTGGAAGCCGGCGGCGGCCAGGGGCACGGTGAGCCGGCCGGTGCCGCAGCCCACCTCCAGCAACGGGGATCCGGCCCGCTCCGCGTAGCCCTGATAGAACGCGAGATCGTCCAGGAAATCCCCGAAGAACCGATCGTAGAACTCGGCGAAGGCTTCGTAGTTCACCGCTTCCGTCTCCTCGGGAGCAGGCCTTACGCGGTCTCCATCAGGGCCTGGCGCACCGCTTCCGCCGGCACATCCCCATAGGTGCGCACGAGGCCGGGCCGGTGAAGGAGCACGAAGCGCAAGCGCCCCGCCCGGCGCTTCTTGTCAGTCCCCATCGCCTCGATCACTTCCTCGGGTGTCGCCTGGATCCCGTAGCCGGACAGCCAGGCTTGCCAGCGGGTCGGCAATCCCAGTCCCTGGAGGAGCTTCTCCAGCTCCTGCGGGAGATCCGGCGTCTCCAGCAGGCCCAGCCGCGCCGAGAGGGCGGCGGCCGCTCGCATGCCGGCGGCCACCGCCTCCCCGTGGGGCACGCGGTAGCCGCTCAGGCGCTCGAAGGCGTGCCCGAAGGTGTGCCCCAGGTTCAGCTGCTCGCGCTCCCCCTGCGTCTCCCACGGATCCCGCTCCACGATCCGCGCCTTCACGGCGATGGCCCGCTCCAACAGCTCCAGCCGCTCCGGGCCTTCCGGCGGTTGCGCCCAGCGCGCAGGCGCCGCGCGCAATTGCTCCCACAGCTCGGGATCCCCGATGAGGGCGGCTTTCACCACCTCCGCCATCCCGTGGCGCCACTCCGATGTCGGGAGGGTGTCCAGCGCGGTGGGGTCGATCAGGAGCAGCCGGGGCGGGTAGAAGGCCCCCACCAGGTTCTTCCCCTCCGGGAGATCCACTCCCACCTTGCCCCCGATGGCCGCGTCCACCATCGCCAGGAGGGTGGTGGGCGCGCTGACGAAAGGGATCCCCCGCATATATGTGGCGGCGACGAAGCCCGCCAGGTCCAGGATCACGCCGCCGCCTGCGGCGAGGAGCGTTCCATCCCGCCCCAGGCCGGCCCGGACGAGCTGGCGGTAGAGATCGGCGGCGGTGGAGAGGGTTTTGGTCCCTTCCCCCGGCGGCAGGACGAGCTCCACGAAGGGGATCCCGGCTTGATGGAGGGCCTGTCGCACCCGCTCCCCCTGATGCGCCATCACCATCGCATCGCTGATCAGGGCGACCGGCCCTCCCAGCCCGGCCCTCACCAGGAGCTCTCCGCATCGATCCAGGAGGCCTGAGTCGATGAGGATCGGATGCGAGCGATCGGCTTCCGGGAAGCGCAGGTGAAGCGTCCGCATGGGGAGCCTGGGCCTTCAGGGGATCGCGAACGGCGAGGGGGCGGCCTCCGCGGGGGCGCCCTCCGTCGCCAGGGTTTCGCCGGATCGATACAGGCGAGGGACGCGAGGGGAGATCAGGGTCGTGATCTCATAGTTGATCGTGCCCGCCCATTCCGCCAGATCCTCCGCCCGGATCTCCTCGCTCCCCTGTCGTCCGAGGATCACCACCTCATCCCCCACGCGCACCTCGGGGATCCCGGTCACCTCCACCACGATCTGGTCCATGCTCACCCGGCCGCGGATCGGGGCGCGTTGCCCCCGGATGAGGACGGCCCCGCGGTTGGAGAGCGCGCGCAGGTAGCCGTCGCCGTAGCCGATGGGGACCAGCGCCATGCGGGCTTCCCGGTGCGCGACGAACGTCCGTCCGTAGCCCACCGATTCTCCGGGCGCCAGGGTCCACACCCGGATCACCCGGCTTTTGAGGGTCAGGGCGGGGCGCAAGGGGAAGGGAGGGTCCCACTCCGGAGAGGGGCGCATCCCGTAGAGAGCGAGGCCGGGGCGCACCGCCTCAAAGTGCGCGGCGCGGAAGCGCATCGTCGCCGCGCTGTTGGCGGCGTGGCGGAGCGGGATCCGGATCCCCGCCGCCTCCAGGGTCCCGATCACCTCCTCGAAGCGGCGCAGCTGGCGCATGGCGAACGAGGGGTCGCTTTCGTCCGCGGTGGCGAAGTGGGTGTAGAGCCCCTCGAGCGAAAGGCCCTCCATCCCCTGGAGCGCGCGCAGGAAGGGCAGCACCTCGGCAGGCAGCAACCCGGCCCGCCCCATCCCGGTGTCCACTTCGACGTGGACGGGGAGGATGCGCCCGGCGGCGCGGGCGGCCGCGCTGAGGGCCTGGGCGGCCTCCGGTGTGGAGAGCGTGGGAGTCAGCCCCCAGCGGACGACCTCCGGCGCTTCCTCCGGGAGCAGCGGGGCCATCACCAGGATGGGGGCCTCGATGCCGGCCCGGCGCAGGGCGATCCCTTCCGCGATCCGGTGGACGGCCAGGCGGGAGGCGCCGGCGGAGAGGGCGGCCCGGGCGACCGGGACGGCGCCGTGGCCGTAGGCGTTGGCCTTCACCACCGCGATCACCTCCACCCGATCCCCCACCCAGCGCTTCACCGCCCGCGTGTTCGCCGCAATGGCCTCCAGATCCACTTCCGCCCAGGTGAGGGAAGATGCCTTCGTTATCATCCCTATCGTCCCTCAAGCAAGCGGATCATATCTTCCTGAAAGGCACGGGAAGCCACGGAGAACGCGCGAATCAATGCCATTATTGCATCTGGAGATGGCGTCCATTGGGCGAGTTCTTTTGGATTGGCCCTGCGTCCGATCAAATTCGGAGGCTCGCAGCGTCGCAGGGCAATCAGCAGGAAAACCATGGCCTGAAAACCCACAGCCCGTTGCCGATGCCGGATCTCTATCTCAACTCTTACTCCATCTTCCACATCACGAATGAGCACCGGGTGTTTCCGCCACGAAACCCGAAAGCCGGCGAACTGTTCCAAGGTATCCTCGATTTCTATCAGGAATTGCTCGTCAAAAAATTTGTTTTGAGCTCGAGCCCAATGGGTGATTTCTTGTAATGTGTGCGGATCCAGCAGTTGTTCCCGGACAGCGATCCTCAACATCTCCCCGAGTTCGACGGGATTTCCCTCCTCATCACGGTAGGCGATTTGCCACTCGAACATATCATCGGCTTGCAGAGGAACCTGACGAGCGGCGATCGGCCTTCCCTCCCGGCGAAGGCGTACTCGACCCGTGGGTTGGGTGAGAGGCAGATCACAGAGAATTCGTCTCGCTGTTGGATCCCAGCGGACCGGAATGAATGGGCGGGGCATCGCTGGATTCCTCCAGTAATGCTTCCAGGCGCGCGATGATGCGCTGGATTTCCTCTATCACCGCGCCGCCCTCCCGGGCGCGCCGGTGAAGGTCGCGATACGCCGCCGCGAAAGGCTCCTGCGCGGAGAGCGGAGGGACCGGGACCGGAAGCTCCCGCAGCAGGCGCTGCGGCACCGTGACCGTCCCGGTCCCCCGCCAGATCCGCTGCAGCGCCCGTCGGAAGAAGCCCGTCTGCGTCAGCAGGGCGAAGAACTCCGGCCGCATCCGGTCTGTTCGGAACCGGAGGATATAGAGGTAGTCGTCCGCAATTCCCTCCTCATCGTCCTCCAGCACCACGGCGGCCCGCCCGATGCACCCCACGCCGACGCGGACGAACAGCACATCTCCTTTTCGGGCCCGCGCCCCGGGGTGATCCATCGGGCTTCCCGGTCGAACCCTCCGCCCATCCCGGCGGAGGTCGATCCCCCATGGCGTCACGGTCTTCGCAGAGAGGAAGGGGATTCCGGACTCCGAGAAGACCCGTCGGGGCCCGTACTTCGCGTGCCCTCCCCGCATCTCATGCAGCAGCTCGCCGAGGGGGAGCAGCGGGAACGCTGCGGAAGGCGCGGGAGGCGTCAGATGATGCAGCGGGACCCAGGTATCCCCCATCGCTTCAAGGGGCTGACGGAACCCTTTCCCCTGACGGATCTCCTCGGAGATGTGGTCCAGGTCCTCCTCATCCTCCGCATGGGCCAGCCACACCGCCGATGGAATGCCGCCCTTGCGGGCGAACAGGATGCAGGTTTTCGCCGGGAAGAACCTTCGGGAGAGGCTGATGATGGCCAGCGGGCGAACGTGATGGAGCAGCCATTCCCGGACCCGTCGGCACGGCAGATTGGCGAAGAGGCCTTCCGGCAACACGATGGCTAAGACGCCTCCCTCCCGAAGCGCCCGCACGCTGAGCTCCAGAAACAGCACCTCGATCGCTTCGCTTCGCCGCCCTGCCGCCAGCGCAAACCGTCTTAGCAGCCAGGGGTCCTGCACGCGGCCGTACTTCGCAGAGAACGGCGGGTTGGTGGCCACCAGATCAAAGCGGTCCTCCAGCTCGCGCGCCCGCTCCAGGGCGTTGGCCCCGTGCAGGGAAACCTGAGGGAAAGCCCGGAGCCGCTCCCTCGCCGTCGCCAGGACCTCCGGATCCACCTCGATGCCGATCACCTCCGAGAACCCAAGACGGGCCGCCGGCTCCAGGAAGGCTCCATCGCCGCATGCGGGATCCAGCATGGAGACCGGGTGGGGAAGCCAGTCGAGGGCCATCTCCACCATCCACGCCGCCAGCCGCGGCGGGGTGAAAAACTGCCCAAGGACCTTCTCCCGGCGGCGGAAGTGCCGGTCGCGCTGCGTATCCACGGGCTCCCATCGCCAGGGTAACGGTTGCATCCGATCCTCTCCTGAAGAAGGCGCCGTCCGGGTCTCTCTTCCGAGGAAAGCGCGGAATGGGCCTCCTGTGCTATTATAGCCCGTGGCGGTGGGGATGCTTTTTCAAGGAGGCGAGATCGATGATCAGCCCGGAGCTCCTGGAGATCCTGCGTTGCCCTCACTGCGTGTCCGGCCCAACCCGGAAGGAGGGGCCCGATCCCGGGCGGCTGCAGCTGGTGCGGGATGCGTGGCTGGTGTGCCTGGAGCCGGATTGCGGGCGCAAGTATCCCATCCGCGACGGCATCCCGGTGATGCTGATCGAGGAAGGCGATAAGTGGCGCGACACCCCCGTCGACGCCCTCCCGGTCCCTCCCCCTGCGGCCTGAGGCGGAAGCCGCCGATGGACCTTCGCGCCTGGCGCCGGCGATGGCAGGAGGACCCTCAGGGCGCGGAGGCCCAGCTGTCCACCCTCCGGGAGGACCCGGAGGTCCTGGCGGCGTGGGTAGAGGATCTGCTCCGCGATCCGGATCCGGAGGCTCGGGCCTGGGCCTGCCGGCTCAGCGTGGAGCTCCCGGATGCGCGCGGGGAGGAGGCCCTGTTGCGGGCCCTTGAGGATCCGGAGCCCGAGGTGCGGGCGGCCGCCGCCTGGGCCCTGGGCGCGCGACCGCGGGAGGCGGAAGCCCCTCGCATCGCGCAGGCCCTCTGCGCCCGGCTCCAGGATCTCCCCTGGGTGGCCTGGGTGGCCGCGGAGGCCCTGGCCCGTTACGGGGAAGCGGCGCTGGACCCCCTGATCGAGGGCCTGCGCCACCCGAACCCCCAGGTCCGCATCCTCGCCGCCCGCGCCCTCGCCCGGATCGCCTCCCCCCGCAGCCTCCCGGCCCTGATGGCCGCCCGGGAGGATCCCAGCCTCCTGGTGCGTCATTTCGCCGAGGTGGGCCTCGACCGTCTCTTCCCCACCCAGTGGGTGTGGATGACCGGGTGAGGGACACACACAGGGCTCTCCGGGTCAGCTTCCGAACAGGACGAGGGCGCCTCCCAGGGCCAGGAAGGGGCCGTATGGAAAGGCCGTCTTCAGCGTCCCCCGCCGGGACAGCAGCAGCCCCAGGCT
>Ga0079992_125868_pt2 | contig 50131 bp, 47 predicted proteins | sample FaiFalFF_MnMetaG_3_FD_69197 | JGI IMG/M metagenome (GOLD analysis project Ga0079992, IMG submission 69197) | Freshwater microbial communities from Yellowstone National Park, Wyoming, USA - Fairy Falls B (FF_Mn_B) MetaG (SPADES assembly) (version 2) | ecosystem: Environmental > Aquatic >...
AAATGTTTAACACCTCAAATGATTGAGAATTTCCAAAAAGGAAACTTTCATATCTTGGCAAGACCAACACTAAGTGGTCCCGAGCAAACAATTCAAACACCACATTTTATTATCCACTATACAACAAGTGGCTCAGATGCCGTAAGTCCTGCTTATGCTGAGAGTGTTGCTGTTTTTGCTGAATTTTCATACCAAAAGGAAGTTAATGATTTTGGATGGTTTGCTCCTCCACCAGATTATAATCAAGGTGGTGATAATAGGTATGATATTTATATTAAAAATCTTGGAAGTGGTGTTCTTGGATATGCTGCCCCTGAATATAATTATGGTGGTTATGGAACAGAAGGAGCTACAAGCTATATTGTAATTGGAACTAATATAGATAGTTATTATGGAATTGATGTTCTTAAAGTTACTGTTGCTCATGAACTTCATCATGCAATTCAATTTGCTTATACTGCTTATGATGATGCTTTCTTTTATGAAAATACATCTACTTGGATGGAGGATATGGTTTATGATGATGTTAATGATTATATAGGGTATCTTTCAATAGGAGGACAAAGTCCATTAACTGTTCCACATTATAGAATAAATACATTTCAAAATAGTGGTTTATATCAATATGCAGGAGCAATTTTCCCTTATTTCATTTATGAATACTTAGGAAATAATCAACAACCTATGAAAGACATATGGTATCAAATGGGAATAAATTTTGGAAATAATACATTATTTGATATTTTTGATGTTCTTTTAAATAATTATTCAAAACCACAAGAAACAATTTTATCTTATTATGCTATTTGGAGATTCTTTACAGGAACAAGATGGAATGATGGAGTTAATTATCGTTATAGTGAAGGTAATTTATATCCAACCTCTTCATTATTAAGAAATGTAATTTCTTATCCTGTTTCTGATAGTAATCAAAATCAACAAATTCAAAATCCTGGTGGAGCTAATTTTATAAGACTTTCAAGTTATAATGGAGTTTTAAGAATTGTTATTAAGTTTAAGCAATGTTCAAATTGTGCAAAAGTTTATCTTTTAAGAATTCCAGGACCTGTTATAGATGATATTACAGGAAATGGAGACTCTATTGATGTTAGTTTTAACTTTTCAGGTTATAATTATTCAGCAATAGTTGTTGTATCAAAACAACTTGGAGGTCCAAATATCATTTATAGATACAAAATAATGCCTGTAAGTGAAATTGTTGAAAATGTAAATAGCGATTATAAAATTATTGTTCAAAAAAGAAATGTTAAAGTTTTAACAAATGATAAAAATTATGAATTTAAATTGTTTGATTTAAGTGGAAAACTTGTTGAAAATAAAAATCTAAAAAATGGTGTTTATTTTTATGTTTTAAAGATAAAAGGTAAAACTTATAAGGGTAAAATTTTAATAAAATGACAGAAAAAGAAATTTTAGAAATTATAAAAAAGCACCCAGAGGTCATATTAGAGATTATTTATTCAAGCTCAGTAGCGACAAAGCAAGACATTAAAATTTTATATAGGAAAATAAAATTAAATTTAGAAAATAAACTTGAAGAAAAAAAGGTAGAGATTGAAAAGACATTAGAGGATAAACTTGAATTAAAGAAACTTGAAATTGAAAAAACAATAAAAATAGAAATAGAAAAAATAAGGAATGAATTTCAATTAGAAATTGAGAAATTAAGAGCAGAAAGTAATGAAAGGACGAACCAAATGGAAAACCAAATTAGATTGGAAATTGAAAAATTAAGAGCTGATAGCAATGAAAGAATGAATCAAATGGAAAATCAGATTAGATTAGAAATCGAGAAAATAAGAGCGGAAAGCAATGAGAGGATAAATCAATTAGAAAACCAAATTAGGTTAGAGATTGAGAAAACGAGAGCAGAAAGTAGTGAAAGAACGAATCGGTTAGAAAGTCAGATAAAATTAGAAATTGAAAAATTAAGAGCAGAAATGGAAATTAAATTACAAGCTATGAAAAATTCATTATTAAAATGGATTATTGGCTTAATTTTAGGTCAAACACTTACCATTTTAATTGCGATAGTTTTGAAATAGGTTAAAATGGCACCTGTTATAAAGTCATTTTCTGTGTTATTTATTTTGGAGGGTGGATTTAATCCAATTTATGAAGAATATTTACTTTTAGAAAATGATAAGGCAATTATTAGAAATAATTATAATTTTTACGAAGTGAAAGTTTTGGATAAAAGAATTTACAAAGCAGTTGAAAATTTATGTAAAAAGGAAAAATTTGATTTTCAAGAAGTTCCTCTTCCTACTGATTTGCCAACATTTGAAATTTTAATAAAAAAACCTTGTAAAAAGGAAATTAAAATGTATGGAGTTGGTTTTGGGAGTAAGGAAGACAGAAAGCTTTTAAATGAGATATATAATTTAACAAGGAATTTGAATTTCAAAATAATTAAAGAAACAATTCCTAAGAAGCTTATTATTAACTATTATAAAATTGACAATTTTGAAAAACAAAACTACATTATTTTAGATGAAATTAACATTACAAATGAAAGTGGAACTATTGAAATTGATGACAGCTTAAAAATTTCAAGCATTTTAAACAAGCTCAAAAACTATAATAGTAGATTTATTTATATTAAAAATAAAGAAAATTTTTATCAAGCAGTTTTTTTATTCAAACTCTCGTTTTAAAGGTCTTTTGATTAGCATCCTTATGCCTTCATTAACATCAATTTCAGAATTAAGGATTTTCTTTATGACTTTTACAATAGGCATTTCAATTTGTTTTTGTTTTGATATTTCATAAACGAAAAATGTTGTTCTTATTCCCTCTGCTACCATATTTTTCTCACTTAATTCTTTTAATATATCATTTAGCTTATAACCAAGTCCAAGTTTATATCCTACAAAATGATTTCTTGAATGTTCAGAAAAAGCCGTTGTTATTAAATCTCCAATACCACTTAATCCTGAAAATGTTATTCTTTTAGCACCGAAACTAACTCCAAATTTTACCATTTCATTTAAAGCTCTCGTTAATAAACTTGATTTTGCATTTAATCCGAGATTTAAAGCGTCAATAATTCCTCCTGCAATAGCATATATATTTTTTAATGAGCCTCCAATTTCTACTCCAATAACATCATCCCATATATAAGGTCTAAAATAATCATTAAATAAACTTTCTTGAAAAATTTTAGCAATTTTTAAATCATAGCTTGCGATAATTGTAGCAGATGGTTTTTTTTGTGCTATTTCTATTGCTATATTTGGACCTGAAATTAACGCAAAATTTCTATTTTGAAAAACTTCTTCAAATATCTCACTTTTAAATTTTAATTCTTCTGTAAATCCTTTTGTAGCAATTAAAAATAATTTATTTTTAAATTTTTTTAGTTTGTTTAATGTTTCTAAAAAGGCAAATGAAGGAACAGCTATAATAATAAAATCGCAATTTTCAGCATCATCTAAATTTAATGTGAATTTAATATCCTTTGGAATTTCAATACCTTTTTCCAATCTCTCAATTTCAAGTTTTTTTAATTTTTCTTCATTTCTAATAAAAATTATAACTTCATGTTTATTTTCCGATAGAATTTTAGCAATTGTTAATCCCCAAGAACCTGAACCAATAATAAAAAATTTATGCACTTCTTGCTAAATTTATCATAACCCTTATATATCTGAAAGCTCTTATAAAGTCATTTTCTCTAAAAAGAATTTTATTTCCATCAATCCTTTTAACAATTGGTAAAATTTCAACAATATCTGCCATTTCAGTTCTTCTAAATGTTATTTCAATTTCAAATTCTTTTGGCATATCAAGAGGTTTAATATCTTTTTTTAGCATATTTTCAATAGCTGTTGAATATCTTTTATAAATTTCATTAAAATTTATTAATCTAACAGCATTTCTTGAAAGTGAATATTTCGTTATTACAAATTCAACTTCTTTAAATAAATCTTTACATTCTTCAACTACTCTATCATCACCACTTATTAATCCCACAGGAACATTATAATAACTTGCAATTAAACCATTTATGTAAGCTTCATTTACTCTCCTTTTATTAATTTTTATTTCTGCTATGGAATATGAGCTATATGTATGGTCAATAAATCCTTTAATTGAATTAGCACTTGAATGATAACCTATAAATAAAGCATAATCAAAGTTTGAATCTATTCCTTCCATCATTGAAAGCATCTTTGGAGAGCCACTAACCAGTTCAATTTCGTAATTTTCAAAATCTTTAATGTTTAAATTATCCATATTCCAATGAGCATCATTCACAACAATTCTTTTTATATTATAGTTTTTCAAAATTTTTAAAATTGCTTCAAGTTCTCTTTTCATATAAAACAAACCTTCTTCATATCTTTTATGGTTTGGGTCAGTTTGAGAAATTGAGCTTATGCCACTTATACCCTCCATATCTATTGATATATATATATTCATAGCTTGAAAATTTTAAAGTTTAAGTTTTATGTTTTAAAATTTCACTATGAGGCTCTTTATATTTTGTTCATCTTTGATTTTTCTATTTGCCTGCTTGTAGGTGGATGTAATGATTGTCATACCCCTGGATGGGATATATCAGGAGGAAATATTCCAGAAAGTGAATGGTTAGTTGGAAATAAAGTTGGATATAGGGGACCTTGGGGAACAACATATCCATCAAATCTGAGAATTTTTGTTTATACAATAAGTGAAGATGAATGGGTGAATATGTTTAGAACAAGAAAGGAAAGGCCACCTATGCCTTGGCATAATTATCATCAAGTCTCAGAGCAAGATTTAAGAGCTATGTATAGATTTATAAAATCTCTTGGTCCAAAAGGGGATTCCATTTTATCAAAAACTTGGTATGTTCCTCCTGATCAAGAGCCAAAAACTCCTTACATACTTCTTGCTCCTATTGAAAAGAAGTAATTAACGTAAGGTTAAATAGGGGGCAATAGCCTCCCAAAGCCAAAAAGTAGGAATTTATAAGTAGTAGGCTTGTTTTGAGGGTTGGTGAGAAATTAAGAAATAATCTATATTTTAGATTGATTGGACAACACAGAAATAAAATGCTTTGTCTAATAAATAGTGTTAAATAATTGACAATCAAGAACTTATGAAATTTTTATTGAAATTATAGATTTTACGGGGGGAATTTAAGGGGGCAAAAGCCCCCTGCCGAAAAATGGGCATTTTTAAGCCGAAGGCTTATTTATAGGTTAGACAAGGCAAATTTTTTATGCTTTGTCCAATAAATAGTGTTAAATGATTGACTATCAATAACTTATGAAGATTTTAGGAAATTATAGATTTTTGGGGGGTTTAATGGGGGGCGAAGTTCATAAGCCGAAGGCTTAATTTAAGGGTGGATGGGAAAAATATAGAAAAATAAATAGTTTTAGAATTATTGGACAACACAAAAATAAAATTTTTTATCCTTTAAAATTTTCAAATATGGTGAGAATTCGTCTTCAAAGGTTTGGGAAAAAAGGTGAGCCAATATATAGAATAGTTGTTGCTGATTCAAGATGGAAAAGAGATGGTAAAGTTATTGAAATTTTAGGCTACTATAACCCAAAACGAGATTGGGATTTTAAACTTGACTTAGAAAAGTATAACGATTGGATAAAAAAAGGAGCACAACCTACACCAAGAGTTAAGAGTATATTCAAACTTCAAATGAAAAAGGAGGTTCAAAAATGAATAACACAAAGGAGCTTCTTGAATATATAGTAAAAATGATTGTTGATAGACCAGATGAGGTTGATATAAGAGAAATACCTGGTGAAAGAGTTGTGATATATGAAGTTAGAGTAAGTAAGGAAGATGTTGGCAAGGTCATAGGAAAGCAAGGAAGAACTGCTAAGGCTATAAGGACAATTCTTGCTGCTGTATCTCTTAAAAGAGGTAAAAAAGTTGTTGTAGAAATCCTTGAATAGATATCCTGTAGCTAAAATTCTAAAAGCTTTTGGATTAAGGGGGGAATTAAAGATAAAAATATATTTCTCCCCTCCCTCTTACTTTAAAAATTATAATAGTGTTTTTATAAATGATAAAGAATTAGGATTTATAGAGTTTAAAGTTGAAAAATTCAAAATCCTTTTTGATAACTTTGCTTTAATAAAATTTGAAAAACTTGATAGTAGAAATGATGTTGAAAAATTAAGAGGATATGAAATTTTCGTTTATGAAAATATGTTGCCTCCTAAAAATAATGGAGAATATTATGTTTTTGAGCTTGAAGGGCTAAATGTGTATTATGAAAAAAAGAAAATTGGTTTTATAAAGGATATAATAACGAAAAACGAATATACAATTTTTAAAATAAAAACTGAGAATGATGAAATTTTTATTCCATTCAATAAGCATTTTATAGAAAAAATAGATTTGGAAAACAGAGCTTGTATATTAAGAAGAATTGATGAGACAATTATCAATAGTTGATTTTATAATTTATGCTGTTTTAATTTGGTTTGTTATATCACTTTTAGCTTCAATTTATTCACTTTATAAAACTGAAAAACAAATTCAAATTTTAGAAAGTGAAATTGAAAAATACAAAATTGGATATATTATTTATACCTCAAAAAGTGCGCAATTAAACCAACAGAAACGATAGCAGCTGTTTCACTTCTTAGTATGAAATTACCAAGAGAAAAATCAAAAAATCCATTTGATTTTAAATAGTTTTCTTCTTCATTTGAAAAACCACCCTCTGGACCTATTAAAATTATAACACTATCTGCTTTTTCAAAACTAAACAAATTTCTACTTGATTTTGGATTAGCAAATAATTTTAAAGAATAATTTTTTGAAATTTGAGCAATTTCATTTAATGTTAAAATATTATGTAATTTTGGGATTATTTGTCTATGGCTTTGCTTACAAGCATTTAAAATTATTTTTTCCCATCTTTCCTTCTTTTCTTTAATTTTTACAACACTATGTTTCGTTATAATTGGATATATTTCTTTAACACCAATTTCAACAACTTTTTCAAGCATTAATTCAAAATTTTCTTTTTTAATTAAAGCAGGTGCAATAGCTATGTTAAAATCATATTCTATATTTTCAATTTTTTCAATTTTCTTTATTCTTGCTCTATTTTTTTGAATTTCAACAATTTCACAAAGATATTCATTTAATTTACCATCAAAAGCCAAAATTTTATCTCCAACATTATGCCTTAAAACATTATAAAGATGATGAAATTCTTCACCTTCTATAAATTCAAAATTTTCTGAGAAAAATCTATCAATTCTCATTTAGTGTCCATAAGGCAAAAGCAATTACAAATGCGTTATGTCTCAAAACTTTATACCTATCTTCACCTATATAATGTCCTGCTTCCTCTTCAAATTTAATAGCAATTACATTATTTGATTTATTATTTTCTCTTAATTTTGCTATCCACTTTAATGGCTCCCAGTATCTAACTCTTGGGTCATTAAATCCACAAGTTGCCAAAACATTAGGATAATTTTGCTCTTTTACATTATCATAAGGAGAATAACTTTTTATATAATAATAAAACTCTTCAATTTCAGGATTTCCCCATTCATCATATTCTAAAATTGTTAAAGGTAAGGAAGGGTCAAGCATAGTATTTAAAACATCTACAAATGGAACATGAGCAATAGCTGTTTTAAATAATTCAGGTCTTTCATTTATACAACCACCAACAAGTATTCCACCAGCACTTGCCCCTTCAATAATAATTTTTCCATTTGATGTCCATTTATTTTCTATTAAAAATTCACAAGCCTTTATAAAATCATAAATTGTTCTTTTTTTATTTAATAATTTACCTTGCTCGTACCATTCCTCACCCCTTTCTCCACCTCCTCTAACATGAATAATTGCATAAACAATTCCTCTATCTAATATGCTTAATCTTTCTGCTTTAAAATATGGAGGAATTGATTGACCATAAGCTCCATATCCATAAGCCCAAAGAACATTATTTCCATCTTTCCTTAATAAATCTTTTCTATAAGCAATTGTTATAGGAATGTCATCAGCAAAAATTCTTTTCATTTCATAAAGCTCTTTATTAAAATTATTAATTTTAACTTGCTTTCTTAAAATTAAATTTTTGCTCTTAATATCATAATCGTATATTGTTTTAGGTTGGATTAATGTTTGGTATTCAATTCTTAAAAAATTAGTTTCATATTCATAATTATCTGAAATTTCAACATAATATACATCATCTGGAAATTCAATATAATGGGCATTATTATTATCAAAATCAATAATTTCAATTGTATTTATTGCTTTTTCTTTATCAAGCTCATAAATAGCCATAAAATTCTTAAAAATTTCAAAGCTTTCAATTTTTATATTATTCCTTGCCTTAACAAAAACTTCAATTTTTTCAAAATCGTCAATTAAACATTTATAAATTTCAAAATTTTTATTAAACTCATTTGTTAAAATATAAAATTCTCCTTCCCTATGCTCAATAAAATATCTAATACCTTTTTTTCTTTTCTTAAAAAGCTTTAAATTGAAGTTTTTATCAATTATCCAAACTTCCGTTGTATCAATTGAATGAAGAATAATAAATAGAAATTTCTCATCTTTTGATTTCATTAGATGGATATTAAAAGCCTTGTCATTCTCTTGGAAAATTTCCTCTATTTTTAAGTTAATCGGATTTAATTTTAAAACTTTATATGGTCTTAAAATTTCATCAGTAATTGTAAAAAATAAATAACCTTCAAACCACTCAAAAGAATAGAATGTTTTTTCAGAAATAAATTTAATTTCATTCTTTCTTATATCCTTCAAGAATAATTTAAAATTTTCAGAGCCATTAGTGTCATAATTAAATGCCAAAAAATTACCTTCATAATCAAATTTTATATTTCCAACATCAAAATAATTGTAATTTTCAGCTATTTCATTAAAGTCAATTAACATTTCTTCTTTTAAATTATTAGTTCTATAATATGCTTTATATGGTTTTCCTTTGAAAGTTTTATAAAAATAGTAGTAATTTCCATATTTAAATGGATAAGAAGTGTCTTCCTCTTCAATTCTGCTTAAAAACTCATTATAAAGTTCCTCTTCAATATGCTTAAAATTCTTTGATATTTCATTTAGGAATTTCTTTTCCTCTTTAATATAATTTAGTAGTCTTGGGTCTTCTCTATTTCTCATCCAATAATAGTAATCTATGATTCTATCATTATGCTTCTCTATTATATATGGTATCTTGGGAGGTTTGGGTATCATAGCTCTATAATGATTTTACTATTGTCAATAATCATATTTCTAACTTCAATATCTTGAATATATTGTGAAATATCTATTTCAAGAATTTTATTTTCAAATTTTATTCCTTTTTGGTTTATATTTGGCAGAAAATTACTAAATGCCCCTTCAACCAGAAATTGAATTTTTGAGCCTGTTGTTTTTAATGGCTCTAATTTGAAATTAAAAGGAATAAATAAATAACTTCCTTTAACATTTATAAAATTTTTTTCAATTTCAACTTTCAAATTACTAACATTTTGAATTTTTATAAACTTTGGCAAAACTTTATTTATAAATTCTTCATTCAATTCAATTTTCATTTTTGCTAAACTTTAAAATTTTAAAGCTGTGGAAGAGAATAAAAACAATGAAGAGGAATTAAGAGCAATTGTTATGATTCTTAAAGAAATAGAAGAAATTTGGTCTGATATAAAGAACATAATGAAAGATTATTCTGATAAAGCGGAAAGAGTTTTTAAAATTTATGATACAGTAAACAAAGTTAGTAAATTTATTGCAATTTTGACAGCTATAAATATAACGTTTTTTATTATATTGTTTTTTGTTATTATTTTCTTTGTTGGTAAAAAATGATAAAAAAAGTTTTAATAGCAAATAGAGGAGAAATCGCAGTTAGAATTCTAAGAACATTAAGAAAGATGAATATATCTTCTGTTGTTATTTATTCGGATGCTGATAGAAATGCTCTTCATGTTTTACTAAGTGATAGTGCTTACTATATAGGACCTCCTGAAAGCTCAAAAAGTTATTTAAATATGGAAAAAATTATAGATATTGCCTTAAAATCGGGGGCTGATGCGATTCATCCTGGATATGGTTTTTTATCTGAAAATCCAGAATTTGCTAAAAAAGTAAATCAAGCAGGTTTAATTTTTATAGGACCAACACCTGAAAGCATGCAATTAGCAGGTGATAAAATTACATCAAAAGAAATTGCTAAAAAGTCAAATGTTCCAATTTTACCAAGTTCTCCAAAAATAAATTCTTATGAAGATGCTAAAAGATATGCTAAGGAAATTGGCTATCCTATTATAATAAAAGCCTCAAAAGGTGGTGGTGGTAAAGGAATGAGAATTGTTTTTAGTGAGGATGAGTTATTGGAAAAATATGAAATTGCTGTAAAAGAAGCAGAAAGTTCATTTGGTGATGGAAGTGTATATTTTGAAAAGTATATTTCAAAACCAAAACATATTGAAGTTCAAATAGTAGCTGATAAATTTGGAAATGTTATTGCTCTTGGTGAGAGAGAATGCTCAATTCAAAGAAGACATCAAAAAATTATAGAAGAATCTCCAAGTCCTTCAATTGATGATAAAACTCGTGAAAAAATTATTGAAAGTGCTATAAATTTTGCCAAAGCTATAAACTACTTAAATGTTGGAACAATTGAGTTTATATTAGATGAAAATAAAAATTTTTACTTTTTAGAAATGAATACAAGACTACAAGTAGAGCATCCTATTACTGAATGGAGATATAATATAGATTTAGTTGAAATTCAAATAAAAATAGCAAATGGTGAAAATATAAGCTATCTTTCAAACTTAAAGCCTAATGGGCATTGTATAGAAGCAAGAATATACGCAGAAGATCCATTAAATAATTTTGCTCCGAGTTTTGGAAAAATTGAATTTTTAATAGAGCCATCAGGACCTTATGTTAGATTAGATAGTGGAATTTATAGTGGTTATGAAGTTCCTATGTATTATGACCCTATGATTAGTAAGTTAATTGTTTATGGAATAACAAGAGAAGAAGCAATAAATAGAATTATAAATGCTCTTAACGAATATAAAATTTTTGGGATTAAAACGAATATAGATTATCTAATAGAAATTTTAAAAAGTGAAGAATTTAGAAGTGGAACTTATACTACGAAATTTACAGATGAATTTAACTACAATCAAAAACTACCTTCAAAGGAAATTTTAAGCATTATTCCTTCAATTAAAACAAAAAAGAATTTTCAAATTAAAAGTAAAGCTACATATTGGAAATTAAAGGCTAATAGCTGGGAAATTTGAAATTATAGGATTGTTGGAGTGAAGCTTTGTCCAAATGCTTTTGACATCAATAAGGGGTAGATGTAAAAAATAAATAATTTTAGATATTGATTTTATCAAAAGCCCCCTGCCGAAAAATGAGCATTTTTAAGCCGAAGGCTTATTTTTCAGGGTGGATGGGAAAAATAAAGAAATAATCTACATTTTAGAATTATTAGACAACGCAATTTATATATACTTTAAAATTTTAGCCTTTGATTATTTTCAAAAATGTAAGTGTCATATATCCAAATGGTTTTAAAGCTCTAAAAAATATAAATCTTCAAATAAATGATGGTGAATTTGTAATAATAATTGGTCCATCAGGAGCAGGAAAATCAACATTAATAAGAACAATAAATGGATTTGTTAAAATAAGTGAAGGCGAGCTTATTGTAAATGGAAAAAATATAAAGAATTTAAATGAAAAAGAATTGAGAATTTTAAGAAGAGAAATAGGTATGATATTTCAAAACTTTAATTTGGTTAAAAGGATAAGTGTTTTAAGAAATGTCTTAATAGGAAGGCTTGGATATATTTCAACTATCAAAAGTATTTTTAATTTATTTAGTAAAGAAGATATTGAGTTGGCATTTGAAAATTTAAGAAGAGTTGGTATTGAAGATAAAGCTTATGTTCGTGCTGATCAATTAAGTGGAGGACAACAGCAAAGAGTCGCTATCGCAAGAGCACTTACTCAAAAACCAAAAATTATCTTGGCGGATGAGCCTGTTGCCAGTTTAGACCCTCCAACTGCCAAAGTAGTGATGGATTATTTAAAACAATTTAATAAGGAATTGGGAATTACTACAATTATTAACTTACATGATATTGACCTAGTTATGGAATATGGCAAAAGGGTAATAGGTTTAAGAAATGGCGAAATTATTTATGATGGCAAGGTAGAAAATATAAATGATAAAGTTTTAAAGGAAATATATGGAAAGTGGGAAAAAGTTGTTTAGAAATGCTTTGTCCAATAAATAGTGTTATTTAAAAAATTATAGTTTTTATTGGGGGTTCATTTAGGGGGCGAAAGTAAGCCGAGGGCTTATCTTTGGGTGGTTAGGCAAAATAAAGAAATAATAATATTTTCAGAATTATTGGACAATGCAGTTTAGAAACGTTTTGTAAATTTTTTTTGGAAATTCGTAAAATGGCCATTTTAAAGCTCAAGAAGCTCTAATTTAAAAAATTTTTACAAGAGCGTGTAAAAATAAAAACATACTTTAAAAATTTAACATTATAAGTAATTTTAAGAACTTGATTTTTGAATTAAATCCATATTAAAATTTCATTTAGAAGGAGGTGAAAATATGATATGGATAACATTAATAGCCCAGATAAGCCTCAGTCAGACAAGTGTAAGCTATATATTAGAGGTTGAAGAGATGTATCAGCAAGGAAGCTTACAAAAGGTTATTGAAACTACAAGTCAAATTCTAAATTATGAACCTCATAACGAGAAAGCAAAATTCTATCTTATTCTTTCCCAAAATGAAATACTAGCTAATGAACTTGAAAGTAAAGGAGAATATAAAGAAGCTTTGAAACTATGGTTACTTATACTAAATTTATATCCTGATAACATAAGGGCTAAAAAGGCAATTATGAGACTCATGGAGAGGGGTCTTGACTTTTATATAGATAAGCCTTATAATTTATCTTATTAAGGAGGTGAGAATATGATTTGGATAATTTTAGAGCAGGTAAGTGTAATTCAAACTGATTGGTATGGAGGACCTTTAAAGCCAAATTTAGATCCATTTTGTCAAGCTAATCCAACTGCTCTTTCTTGCTCTAATGATTGCCCATTAGTTACAAGCCCTCCATATGGCTCATTTTCAAATAAATTCTGTAAGCACGATGGAAATATATTCTATTTATTCCAGGGTAAGTTAAGGTTGAAAGGTGTTTTTAGAACAATTCAAGAGCATCCATTAGATCCTACTGTCGGTGGTTGGGACAATGACCCTGATATTTATGATGTTAATAAGGATGGATTTTTAGATTTAGTAGTTACAGATGAAAGTGGAGCTAATAGACATGCTTGGATTTATTTTAATACTAATGGATGTGGAAATTTTTCTCAGGCTAATAGAATAACTGCTGCTAGTGATATTGAAAGTATAGATGAAATAGATGAAGGTGATGCTGATAATGATGGGGATATTGATTTATTTACAGTGGGTCATAGCAATTATGATGAGGATGTAGTTTTGTTAATAAATAATGGAAATTCTAATAGTTGGTCTAAATGCGTAATATGTGCTGATTTAAATTCTAATACATGCTCAGGTGGAAGTGGTGAGGCAGAAGGAATAGCGGTAGGTGATTTAGATAATGATGGAGATTTAGATTTTGCGGTAACTCATCTTGGTGATGGTTCGGTCTATTGGTTTGAGAAATTACCTAACAATTCAAATAGTGGTTTTGGATGTAATAATATAGATGGTAAAAATCATAGATATAATAAACATCAGATTTATAGTGGTGGAACAGGACTTGCTTGGAATGTTTGGATTGCTGATTTAAATAATGATGGAAGAAATGATATTATAGTAACTACTCAAAGAGAAGTTATGTGGTTTAGAAATAATGGAGGAAATCCCCCATCATTTACAAAAATAACAATTGAAAATAATAACTCAGCTAATTTCTATGCCTTATGGGTAAAGGATATTAATAATGATGGTGATTTAGATGTAATAGTAACTGACAGAACTGGCAGGGTAAAAATTTATCGGAATGATGGTCTTGGAAACTTTCCAAATGCTTCTTGGATTACATTACCTGTTAATAATCCTATGGGTGTTGTGGTTTCTGATTTAGAGCCAGATGGAGATATGGATATATTTGTAGCAAGTTATGTTCCAAATGATAGAATTATTTATGTTTTTGAAAATACAAGTGGAAATGTTTTGGATAATCAACCTATAACTTTCAATCAAATTAATCCTTTTGGTGTTCCAAATAGAAGTTATTTTGGTCTTGGTGTTGGAGATGTAGATGGTGATGCTGATCCAGATTTGGTAGTAAGAGCTGGAACTACAAGTGGTGCGGAAGGTTTATATTGGTATTCTACTGAGCTAACTTATGTAAGTAATGGTATTATGATTTCTAATGTTGTTGATATTAATGGTCAAAATGAAACTTGGAAGTTATTAAGAATAGAAGCAATTGGTTTTGATCCTTTAAATTGTAGTGTGGTTATTCCAAACATACGATTTTATTATAGGTATTCTTCAAGTGCCAATTGGACAGACATATATAACCAAAATTGGATAGGACCGATTTCAACATTTCCTTATGTCCCACCCTCAACCCAAATGGTTAAATTCATTCAATATATGGTTATAATGAACTCATTAAATAATAACGAGCAAACGCCAGTTTTGGATGAAGTTAGATTTATTTTTGATTCAACAATTACACCTGTTAATATAAATGAGACTTATTTTAATCAAATTGGAAATAAAATTCAATTTTTAAAAGAAGGAAGTATAAACATTATCAGACTTGATGGATCAATTTATAAAACAATGAAAGTAAGCAAAAATGATAAATTATCTTTGGAAGATGGGATTTACATTTTTGAATTTATTGATAAAGGAGGTAGAAGGGAAATAAGAAAAGTTATCGTAAAATGATAGTTATTTTTTCCTTATTAAGTATAGATACACTTCATCCTTTCTATTATGTAAGTTTTAAATTTGTAGGAACTAAATATAAGTATGGTGGAATTGATGATGACGGAATGGATTGCTCAGGATTTGTTTATAGAGTTTTAAGTGAATTTGGAATAAAAGCTCCAAGAACTTCAAAAGATTATATAAATTTTGGAACTTTTGTTCAAATTGATAGCATAAAACCAGGTGATATACTCATTTTTAGTTTTTATAGTCCTTATGACCATGTAGGAATTTATATTGGAGACAATAAAGTAATTCATTCTGCCTCAAAAAAAGGCGTAATAATAGAAGATATGAAGTATATTAAAAAATATCTGAAAATGGCAAGAAGGATTACTCTGTTTTATTAAAATTGAGGAAAAAGTATTGATTTTAGAAGTCTTTCTCTTTTAGCCTTTAAAATTTTAAAAATTGATTGTTAAAACTTTAACGAATTTTGTAATTGAAGATATTGAAGAGGTGAAAAATTATCAAATTGAAGAAATCAGGAATAAAGTTATTTTAGGAAATGCTTTTAATGTATTAAGAAAATTTCCAAGTGAAATTTTTGATATGGTTTTTATTGATCCTCCATACTTTTTACAATTGCCAAGGAAGGAATTAAGAAGATGGAAAGTTAAAACTATTGTTGAAGGAGTAGATGACGATTGGGATAAATTTTCATCATTTGAGGAATATGACAACTTTATAAAAAATCTTCTTATAGAGGTAAAAAGGGTTATGAAACCTAATGCTACAATTTGGGTTATTGGAACATATCATAACATTTATAGAATTGGAAAAATTATGCAAGATTTAGGTTATTGGATACTTAATGATGTAATTTGGGTAAAAACAAATCCTATGCCAAATTGGTTAGGTGTTAGATTTACTAATTCCACGGAAACTTTAATATGGGCTGTAAAAGATAAAAGTGTTAAAAAATACACATTCAATAAAGAATATGCTAAAAAATTTGGAATAGGTAGAATTGGTGCTAATGTTTGGTTATTACCAATTTGTCAAGGAGAAGAAAGGATAAGAGATGAAAGTGGGAAGAAGTTGCATTCTACTCAAAAACCTATTGAATTACTTAAAAGGGTTATTCTAACATCTACAAAGGAAGGAGATATAATTTTAGATCCATTAGCGGGAACTGGAACAACGGGTTATGTAGCAAGAGCTTTAAAAAGAGACTTTGTTATGATAGAAGTTAATTTAAAATATGTTGAAGGTATAGTAAGGAGATTTCAAAAACCATTAATAGTGAAATTAGAGGGTTTTGAGTGATGAATTACGAAAAGTTTTGCTCTATATTAAATAAGCATATATTTGAAGGTGAAAAGAAAGAATTATTAGAGAAAATTTCAGAAAAGCCAGAACGTTTTATAGGCTTGTTTAGACCAACGAAACCCACAGGTAAAATTTTACAACATATTTTACAATCTCACGAAATTCGCATGGGTGATGCTTTTGAAGAAATCATAGAAGAAATACTAAAATCTATCGGCTATAAAATCCTACCTAAAATTATTGTAAATGAAAAGGGCAAGAAATTATTATTAGATCAGTATTTTACAGACGGAAAAAAGTATTTTTTTATTGAGCAAAAATTAAGAGATGATCATGACTCTTCAAAAAAACGAGGACAAATATCTAACTTTAAAGCAAAACTTAAAGCTTTATATAAAAAACATAGCTCAAATTTAGTAGGCATTATGTATTTTATTGACCCTGATCTTTCTAAAAACAGGAATTATTATCTTAAAAAATTTAAAAAACTTAGAGAATTTTATAATGTTGAACTTTTCTATGGGGGGGAATTGTTTGAATATCTTGGCAAACCAGACTTATGGGAGCAAATGCTTTCTTGGTTAAAAAATTGGAAAGATAGCTTGCCTGAATTTCCGCAAATAAACTTTGATTCAAATCCAGAAAAAAGTTTTAATGAAATTAAAAATCTGGGAATAGGACATTGGAGAAGAATATTAGAAAATGATAGATTATGGGAGGGAGGAGTTATGAATGTTATATTTAGAGAAGGTAAAACTTTAATAATGTTATCTGAATTTTTTGAAAGTAAAGACCGAAAGCGATATAAAGAATTAGCCAAGCTATTGGAAGAGAAATTAAAATTATACTTTAAATCGTAATTTCAAAATTTTTGGAAAGGATAGAATTTTTTATCCTCTAAAATTTAGAACTATGGAAAATGAACTTTTAAAGAAAATAAAAAATAATGATTTTAAGGTTAGTGTGATAGGGCTTGGATATGTTGGACTTCCGTTAGCTGTTGAGTTTGCGAAAAATAATTTTGAAGTTTATGGAATAGATATTGATGAAAATAAAGTTAAAAATATAAATGAAGGAATTTCTTACATAAGTGATATAGACAATAATGAGCTTTTAGATTTAGTAAGAAAAAATAAAATCAAAGCATTTGGAAATTATGAAGTATTAAGTGAAGTTGATATTATAATTATTGCGGTCCCAACTCCCCTATCAAAAACAAAAGATCCAGATTTAAGTTATATTTTAAATGCTGTAAATAACATAAAGAAATACCTTAAAAAAGGACATTTAATAATTTTAGAAAGCACAACTTATCCAGGCACAACAGATGAAGTAATAAAACCAATTTTAGAAGAAAGTGGTCTTAAATGTGGTTTAGATTTCTTCTTAGCATTTTCACCAGAGCGAATAAACCCTGGTGATAAAGTTTATAAAATAAAAAATACTCCAAAAATTGTTGGTGGTGTTGATGAAATATCTGGAAAATTAGCTTATGAAGTTTATTCAAAAATTATAGATAGTGTTATAATGGTTTCTTCTTCAAAGGTAGCTGAGATGGCTAAATTACTTGAAAATACATTTAGAGCAGTAAATATAGCACTTGTTAATGAAATTGCTATTATGTGTGATATACTTAAAATAGATGTTTGGGAAGTTATAGAATCAGCAGGAACGAAACCATTTGGTTTTATGAAATTTTATCCAGGACCTGGAATTGGTGGTCATTGTATTCCTATTGATCCAATTTATTTATCTTGGAAAATGAAAACATTAAATTATAATGCGAGATTAATAGAAGTAGCAAGTGAAATAAATACAAATATGCCAAGATATGTTGTTCAAAGGATTGCTGATATATTAAATGAATATGAAAGGAGTGTAAAAGGAAGTAGAATTTTAATTCTTGGTGTAGCATATAAAAAAGATGTAAATGATATAAGAGAATCTCCAGCAATTGATATTATCTCTCTTCTTTCAGATAAAGGAGCTATTGTTTATTATTTTGACCCTTATATTCCAAAAATTCAGATAGGTGACTTAGAAATTGAAAGCGTTGAATTGACAAGAGAAATTTTAAGAGAAAGTGATTTAGTTGTTCTTATAACAGACCATAGTATATTTGATTATGAGTTTATATATAAGAATGCTAATTTAATTTTTGATACAAAAAATGCCTTTAAGAATTATTCAGAAAAAATTTACAAATTATGAATGAGCCTTTTATTTCAATAATTATTCCAACATTAAATGAAGAAAAATTTTTACCAAAACTTTTAAATTCAATAAAAGAGCAAAATTATAAAAATTATGAAGTTATTATTGCAGATGCTAATTCCACTGATAAAACAATTGAAATTGCTAAAAGTTATAATGCTAAAATTATTGAAGGTGGAAAACCAGCAAGAGGAAGAAATAATGGAGCAAAAATTTCAATTGGTGATTATTTATTATTTTTAGATGCGGATGTTATTCTTCCTAAAAATTTTTTAGAAAAAGCGATTTATGAATTTGATTATCATTATTATGAAGTAGCAACATTTAGATTTGAGCCAATATCAAATTTGAAAATTGACCATTTAATTTTTAAGTTAGCAAATGTTCTTATTGAAAGAACAAGAAAAATTTATCCATTAGCACCTGGATTTTGTATTATATGTACAAGAAGAATTTTTAGAAGAATTGGAGGATTTGATGAAAGTTTATTTTTAGCGGAAGACCATGATTTTGTAAAAAGGGCTTCAAAGTTCTCAAAATTTGGAATTATAAAGGATACAAAAGTTTTTGTAAGTGTCAGAAGGCTTGAAAAGGAAGGGAGAATAAATTTAATAAGGAAGTACTTTTTGGCAGAAGTTTATAGAACATTAAAAGGAAAGGTTGATAGAGAAATTCTTGAATATGAATTTGGTAATTTCCAAAATGGCAAAAACATAAGTTCTATTGAAAAATTTATAGAAAAAATTCTAAAACTTTTTAAATAAAGAAACAATAATGAAGTTTAGAATTAGAAGAATAATTAACATCTTTTCATCTATTGAAAATTTCAAGGCAGGTAAATTAAGCTTTTCAAGAAGAATTATAGATTTTATAAATAATGAATTTATGATATGAAGGCTAACGAAAAGTTGCTCAATAAATGGAAAAATTAAGCAGAATAATAAATTTAAGAGCAGAATAGTAGAAATTGGGATTGTTATTAAGTTTGCGAAGAAATATAAAATTGGTGCTTTTGAAAAGTGATATAATAAAATTGGGATTGTAAAAATTTGAGCTGAAATTGATGATTTTAATATATTTAGAAAAAAATTCTTTGAATAATTAAAAGGTGAATATATTAATCCTAAAACTGCTAAATAAGACAATTGAAATCCAATATCGTAAATCTGTGTAGGAAATATCATTAAATTTAAAATTAAAGACAATCCAAATACATTCAGCATATTAACTTTCCTTTCTAATAAATTAGAAACTGAAAAAATAATAGCAAACAAAAATGCTCTAAAACAAGATGGAATAAAATCCAAAAGAGCGGTATATAAAAATATAATTATTGAGCTAATTACAAAATTTAATTTTCTTGGAATATAAAATAGTGATAAAACAAATGAAACAACTAAAAAAATTAAACTTATATGTAATCCTGAAATAGCAAGAATGTGAAACATTCCCGTTTCAACAAAAGCATTTTTTACTTCATAAGGTATGTAATCTCTATTATTTAAAATAAGGGCAGTTATAATTGAATAATCCTCAAAGCGAAAAGCTTTTTCTCTTAAAAATTTATCTAACTTTAAATAAATTTCATTTTGATTTCTTACTTTTTCAAAGCTAAGAACAATAAAACTATCATTTTTAATATAACCTTTTAAATTATATTCACCTGGATAAACATTTGATTTAAATATTCCAAAACCTTCAATTGGTAAAATTCCTTTACTTGGAACATTCACTTTCACAATAATTGTGTCGTTGGTTTTTATATTCGGATATTTATAAATCTCCATTCTTAAAGAGCCAAGAAAAATAAAGGGAACATATATTAAAAACTTAAAAAATGGCACTAAAATTATTGAAATAATTGCTAAAATAATGGATATTTTAACAGGTATTAAAATTCCAATAGCAAATAAAATTGAAATAATAAATATGCTATTTTTAAACAATTTTAAATATCATTTGAAAATTCAGGTTTTTGTCTTAATCTCTCCCATTCATCAATAACATTAGGATCTTGTCCTTGAATTTTTGTACTACTTTTTTCTATTTTTACAAGGATTGGTATTCTTACCATATTACCAACAATAATTGCTTCACCTGGATTTAATGATGGTAGATATTTCATTAATTCCTCACTCAAACTTTCAGATGCCCTTCTGACATGAGCTTGGTCTTCTGGCTCAACAAGTTTAAGAATTATCATATTATTCATTTGAGATAAAATATCAGGGTCAAGTCCTTTTGGTCTTTGGCTTATAATCCATAAACCAACACCAAATTTTCTTCCTTCTCTTGCAATTCTATTTAAAATATATTTAGAGCGAGTTCTCCTATGAGCAGAAGCAAATAGATGTGCTTCTTCTAATATACAAACGATAGGAGCTTTTAAATATTTATTTTTGCTTTCTTTTTTTCTATCATTTAAAATTGCGGTTAAAACATGGCTAATTATAATATCTGCTTTATCCTCATCCAAACCACTTAAATCTAACACATTTATTCTACCCTCTTCAATCCTCTTCAATAATTCAGTAGCACCATCAACAAACAAGCTCCCAAATTTATTTTTTAAATTTTTTAATCGGTTTAGAAGTCTAAATGTTGTATCCTTCCCATATTCTCTAATTTTTTCTCTATCATTTTTCAAATTATCTAATTCACTTATTAAATCTTCTAAAAATGTTTTTCTTAATTCTTTTGAGAGTGTATCCTCTTCATCATTACTTAAATTTCTTCTCTTTATTTCTTCAATTATTTCACTTAATAAATAATACATTTGAGCACTTGTATCCATATCAACACCTATTAACCCTGCAATCTCATCAACATCAAGACTATATGGATTTATCTTAGGCTCAATAATGTTAAATGACCTTATTTTATATTCACCATGAATATCAAAAATTAAAGCAGTTCCATTCTTTTGAGCAATTTTTTCAATTAGAACTGCTACGGTGTTAGATTTTCCTGCACCTGTAATTGCTAAAATCGCTAAATGCCTTATTATTGCTTGTTCTAAATTTATATAAACAGGAATTTCTTTATTATTTAAAAGTGTCCCAATTTTTACAAATTTCTTATCATCAATTTTAAAAACTTTTTTAAGAATTTCATTATCAGCCTTATATATATTGCGAGATGGTCTTGGTGGGTATTTTAAAGAAGATAGTCCATTTTCTGTTATTTCACCAAGAAGATTTACAATTGCTTTATACTTTATCATATTATTTGTAAGATTATTTATTTTTTGAACATATTCAGGATTTATAATTGATTCAGTTATATAAGGGTTTTCAGAATAGACAGATGACACAATACCAAGTAATTTTCTTACTTCATCATCAATTACAACATATTCTCCTACACTAATAGGCTCTTTACTTATAAATATCAAACTATAAGGACTTGTTTGATCTACACAAATTCCTAATAACTTCATAGTAGGATTGAAAATTATAAAGCTTATTTTGTTTAGAATTTGTTAAGAATTGTTTTTATAATTTAAAGTATGTATTCCAAAATATCATCTGCTAATGTGATTGGTGTTGATGGGTTTTTAGTAGATGTTGAAGTTGATTTATCAAATGGATTGCCTTCGGTTATCCTTGTGGGTCTTGCTGAAACAAGTGTTAAAGAGTCAAGAGAAAGGGTTATTTCTGCTATAAAAAATTCTGGTTTTACGCTTCCTTCTAAAAAAATAAGAATAAATTTAGCACCTGCAGATATGAGAAAAGAAGGCTCTTTATTTGACTTGCCTATTGCCATTGGTATTCTTTCTGCACTTGGTTATATTGATTATACGGAATTTTATAAGAAATATATAATAATTGGTGAATTATCCTTAGATGGTGAGTTAAGAAAAATTAGAGGTGCTTTACCTATTTGTTTAATGGCAAAGGAATTAGGGTTTGAGGGTATAATCCTTCCTTATGATAATAGATATGAAGGAAGTATAATAGATGATTTGAAAATTTATCCATTTCGTAATTTGTTGGATGTTGTTAAGTTTTTAAGAAATGAGCTAAAAGTTGAGCCTTTTGATGAAAAGAAAGAGAATTTTATTCAATACTATGATTTAGATATTAGTGATATTAAGGGGCAGTGGGCTGTTAAAAGAGCAATTGAAATAGCAGTTGCTGGAGGACATAATCTTCTTATGCTCGGACCTCCTGGTAGTGGTAAAACGATGTTTGCTAAAAGAATTCCTACCCTACTGCCCCCATTAACAAGAGAAGAAGCTCTTGAAACTACGAAAATATATTCTATTGCAGGAATTCTAAATGGTGGTATAATAAATCAAAGACCTTTTAGAAATCCGCATCATTCAATCTCAGATGTTGGATTGATAGGTGGTGGCACACACTTTCAACCAGGTGAAGTTTCATTAGCTCATAATGGTGTTTTATTTTTAGATGAATTACCTGAATTTTCAAGAAAAACATTAGAAGTTTTAAGACAGCCACTTGAAGATGGTTATGTTGTTATTTCAAGAGCAAATTATAAAGTTAAAATTCCTTCAAGATTTATGCTCGTTTGTGCTATGAATCCTTGTCCTTGTGGTTATTTTGGTTATGGAAATTGTAAATGCACTGTAAATCAAATAAAACAATATCAAAATAAAATTTCTGGACCACTTTTAGATAGAATTGATATTCATATTGAAGTTCCTAATGTTCCTTATGAAGAATTAAGATATAAGGATGGTGGTGAAAGTTCAGCAATTATAAGAGAAAGAATTCTAAAAGTAAGAGAAATTCAAGAAAAGAGATTTAAGAATTTGAATATAAAAACAAATGGACAAATGAGTGAGAAAGAAATAATGAAATTTTGTAAATTGGATTTAAAAGCAGAAGAGTTTTTGTTAAGTGTTTCAAAAAAATTTAATTTTTCAGCAAGAGCAATACATAAAATTATAAAAGTGAGTAGAACAATTGCGGATTTATCATCCTCAAATGAAATTAAAATTGAGCATATAGCAGAGGCTGTAAGTTATAGAGTTTTGGATAAGTTAAGTGGTAGTTTATAACCCCCTTTTTTTGCTTTGTCCAATAAATAGTGTTAAATGATTGATAATCAATAACTTGTGAAAATTTTAGGAAACTATTGATTTTATTGGGGGTTTATTTAAGGGGGCGAAATTCCAGAATTATTGGACAAGGCTTTAAAATTTTCAAAACTATGAAGAAAAAGAGAAAAGAGAGAATAATTCCCGAAACAAAAGAAGAAGCTATAAATGAAGCTAAAAAATATATAAAGAATGCAAAGGATATTCTTTCAAAAATTGAAATAGAATATGGAAGGTATAAAGATATAAAGAAGGTTAGGGAAGCAGTAGCAATAGCATATTTAGCAGGTTTAATAGCGATAGATGGATATTTAATTTCAAGAGGAATTTCAAAGGAGAAACTTCCTAATGATATAACTCAATACTATAAAGCATTAAAGGAAATTCCAAGAAATGGAAAACTAACTTCATATTTAACTACTGCTTATGAGAATTTACATATTTTGGCTTATTATAGGGGTGGAGCAAATGTTGATATGATAAAAGCAGGAATTAAGAGTGTAGAGGAGATTATAAGAATTTTATGCTTTGTCCAATAAATAGTGTTAAGTAATTGATAATCAATAACTTATAAAAATTTTAGGAAATTATAGGTTTTTGGGGGGATTTAAGGGGGGCGAAGCCCCCCATGCATAAAAATGGGCATTTATAAGCCGAAGGCTTATTTTTAGGGTGGGTGGGAAAATAAAGTAATAATCGTAATTTCAGAATTATTAGACAATACAAAAAAATTCTGCTTTAAAATTTTAATTATGATTTACATCTTTTTCTATTTACCTTGGCAGTTTAATAACTTTGAAGAAAAGGAAAGTCCAATGAAGTTTCTTGATCCTGAAAGTCTGAGATTAAGAGCATTAGAAAAAGGTGAATGGTCAGAAGTTGGTGATGTTTTTTATTCTAATAGAATAAATCAATTTAATTGGCAATTTATAGGACCTTCTTACATAAGAGATGGCTCTTGGTCAGATGGAATTTCAAATTCTGGAAGAATGACATTTATTTTACCTCACCCAACAAATCCAAATATAATATATGTTGCGACTGCTGGTGGTGGTGTTTGGAAAACAACTGATCAAGGATTAACTTGGACACCACTAACTGACAATTTACCTACATTAACATCAGGAGCATTAGCTTTTGACCCTACTAATCCTGATATTATTTACTATGGAACAGGAGAAATGCATTATTGTGCAGTTTGTTTTCCTGGTGATGGATTATTTAAATCAAGCGATGGTGGAAACACTTGGGTTAAAATTGCTAATTCAAATCAAGTTGGTTCTTATATATCAAGAATTATTATAAATCCAATTACACATAGAATTTTAGTTGCAAGTGATTTGGGTGTTGTTTATTCTGATGATGGAGGGAACACTTGGCTATCTTCAAACATATACGATCAAGTAAATGACTTAGTTTATAGAAGTGATAATCCAAATATATTATTTGCTGCGAGTTTAAGAACAGGTATTTACAAATCAACGGATGGTGGCTCAACTTGGACAAAAATTACTAATCTTCCCACCTCCGGCTATTTTAGATCTCAAATAGCAATTTCAAAGAGTAATCCTAATGTGATTTATGTTGCTTTTGGCTCAAATAGTTATTATTTATATGCTTTTTATAAATCTACTAATGGAGGTAATAGTTGGACGCAGTTAAATGTTCCAGAGTATCTTTGTGGTCAAGGATTTTATAATCATGCTTTAATTGTTAAACCAAATGACCCTAATACAATTTTGGCAGGTGGTGTTCATAATTATGGCTCTTCTTGTCAATATGGAATTATAAAGAGTACAAATGGAGGAAGTTCTTGGTCAGAAGTGGCAGGTCAAATAATTCATCCTGATATTCACCACTTTGCATATGGTCCTGATGGAACATTATATGTAGCAACTGATGGTGGAATATGGAAAAGTTACAACGATGGAAACACTTGGATAAATATAAATAAAGGACTAGGAACATTACAATTTTATACGCTTGCCATTAAACCGAACGATGAATGGATAATTACAGGTGGAACACAGGATAATGGAACACCAATTTTATATAACTTGCCGGTTTGGAAGCAAGTTAGTGGTGGTGATGGAGGTCCCACAATTTTTGAATTACAAAATCCTAATTACTTTTGGACAAGTTATATTTATTTGTGGTATTTTAGTAAATATCAATTAACAAGTGGATATCCAAATCCATCTTGGCAATATCTATTTTATAAACACCCCTGGTATAATGATAGGGCGGATTGGGCTAATGGTGCAGTTGATGCTCATCAAGATGGAGCAATTATTGTAGGAACTTATAGAATATGGATTTCAACAGATGGTGGCTATAATTGGAGTATTATTAGTCCAAGTTTGGCAGGGGCAACAGGTGTTTTGCTTTCTGCGAAATTTTCATATACGAATTCAGATACAATTTATACAGGCTCAAATCAAGGTCATTTTTACTTTACATACAATCAAGGAGCTAATTGGATAAATAGAACTTCTAATTTAAATGTTTCTCCAAATCCAATTAGGAAAATTATTGTCAATCCAAACAATAGTAAAAATGTTTATGTGTGTGTTGGTAGAACAAATAATAAAAAAGTTTTATTTTCAAATGATGCTGGACAAACTTGGATTGATATAACAGGGAATTTACCTTCTGGTAGAACATGTAGAACATTTGCTATTGATTTTCAAAGGAATTTAATTTTTGTAGGAATGGAAGATGGTGTTTATTATTCAAAAGATAATGGACAAAATTGGCAAAAAATGGATGGAATTCCAAATGCTTATGTTTTTGCTATGGATATTGTTAATGATAAATTAATTGTTGCAACTCATGGAAGAAGTATGTGGAAACTTGATATTACTACTGATGTTAAGGAAATTGCTTTGGATGATTATATTATAAAGGGCAATAAAGTTATATTTCCAAAAGAAGTTGAATATAAAATTTACAAAATTGATGGAAGGTTATATTTAATCGGCAAGTCAAAAGAGGTTAATTTACAAAAAGGAATTTATATTTTGAAACTTAAAAATTCTACAAAGAGGATTGTTATTTATTAAAGTTGAAAAAAGTTCTATTTTTAATGCCCTATTTTATAAAGGATAATTTTGGTGGAGGAGCGGAAGTTCAAGCGTATTTAACAGCAAAAAATTTAACTAATTTATTTGATGTTTATTATTTAACTTCAAATCCTTTAAAGAAGGAAAAATTTGAAGTTTTTGAAAATATAAAAATTTTTAGAGTTTTAAGAAACACAAGCATTTTTGCTATTCTTGATTTTCCAAAAGTCATTTACTATATTCTAAAAATTAGACCTGATATTATTTATTTAAGGATGAATTATCCATTTCTTTTGCCTGTTGGTCTTATTTCAAAAATTTTAAGAATTAAAACATTTTGGTTTTCAACGGAAGATATAACAATTGATTGGTTTTATCATACAAAAAATTTTTTTAAAGCCCTTAAAAATTATAAGAAAATTTATAAAATTCCAATTCTCTTTATAAACTATCTGCTTTATGATATTTGCTTTTCACTTGGCATATATTTAATGGACAAAAGAATTGTTCAAAATAAATTCCAAAAAGAAAAACTTAAAAAATCATTTCATTTAAATAGTGAAATTGTTTATTCAATTATTGAAATTGAAAATGAAGAATTTGAAAAAAATAAAGAGCCTTTAATTTTATGGGTTTCTCATCTTTCTCAAAGAAAGCGACCATTATTGTTTTTAGAAATAGCAAAAAAAATGCCAGATTATAAATTTATTATGATTGGCTCTGATAGTCCAAATTTTCCAAAAGAAATTATTTTAAATAATAAACCAAATAATTTAGAATATCTTGGAAAATTAACCCTTGAAGAGACAAATAATTATTTTAAGAAAGCTTGGATTTTTGTAAATACGAGTTATAGGGAAGGATTTCCAAATACATTTTTACAAGCATTTAAATATAGGGCTGTTGTTGTTTCTTTAAATGTTGATCCTGATGATATTTTAAAAAATTATAAAATTGGATTTTTGACTGAAAATTTACAAAGGACTATTTCAGTTATTGAAAATCTAATAAAGGATGAGAATTTAAGAATTGAAGTGTCAAATAGGGCTTATGATTATCTTATAAAACATCATTCTATTGAAAATGTTTTAAGGTTGTTTAAAATTTACTAGACAGTGCTTACCAAGGTGCTTTAAAATTTTCAATATGATAACTTTATTACTTTTAGGTCAAATAACAAGAGATGAGTTTATGGACTTTAAGAGACAAGTGGAAGTTCAATTTGCTGAAATAAGGGGTGAAATAAAAGAATTAAGATCACAAATCCAAGCTTTAAATCAAAGAATAGATGACACTAATAAAAGGATAGAAGATTTAAGAAATGATTTAAGAAATCAGATGATATTTTTTGGAACTTTATTTGTAGGAATTTTAGGAGTTTTAATTACATTTTTGATTTCCTGGTTAAATTTTGTAAAGGATTATAAGGAGAAGAAAGCAGATAAAGAATTGGTTGTTAAGCTTGAAGAAAAATTCAAGAATTTAGAAGATGAGAACAAGAGATTAAGAAATCAAAACGAAGCTTTAATTTTTATAATTGAGAAAATTGTAAATGGGGCAAGTAGAGAAGAAATAAAGTCTGAAATTGAGTTAATTAAAAAGCTTTAAAATTTTATTGTCTTGTAACGCTTTAAAATTTTCACACTTATGAACAATGTAAATATAGATAAAATTTTAGAAACAAGAGAAAAACTTTTAAAAGGTGAAATTGAGGAGAAAAAAGCATTTCAAGTTGAGGGAGAATGGATATTTGAGGGAAATGTTCAATTTATGGGAACTATACAATTTCCTAATGGTTTAGCAGAATTATCAACAGATCAGCCTATAATAAGTGGTGGTCATGGAAATGCTCCAAATCCTGTTCAGTACTGCGTTTTTGCTATGATTAGCTGTTATGCTACAACATTTATGACTATTGCTACTCAAAAGGGAATTAAAATAAATAAATTAAAGGCAAAGGGTATGGTTTTAGTGAATATGAAAAGTGTTTTTGAAATTACGAATGAGCCTGTTGTGGAAAAGGTTAGTATAGAGTTGGAAGTTGAAAGCTCCGTAAGTAAGGAAGAGTTATTAGAAGTTAAAAAGTTAGCTGACAAGAAATGTCCAGCTGCTTATGTTATTCAAAATGTTATTCCATTTGAAAGCAAAATAAACTATGAAAATTAAAGTAAAATTTCCGGATAATAGTGAAAAAGTTTATGAAATTAATGAAAATAAAAGTTTAATAGAAATTGATAAAACACTTGAAAATTACATCGTTGCTAAAAGAAAGGATGGTTTTTTATTTGATTTAACAAGACCAATTTTTGAAGTTTTAAATAATGATGAAGAAATTGAAATTTTAGATTTTAATAGTGATGAGGGAAAAAGTGTATTTTGGCATTCTTCTGCTCACATATTAGCCCAAGCAGTTAAAAGATTATTTCCTAATGCTAAATTAACAATTGGTCCTCCAATTGATAAAGGATTTTTTTATGATATAGATTTTGATGGAAAAACATTAAGTGAAGAAGATTTAAAGAAAATTGAAGAAGAAGCTTATAAAATTATTGAGGAAAACTATTATGTTAGGAGAGAGGAGTGGGGTAGTGAAGACGCTAAAAAATTTTTCAAGGAGAAAAACGAACCTTATAAAGTAATGTTAATTGATGAATTTAATGAAAATGTTGTTTCAGTTTATTTTCAAGGGGAATTTGTAGATTTATGTAAAGGACCACATATTCCAAGGACAGGACTTGTTAAAGCATTTAAAATTTTAAATGTTAGTGGTGCTTACTTTAAGGGGGATGAAAATAATCCCCAGCTTCAAAGAATATACGGGATTTCATTTCCAAGTAAAGAATTATTAGATGATTATTTATTTAAGCTTGAAGAAGCAAAAAAAAGAGATCATAGATTTCTTGGAAAACAACTTGAATTATTTGATTTTTTTGAAGAAGCAGGAAGTGGATTTGTTTTCTTCTATCCAAAAGGAGCAATTTTAAGAAAAATTCTTGAAGACTTTTCAAAAGAAAAGCATTTAGAAAGAGGTTATAAACTTGTTTGGACACCACATGTTTTAAAAACTGATGTTTGGAAAATTTCTGGACATCTTGAATATTATAAAGAAAATATGTTCTTAATTCAAACAAAAGATGAAGAATTTGGTGTTAAACCTATGAATTGTCCTGCTCATATTCTCATTTATAAATCAAAGAAGTACTCTTATAAGGATTTACCTTTGAAATTGTTTGAAGTTGCTACTGTTTATCGTTATGAAAGGAGTGGAGCATTGCTTGGACTTTTAAGAGTTAGAAATATAACACAAGATGATAGTCATATATTTTGTACGCCTTATCAGGTTGAAGAAGTTGTTATTGATGTTCTTGAATTGATGAAAGAAATTTTAAATAGGTTTGGATTTAATAAGTTTGAAATTCAGCTTTCAGTTTATGATAAAAATAATTTTAGTAATTATATGGGAACTATTGAAGAGTGGGAAAATGCTCAAAATTCATTAAAGAAAGCTCTTGAAAAACTTAATTTAAGTTATAAAGTTTTAGAGGGTGAAGCAGCATTTTATGGTCCAAAAATTGATGTTCATTTATATGACATCTTAGACAGAAAATGGCAATGTACAACAATTCAATTGGATTTTAACCTTCCAAGAAAATTTAATTTAACATTTGTTGATAAGGATGGAAAGGAAAAAACACCAATTATTATTCATAGAGCAATTTTTGGCTCAATTGAGAGATTTATGGGTATTTTAATTGAGCATTATGGAGGTGAGTTTCCTTTTTGGCTTTCACCTATTCAAATTGTTATTATTCCAATTTCAGACAAATTTTTAGATTATGCTCAAAAAGTTTATAATTATTTTTCTGATTTTAGAGTTGAAATTGATAGTAGAAAGGAAACTGTTGGATATAAAATTAGAGATGCTGAAATTCATAAAATTCCCTATGTTTTTGTGATTGGAAAGAGAGAGGTTGAAAATGAGGGCGTATCAATTAGGAAAAGGAAAGAAGGTGATATTGGATTTAAAAAGTTAAGTGAAGCGTATGAAATGTTAAAGAATGAAATTAAGAATTAAATGCCACATTTAATTTATTGGACAGGGCAAGAATTAAATGCTTTATCCAATAATTTTGAAACTATTTATTCTATTATATTTCTCTACACCCTAAAAATAGGGTTTTTCCCTCCAAAAATCTATAATTTCCTAAAATTTTCATAAGTTATTGATTATCAAGAATTAAATTAACTCCCGATAATAAGCCTTTCTCTTATTTTGATTTGTTTCTCTTTTATTTTATCTGTCCAATTACTAATTCGTTTTCCATTCTTATTAAAAATTGCTTTTTTGTCGTCTTTTATAGCAATAAAGTAATCACTATGTCCCTCAACTAAACCCTTTTCTAAAACCTCATCAAACCAATCGCTAATTTGTTTTCCATCTTTATCAAAAATTGCTTCTTTATTGTTTTTTCTCGCAATATAGTAGTTGCTTCTTCCTTCTACTAAACCCTTTTCTAAAACCTCATCAAACCAATTACTAATTTGCTTTCCATCTTTATCAAAAATTGCTTCTTTATTATCTTTTTTGGCAATAAAATAAATGCTCTTTCCTTTTAATAAACCATTTAAGTAAATCCTATCAAACCATTTACTAATTTGTTTTCCATTTATTCTAAAAATTGCTACCTTTCCCTTATTTATGCCAGCAAAATATTCATTTCCTATTTCCCAATAAATTTTATCAAACCAATCCGTTATGAGTCCTTTGTCCTTTTTAAAAATAGCTTTCTTTTCATTATTTTCCACTTCATAGTAGTATTCACTCCTTTCAGAAATGTAATCAAACCAACCAACTATTAAATTCCCTTCTATATCAAAAATTGCCTTTTTACCTTCATTTATAGCAACAAAATCCTTATCTTTTTCCATATCTATAATTTTAATTTCATCAAACCATCCTGCTATAAGTCCTTTATCCTTATGAAAAATAGCAAATTTTCCATCTTTTTTAGCAATATAGCGAACACCCTTTCCTCTAATTAATCCTTCATTTAAAATTTCATCAAACCAATCACTAATTTGCTTTCCATTCTTATCAAAAATGGCATATTTTTCTCCTTTTTTAGCAATATAATAATTGCTTCTATCTGAAATTAAACCATCTCTTAAAATACTATCAAACCATTCACTGATTCGTTTTCCATGTTTATCAAAAACTGCTTCCTTATTATCCTTTTTAGCAACTATGAAATTTTCTTTAATAGTTTCTTTAAACCCAAACCATTCATATGTTTCTCTTTGAAAATGAATTTCATCAAACCACCCATCTATAAATCCTTTATTTTTATCAAAAATAGCAAATTTTTCATCATTTTTAGCAATATAGCAATTACTCTCTCCATTAAATAACCAATTTCTCAAAATTTTATCAAACCAATCACTAATTTGCTTTCTGTTTTTATAAAAAATTGCCTCTTTATTATCCTTTTTAGCAATATAATAACCGTTTTTTCCTATAAAAACTTTATCAAACCAATCACTGATTTGTTTTCCATTTTCATCAAAAATTGCTTCTTTGTCATCTTTCGTAATAATAAAATAATAGTTATTTCTTTCTATATTATCAAACCATCCTATAAATTTCCCTTTTTTATTAAAAATCGCATATTTCTTTCCTTTTTCAGCAATATAAAAATTACATTCTCCTTCAATTAATAGCTTAGCATCAATTTTATCAAATTCAATAGTCTTAAACCATTTAGTAATTTGATTTCCTTGCTTATCAAATATAGCATATTTATTTGCTTTCTTTACTATAAAATTATCATTATCCTTTAAAATTTCATCAAACCAATCAATTACTTGATTTCCATTACTATCAAAAACCCCATATTTGTTGTCCTTTTTGACAACAAATAAATTAAATTCTTCAAATTTTACATAATCAAACCAACCCAAAACAAATTTTCCATCCCTACTATAAACACCGTAATTCTCATCTTTTACAACTATAAAATAATTTTCATTAGCTTTAATTTTGTCAAACCATTCAATAATTTGGTTTTTATTCATATCAAATGCGGAGAATTTATTATTTTCCTTAACAACATAAAAATCACCTCTTCCTTCAATTATTCCATAATTTAAAATTTTGTCAAACCAATTACTAATTTGATTATTATTTATATCAAAAATAGCGTATTTTTCTCCTTTTTTAGCAATATAATAATTGCTTTTGCCTTTAATTATTCCCTCTTCTAAAATTTCATCAAACCAATCTGTTATTTGATTTCCTTTAATATCAAAAATCGCATATTTACCCTTCTCTTTTGCTACAAAATAATCACTTTCACCTTCTACTACACCTCTTGTTCCAATCCAATCAAAGTATCTAGTAATTTCTTTTCCATTACTGTCGTAAATAGTTTCTTTATTATACTCATCTCTACCAACAAAATAATTACTTCTACCTTCAAGAAAAGCATCTGCTTTTATTTCAGAAAAACCCCCAGCAATATATCTACCTTCACTATCGTAAAGGTTATAACCATCATACTCATATCTAAAATAAAATTTTTTTTCCATAAGAATTAAATTTTAAAGCACTAAATTTTTTGTGTTATTAGGACTTTGGCTTTAAAATAGCACAATTTTTTCAATAAAATTTTAGGTATGTAGGTAAATCAAGCTCGGCAATATCTTCTTTCTTTGCCATTCATTACTTAATATCGTTTTTTAAAGCATCTAATAAGTGTATGGACTTTGCTGTCGTAAAATCTATAAATCCATATTTTTATTCACTTAGAAAACCACAATACTTTTTCTCCCCACTTATTTAAAAACTCATCTAAATCCTTTTCCGTTTTTAATATAATACCCAATCTATAACCAGGCCAGACAAGATTATCAAATTGAGGCGTTTTTCCTTTATATAAAACTTTTGGAATTATAAAGTATTCATCTACAATTTTATCTAATTCATTTCTAAAAACATCTTCATAAGAAGCATCTACAAAAATAAAATAAACTTTCATCTTTTCCTCCTTTGTTTTATACTTTCAAATATAGAATAAACCGTCGGAATGAAGAATAAGGTTATAATGGTAGAGAATGCTAATCCACCAATAACTGCTAATGCTAAACCTTTAAACTGCTCAGAGCCTTCCCCTTTTGATAATGCTAATGGTAAAGCACCAAAAATAACTACTAATGTTGTTATTAGTATTGGTCTTAATCTTCTACTTGCTCCTTCAACTACTGCATCTATGAGATTATAACCTCTACTTTTTAGAATATTCATATAGTCAGTCATTAAAATAGCATTTGAAAGAACAATACCCGTAGTTAATATAACACCAACAAAAGCATTAATGGATAACGGCTCTCTTGCAATGGCAAATATAATAGCAACACCAACTAAGGAAAATGGAACTGAAAGCATAATAATAAAAGGATATAAAAATGAGCCTAATTGACCTGCCATTACTAAATATATTAAAATAATTCCAAGAATAAGTGCTAAAAATAATTGACCAAATGCTTCTTTTTGCCTTTCAAAAGAACCAGAAATTTTAATATCTATACCTGATGGAATTTGAATACTTTTTATAACATTTTGAATATCATTTATTACTTCGCTTAAAGCCCTGTTGTAGTAATCTGCTTCAACTTTTACAACTCTTCTTTTATTTATCCTTTCAATAACTAATGGTCCATAACCATATTCAATTTTAGCAATATCTGAAAGAAAAACATTATATCCTAATGGTGATGGAATTTGAAGTGTATTTAAAATGGATAAGGTTTTTCTATAATCTTCATCAAGTCTAACTAAAACATTAACATCCAAACCTTCTAATTTTACCGTTGTAGCAACATTTCCAAATATCGCATTTCTTACATAACTTGCGACATAAGCAAAATTCATGCCATGTCTTGCTAATTCATTATTATCAAATTTTATTCTAATTTCTGGATTTGCTGAAAGTCTTGAAATTGTTATTCCACTTAAACCTTCTATTTTTGAGATTTTCTCTTTTATTTCCTTAGCTAATTTGTCAGTAGCTTCAATATCATCACCATATATTTCAATGGATATAGGTTTTCCTCCGCCAAAGAGCAACTGATTAGCAAATGAACCACTTGAAACCTCAACTATTTGAGGACCTGGAATATTCTTTATTTCTTTTTCTATCATAGCAGCAATTTCATTAGCACTTTTATCTCTTTTTTCTAAGGGAATTAATTTTGCTTGACTTCCTATAAAATTACTCGCTTCTACAAGACCACTAACAGAGCCAAATCCACTTTCCGTAGGTCCAACTCTAAGACCATAAAACTCAATATATTTATTTTTCTTTAAAATTTCCTCTACTTTATCTGCTACTTCTGATGTTCTTTCCAATTTTGTCCCAGGTGGAAGTAAAATTCTAATAATAATACTTCCTGTATCTTGTGATGGTATGAATTCCGTTTTTACAAATCTAAAAATAGAAAATCCAAGAATAAATATAATAATTCCAATAGTTGTAGCTAAAAATTTATGATTAACACTCCATCTCAATAATTTCTTATGACCATTTTCTAAGCTTTTTAAAGCATTTTCTAAAAACTTTCCAATAATAGTACTTGGAGGTTTTGGGTCTTTTAAGAATTTACTTGCAAGCATAGGTGTAAGTGAAAATGAAACAAGGAGTGAAATGAATAGTGTAATAGCAATAGAAAATACTAATTCTCTAAAAAATAATCCTACAAATCCACCTGCTAATAGTAATGGTAAAACTACTGAAATTCTTGTTAATGTAGCAGCTATAACAGCTTGTGAAACCTCCTCTGTAGCAAATATAGAAGCACTAATAGGTGTTTCACCCTTTTCTCTATGATAAAATATATTTTCCATAACTACAATAGCATCATCTACTACAAGACCTACTGCTAATGCTAATGCTGAAAGGGAAATAAGGTTAATTGTTGTTCCTGAAAGATATAAATATATAAATGCTACAATTAGTGAAGTTGGAATAGCAATTGAAATAATTATAGAAGCACCAATATTTCTTAAAAGTAAATAAGTCACTAAAATTACAAATATCGCTGAAAAAATTAAATCTCTATTGAGATTACTAATAGATTTTTCAACACTTTCAGTAAAATCTTGTGCTATTAAATATCCATAATTGTACTTCTTTGAAATTTCCTCTAATTTTGATTTTACTTTCCTGCCTACTTCTACTGCATTTGCATCAGATTGTTTAAAGACAGCGAAGAATAAAGCATTTTTTTCTAATGACCTAAATTCATTTATTTTATCTTCATAAGAATAATCTACCTTAGCAATATCAGAAATTTTTATAACTGAGCCATCTCTCTTAATAAGTGGTATATTTGCTATTTGTTTTGGATCCTTTATTTCACCTTCTGCTCTAATAATCCAGTCAATATCACCATATTTTATATTTCCAATAGGGATGTTTAAATTATTAGATTGAATAGCATTTACAATTTGACTTAATGTTAAATTATAAGCTTCCATTTTTGTTTTATCTACTAATATATTAATTTGTCGTTTTCTTCCTCCACCAAATAATAGAACTTGTGCCACACCAGGCACTCTTTCAATTTCATTAGTAATATAATCATCAAATTCTTTTCTAATATCTCTTAATGTATCTTTTGAGTAAAGTATAACACCTAAAATAGGAAAGTTAGAAAGATTAAATTTAAAAATTTTAGGTCTTTCAATCCCACTTGGAAGTTGTAATAATGCTAAATCTAAGCGGTCTCTTATGTCATTCGTAGCAGCATCTAAATCAGTCCCTTGCTCAAATTCTAAAATAATTGTAGATAAATTTTCTTGTGAATAGGAGTGAATATTCTTTAAATTAGGAATTGTTGAAAAATTTCTTTCTAAGGGTTCAGTTACAAGTTTTTCAACATCTTCACTACTTGCTCCTCTATAAAATGTTACTACTGATATAGAAGGTAGTGTTACATTGGGAAAAAGGTCTATCTTTAATCTTGAAAGAGAAAATAGCCCTAATATAAAAAGCACAGCAAAAACAACAAATGTCAAAACAGGTCTTCTTACAGCAATCCTAATCATATTTTACTACCCTCACTTTTGAGCCATCACTTAAAACACCTTGTCCTTCAATTACAATTTTATCAGAAGGATTTAAACCTTCTCTAACTTCCGTCCAATCTTCATTTGATATACCTATTTGAATAACTTTCTTATAAACCTTATTTCCATCTAATATAAATACATATTTTTTATCAAGTCCTAAAATAGCTTTTGTAGGAACAAGTAATGCTTTATCTTTTTTATCTAAGGTAATAACTGCCTTGGCAAATGCTCCAATAGGAAATTTATAAACTTTACATCTAATTTCAAATGTTTGACTTTGTGGGTCTATAATCTGACTCTTATAGTAAATAATAGCATCCTCTTGGATTTTAAACTCCTCAGAGATTAACTTTACTTTATCTCCTAACTTTACCTTGTTATAATATATAGATGGAAGTTTTATAATAGCGATAGGATTTCCATAAATTTGGGCAATAGGAGTAGTAGGGGATACAATTTGTCCTGAATTGATATTTAAAAGGTGGATTTTGCCAGAAGTTGGTGCTTGGACAATATAATCTTGAAATTCAAGACCTGGTGTTTCTCTACTAATTTTAGCAATAGCCTGATTTTTATTTACATATTGACCTTCCGAAACTAAATAACTAATAAACTTTCCAGGAACATCAGGAAAAACATTTGTTAAAGGGTCAGCTGAAATAATAGCGGTATATATTTCCTTATATTCAATAGGCATATATTTTGGACTTGAAACGGAAACAGGAAATTCTGTTTCTTCTATTTTTTGAGCTTTTTCATTTGTTCTTTGACAAGAGAGCAAACTTATAATCAAAGTTAAATATATGAGATTTTTCATATTACTTACCTCCTTTTAAGACAGCTTCTAAATCTATAAGTGATTTGTAATAATCTCTTAAAGCTTGTTTATAATTTATTTGTGAAGCTATATATGTTCTTTGAATATCATTAAATTGTAAATTAGAAATATAACCTTTTTCGTATTGCTCTTTTGAGCTGTTTAGTAAAGCTTCTGAAAGCTTGGCATTTCTTTTAGCAGATTCAAGATTTTGTTTATTTCTTTCAATACTGCTTAAAGCATTTTTTAATTGGATATTAGCATTTAAAATAGCAAAATTTTTTAATAAATTTATTTGCTCTTCTTGAATAATCGTTTTATTTACATCTGCACTTGTTGAAAATCCATCAAATACATTCCAAGCAAAAATTATTGAAAATGTCCAAGTGCCACCAAATTTATCCTCTAAATTTGGAGCAGGTCTTGAGCCTAAGAATTGAGCTTGTGCTATTAAGTTTGGTTTATTTAAGGAATTTTGGATGTTGCTTAATAAATTTAATGCTCTTAATTGTTTTTCATAAGATATAATATCTAAACGATTATTTAAGTTGTTTTCATTTACTTCTATTTGTGATATATTTAAACCTTCCAAACTATCCTTAATGACAATTTCTTCATCTTTTGGAAGATTTAAAATCATTTTTAAATTGTTTAAAAGCTCTTCATAGGTTCTTTTAGCATTTTCATAACTAATTTTAGCATTTTCATAATTTACTTCTGCTTGATTTAATTCTAAATTTGAAGATAATCCCTTTTCATATCTTAATTTTGTAGATTTATATATTTCCTCTAAATCATTAATCGTTTTTTCTTGAAGTTTAAAAGTTTCCTTAAAGAATAAGAGGTCTATATAAAAGCTCTTGACTTGGTATTCAATTTTGAATTTATTTATCTGAACATTTAATTTTTGAATTTCTATTTGCTCTTGTGATAATCTAATAGCATTAATATCTCTAAACCAATTAAATATATTTTGTTGTAATGTAAATTGAGCATTAAATGTATGAGCAGGTCTGAATGGAAGTTCAGAATATACTATGGAATTTGGATCTGGATATATAATAAATTGACCCGGATGTTGTGGGTCTTGATAACCTATGTACCTTGTAGGAGTTCCAAATTTTATTACAGCTGGATTAGCGGTATAAGTATATATGGCATTTATTGAAACTTTTGGAAGGATATTTGAGCGAGATTTTATATAGTCAAAGCTTGATAATTCTAAACTTTTTTCACTTTGTAAAATTTGAATGTTGCTTTTTATAGCAATCTCAACAGCTTTTTGAAAGTCAAGCTCTATAATATTGAGGATAAAATTTAACATAGTATTCCTCTTAATAAAATCTCCTTTATAACTTCCTTATCTTCATATCTTATAGGGTCTATAAGCCTTAAAAAATATCCTCTTAATGATAACATAAGGAAGTTTCCAATAACATCTATATTTAAATTTTTAAACTTATTTTTATAAATGCCCTCTGCTAAAATTTGTTTTGAGATTGTATTAATTTCAGATATTAGGGGATAAATTCGTTGTATAAATGGTATAAAAATTTCCTTGTCAGTAATAAATTGCTTTTGATCTAACATCATTCCATGAGCATCATATAACAAATCCCATAAAATATCTATAAATTTTGAAATTTTTTCTTCTGGCTCTAAATTTAAATCTCTTACACTTTTCATTTTCTCAATAATTGATTTTATTTCATTTTCTATAATCTCAATAAATAAATCTGATTTACTTTGAAAGTATAAATAAATAGTGCCTTTTGCTACTCCAAGGTCATTAGCAATATCTTCAATACTTGTTTTATAATATCCTTTTTCCATAAAATGCTTTTTAGCTATTTCCATTATTCTTTCCCTTTTATCTGACTTGTCAGTCATTTTGAAAATTTTAAGGGATAAATTTAAAAAACTACTTGCTTTTTGAGAATTTTTTGCTCGCTTTTATATAAAATTGTAGTTTTTTGTCCTTTTTTAAATTTTGTTAAAGCATAAGTCAAATCATATATATTTTTAATCTCATAATTTCCAATTTTCAAAATAATATCCCCTTCTTTAAGACCTAATTTTTGAGCAGGTGTTCCATTTGAAGTCCCAAGAACTCTAACACCCTCACCATCATAGCTATAATCAGGAATGATACCAAGTCTAACTCTATTTGGATTTCTTATAGTTCTATTTTCCTTAATTTCATTATAGGTTAATGCTTCAATTTTTGAAATTTCATCTATAATTTCTATTGTAAATTCTAAAATTTTTTTCTCGCCTTCATAATTTATGAATTGTGGGTCATCTGTTGTCTTATGATAATCCTTATGAGCATTTGTAAAAATATGTAAGACAGGAATTTTGGCATTATAAAAAGCATTTTGATCACTACTGCCAAATCCACTATTTGAAAATTTTATATTGAAATTGAATTTTTCATTTATCCTTTTAATAATATCTTCAAATTCATTAGCGGTTTTTGTGCCAATTATTGTTAAATTATTATTTTCCAATCTTCCTATCATATCAAAATTTATATAAGCTTTTATATTTTCAATTGGAATGATAGGATTTTTTATAAAGTAATCTGAACCAACAGTTCCAATCTCTTCACAATCCCAAAAGGCAAATAATATATTATCTCTAACTTCCTTATCTTTATAATAATTAGCAATTTCAAGGACACCAGCAACACCACTCGCATTATCATCAGCGCCATTATGAACATCATAAACTTTATCTAAGGAGCTAATATCACCATAACCTAAATGGTCATAATGAGCACCAAGAACGATATATTTTAAGCTTTTTCCTTTTTTTATAGCAAATATATTTTCACCATTAATTTTTTCTTTTGAAAGCTTTAAATAAACTTCAATTTCTATGTTTTTTAAGCTATCTTTATAAGTTTTTAAAGTTTGTAGTGCTATTATTCCTAAATCGTTTTTAAAATAGCTTTTTTGAATATAGTTTGAGACCAAAAAAATTATTATTTTTTTCTTTTTATTCCTTTCTTCAATTGCTTTATGTATCATTTCAATTTCATCAATGCTATCTCCATCAATAATTGAAATATCTTTTGATTTAACATAACCACTACTTGAAAAATATAATGGTTTTATTGGAATTTTCAAATTTATATAAAAACTATCAATTTTAATTTTGCCATCTATATCAAAATGCTGTGTTAAAACTTCATATCCCATTCTATTTAAATAAAACTTTATATAATCTCTTGCCTTTTGATTATATCCACAAAATCTCCCTTCTAAATAATCATTTGCTAAGTAATAAATGTGATTTTTTATATTTTCCTCTGATAAGGCTAATAATAAACTAATCATAAACAACATCAGAAAGAATTATGTAATTTAAAGGATTTACCGCTCTTCCATTTACTATAACCTCATAATGAAGATGAGAACCTGTTGAGCGACCTGTTGAGCCTACTTTTCCTATAATTTCCCCTCTTTTAACTTTTTGACCAGGACTTACTAAAATTCTTGAAAGGTGAGCATATCTTGTTATAATTCCATTTTGATGAGAAATTTCAACCTCAAGTCCATAACCTTCCTTATAACCTGCAAAAATAACGATTCCGTCAGCACTCGCATAAACAGGTGTTCCAAGAGGTGCTGCGATGTCAATGCCTTCATGAATTTTATATTCTCCTGTAAATGGATCATTTCTATAACCAAAATTTGAAACAATAATACCAACTGTTGGAGATATACTTGGAATTCTTTTAATTTCTTCATTTCTCTTTTCAATAATTTCCTTAACTTTTTTAACATCTTGAAGCTCAAAATCTAAAATTTTTTTTAAATTATTAAGTTCAAACCTCAAACTACTAATGCTATCTTTTATGATATATCCGCCAATACCAAAATTCCTAATATCATTTGATAAAGGACTTAAACCTGCTAATATCCTAAAATTATTAGTAATATCAAATAAGCTGTCCAATTTTGACTTTGTTATTTTCATTTCTTCTTCAATTTGCTTAATGTATCTTTTTAAGTTTTGATTTTGTCTTTTTAATGTTATATTCTCAATATATAAAAAAGCAAATTTCAAAGAGAAAGTAATAGCAAAAATTATAGAAAGTATAAAGCTTGAAATAACGCCTAAGAGAATGCCAAATGAAAGTTTTGTAAATTTTAGGATAAGGGATTTTGAATTTTCTATGTCATATATTTTGATAAAAAACTTCACATCCCTATTTTTCATACAACAACCTCCTGTTTTGTTTTCCGAAAATTATAAAGGATAAAGGGTAAAAATGTGATACTGACGAAAAACCTTTTTTACTATACTTAACCTCCTTTAATTAACAATAAAAGAATTACATATATCAAAGTCAAAACAAACAATGAGCCATAAAACCAAACAAGAGTTATAGAAAACATTATTCTTGGTATTGATTGCTCTTCTCTTTCAAATCTTTTGTAGTTTAAATCAAAAAGAAAATCTTGTGTTTTAAGTCTGTTGTCTTTTACCCAGTTATAAAGTCGCCTATAAAGTCGTTCAAGGCGAAGGAAATAAGCATCAAGGAACCAAAAGACTATAATGGGAATAAAGGCGATGAATGTGTTATATTTATCTTCTTTAAGAAGCAAGGTAGCAACAACGAGTGTTATGGTCCACCCTTTAATCAAAAAAGAATTATATGCCATTCTGTTTATAATTCCTTGTATTATTTCAAGTTCTTTAATCATAAAATCTTTAATATCTTCTTTATTCTCCATACTTTAAACCTCTCCTAAAATTTTAAAGCATACCTTTAAAATTATCTTATGCTACAAAATAAAAAACTTTATGGTGAATTCTTAACACCTAAGGAAATTTTCAAAAATTACATTTTACCAGAAATTGAAAATGACATTTATAAATATAGATGGGTTGATTTGTTTTGTGGTGAGGGGAATTTAATTTTACCAATTTTGGAATTAGTTGATTTAAATGAAAGAAATCAATTTTTTGAAAATCACATATTCCTTTTTGATATTCAAAAATCATTAGTTGAGAAAGCAATTTTAAATGCTATAAAATACGGGATTAAAGAAAGTTTAGCAAGAAAAAATATAATCCAAATGGATACAATTAAACATTATCCTAATTTTATTTTAAATACCAATTTGCCAATATATCACATTACAAATCCTCCCTATCTATATATTGGACATATTGCTAAAAGTAAATCTAACATTATTGATTATTTTAAAAGGGAAAATGAAGGCTATCAAGATTTATATCAATTGGCTTTAATGAATGATTTAAGAAACAATATCAAAAAAATGATTTATATTATTCCTGCTAATTTTTTGTTTGGATTTTCAGTTTCAAATAAAATAAGAAAGGATTTCTTAAAATTTTACAAAATTAAAAAGTGTTATATATTTGAAAGAAGAGTTTTTGAAGATACAGGAACTAATGTAATTTTATGTTTTTTTGAAAGAAAGCAATTTCCAAAGGATGAAGAAATTATTTTTGAAGGAATAAAAATAAATAGCTCTATTCAAAAAAGAGTATATATTCTAAGCCCAAAAAACTATTATAGAGCAGGAAGTGAATTTGAAGAATTTGTAAATAAATATAAATCAAAGAAGCCCTTGAAGGTTTCGTTTTATTTCACAAAAGAAGAATTTGAAAAGAATAAAGGAGATAGGGAAATTGTTGTTTTGGATGTAAATGAATATAAAAATAAAGTTTTAAATGTAAATGAAGAACTTTATAAGAAGATAAAATCAAATATATTATTTGTGAGGACATTAGATACAGGTAAAATGGATGGAAGAGTGGGATTATATGAAGTAAAAGAAGTTTTTAATGTTGATGGGATTTTTGTTTCAAAATCAAAACATAGAACCCATCCTATACAAATTTTCTTTGAGCCAATAATAAGTAAAGAGCATCAAAAATTATTAAAAAATTACTTTAATTTACTATTAGAATATTTTAGAGAAAAGACAGATAGCGAATTTATGACAACTTATAAATATTCAAATAGTCAATATACTCGCAAATATCTTGGACTTTTACAAGTTAAGAATTTGATAGAAACTTTTCCAATTTTACTTTTGAATGAAAATGATTTAAAGGAATTTGAGAAAATAGTAAATTTAAAGGATGCTGAAAGTGTTATATCTTTTATTGAGAGTTTTAATAAAAAGGAAAAGTCTATATTATGGCATTAGAGAAAAATTTACATTATTGGAAGGAATCTCTTAAAAATCCTGAACCGATAGTAGATGAGTCTTATGTGGTTGATGAAGTTATAGTTAATAACGAAGAATTTATTCAAATGATAGAAAAGTTAAGAAAGTTAATAGCAGATTATTGTAGGGAAAATTCAGAAGAAATTTTAAAACAAATTTGCGAACTTATTTTATCAGTTGAAGAAATTGAATATACTGAATTTGTGGCATTTTGGAAAGTTCTTGATATATCCTTTTCTGTATTTAAGAAACTTCAAGAAGATAAAAAAATAGAGGTTCTAAAAATTATATTAAAAGAGTATTGCTCAAAAAGACTTAATTTATATGAAAAATTAGGGTATTCAAGTGTTACTATTCAAGCACTTTATGATAGTGGAGTTTCAAGAAAAAAGGGTAGTTCAGGGATAGATAAAATAATCTATTTGCTGTCAAGTGTGTTCGGAAAAGCCTTTCATGCAAAATCAATTCAAGAAATCCTCAATAATAATATATGTTATTTTTTACCTGATATGGGAGATGAAAAACTTTTTAGAGAATTCTGTTATCGTTTCTCTATAAGATACCAATTTGGACAAACTCATCAAAATAAATTGCCTGATATTGTAGTGAAAATAGATGGACACTTTCTTATAATAGAGGCTAAGCATATAAAAGAAACAGGTGGAGCACAAGATAAACAAGTTAATGAACTAATACAATTTATTAGTTATTCCGAAGAATTAGAATTTATACACTATTTAGCTTTTTTAGATGGTATTTATTTTAACGAATTTATAAATCCAAGAGGAGAAAAAATTAAAAAACAAGTAAAAGATATTGAAAATTCTTTAAGTTCAAATCCTAACAATTTCTTTGTTAATACCTTTGGAATTAAAAAGATATTTGAAGATTTATTCAATCTCCTCTCCAAAACAAAATATAAAAACTCGGAATAATATATAATACTAAAATAAAAGTGAAAAAAATTCCACCTATCATTGGCGCAACAATTCTTTTTAGAATATCAGCACCAAGTGAGAATTCAAACATGATTGGAATTAATGAAAAGAATGCAGTTAATGTTGTAATTGTAATAGGTCTTATTCTTCTAACAACTGCCCAGTGAATTGCATTATATTTATCGTTAAATTTTTCAAATCCTAAATCCAAAAATTTTATTTTAACAACAATAATTTCAACACTAATGCCAAGAAGTGCTATAATTCCAACCCAAACCGCAACTGATAAATTATAATTTAGAATTTTTAAAATTAATAATGAGCCAAAAAGCGGAAATGGCAAAAGAGAAAGAACAAATAAACTTTTCAAAATGCTATTAAAATTAAGATAAAGCAGAAAGAATATAATTAAAATTGTTATAGGAATAATAAAAGTTAATGAACTTTGAAATCTTTTAATATCTTCATATTGACCTGAAAATTCATAAAAATAACCATTTTCAAATTTAACAAAACTATTAATTAAATTTTCGGCTTTTTGAATATACCTTAGATAATCTTCATAAGTATCAAGATAAACATAACTTGTTATAAAACCATTTTCATTTCTTATCATATCAAAACCTCTTCTAATTTCAATATCACAAATTTCTTTTAGTAGAACAAAGCCTGAATTTGTTCTAATTGGCATATTTTTTAAAAAATCTATTTCTCTAAAATCTCTTAAAATTCTCATTCTAATTGGGTATCTTTCTCTATTCTCAATGCTATAAGTAATTGGGCTTCCTCCGATTGCGAAATTTATAATTTCCATAATTTCATTAACACTTATCCCATATTGTGCTAATTTAATTCTATTTGGAATAATGTAAATATAATAACTATTTGAAGTTCTTTCTGCATAAACATATTTCGTTTCTTTCATTGATTTTAAAACTTTTTCAATTTCTATTGCTAAGCTTTCGGTTTTGAATGGTTCATTACCATAAACCTTAATGCCAATTGGAGTTCTTATGCCTGTTTTTAACATATCAATTCTTGTTCTTATTGGCATTCCAAATGTATTAACAAAACCTTTTATTTTTAATTTATTGCTTAAATCATCTATCACCTCATAAATTTTGTTTGGATCTTTCAATTCAATTGTTGTTTCAATCATACTAAATGGAGCAGGGTCAGTTGAAGTATTTGCTCTTCCAATTTTTCCAAAAACACTCTTAACATTATTATTTGAAATAATAATTGAATCCATGTATTTTAAAACTTCAAACCCTTTACTTAATGATATTCCTGAAACTGTTGAAGGCATATATAAAATTGAGCCTTCATTAAATGGCGGAAGAAATTCCGTTTTTAAACTTCTATATAAGAAAAAACTTGAAATGCTAATTATGAAAAAAATAATTATAAAAACAATCGGGAATTTATAAATAAATTTAAATGTTGGCTCATAAGCTTTAATTAAAAATCTATTTATTGGATTTTCCATTTCTTTTTTTACCTTATTTGGCAAAAAGATATAAATTAAAATAATTACAAATGTTATTGACAAAATTGCTGAAATTAACATAGAAAGTGTTTTTGTCCAAGCAAGTGGTCTAAATAATTTTCCTTCTTCACCACTTAAAAAGAACACTGGCAAAAATGAAACTGTTATAATTAATAGTGAAAAAAATAAACTTTTTGAAAGTTCATTAGCGGATTTTTTAATAGCTGAAAGTTTATCATATCCTTCTTCAATATATTTATGTGAATTTTCTACTAACACAACGCCCATATCAATTAAAACCCCAAGTGATAATATAAATCCCCCAAGACTCATAATGTTTAAAGTAATGTTAAAAATTTTTAAGAATATGAAAGAAATAATAATTGAAATTGGAAGCATTAAAATAATTGATATTGAAGAGCGAATTGAAAATAAAAAAATGAAAATCATAAAAGCAATTATTAAACTTTCCTTAATAATTGAAACAATTAATGTTTTTATACTTTCTTCAATCAAATGGCTTCTATCATAAGCGATTTTCATTTCCATTCCATCAGGAAGATTTAAATGCTTAATTTTTTCTTTAACTCTTTTAATAACATTATAACTATTTTCTCCAATTCTTGAAATAATAATTCCTCCAACACTTTCACCCTTACCATTGAAATCCAAAGCACCTTCTCTTAATGAAGGTCCTAATTGAACAATAGCAATGTCTTTAATTTTTACACTTTTACCACTATTATTCTTAACAAATATGTTTTCAATATCTTCCAAACTTTTAACATAACCATAACCTCTGATGTTATAAAATCTCTCAGAAATTTCTATATATCTTCCACCTGTTGATTGATTATTATTTTTAATAGCATTTAAGACATCTTCAAAACTAATATCATAAACTTTCATAAGATAAGGATTTAAATCAATTTGATACTCTTTTAAAAATCCACCTATTGTTCCAACTTCACTAACACCTTCTATACTTTGTAAAAATGGTTTTAAAAAGAATTCGTTAAAACTTGTTAATTCATCAATTGAATGCTTATTTGAAACAAGAACATATTGAAAAATCCAAGAAATAGCACTTGCATCTGCTCCTATTTGAAAACTAATACCTTCGGGAAATTTAAATCCTGAAAGATATTCCAAAACTCTACTTCTTGCCCAATATAAATCAACATTTTCATTAAAAATAACATAAATAAAAGCAACATTATTCATAGAAATTGCTCTTATTGTTTTAACTTTTGGAACTGATAATAACTTTGAAACAATCGGATAACTAATTTGCTCATCAATTGTTTGTGGGTCTTGACCTTCATATTTAACCGTTATAATAACTTGATTTTCTGAAATGTCAGGAATGGCATCAATTGGAATTTTAAATAAAGAATAAATTCCAAGGATTAAAAGAAATAAGACAATAAAAGTTATTAAAAATTTATTTTTTAATGAAAATTCACTTATCATTTTAGTTTAGCATCTGCATCTATTAAGAAAACACCTTTATTTACAATTATTTGTCCTTCTTTGAGATTTTTTACTAAATATCCATCCTTTACATCAGTTATTATTTCAATTTCAAATTTTTTAAAATTTCCATTTTCATATAAATAAACAATATCTTTATTTCCTGTTCTAATTACTGCATCCTTTGGAATAATAATGCCTTTCATAGGTTTTAAAATTTTTCCAATTTCATAATTATTTTCAAAAAATTCACCATCATTTTTAAAAGTAGCTAAAACTTTTATGAAATTGCCATCACTTGAAGGTAAAATTGATTTTATATAACTTTTTTTATTTTTAATTTCAACAATATCACCAATTTTTACATTATTTGCTTCACTCTTTCTTAAATCCCCAATAAATAAAACCTCACTATTATCTATAATTTCCATAATAACATCATTCTCACTAAATTTATCGCCATTTTTTAAATAAATTTTTGAAATTCTTCCACTTATTGGACTTCTAAAAATTGCTGAATCCTCAAAAATATCTTCAATTTTTAAATCTAAAAACTTTAACTTTTCAACTATTAAACTATCCTTTGTTATTAAAAACTCATTTTTAATTTTTAAAATGTCAGGTGAGTAAAAACTAAATAATTTTTCACCTTTTTTTACTAATAATCCTTCAATTGGGAAATAAATGTTAATAATATAACCTTGAAATTTTGGGACAATTTTATAAACTTTGTTTTTGGGGAATTGAATAATGCCTTCAATATAAATCTCTTTATATGAAATTGTATCTTTTACATAAAAAAATTTATTAATTGCTCATTTATTGATTTTTCTGAATGCTCATGCGTTTTCATTTCTTTTAATGGAATTGTTATATTTTCTTTAATTTGTTTATTATCAATTTCAATAATTAATTGCCATTCTCCACTCATTGGAATAAAAACTTTTCCTTCTAAATTTTTATTTAATTCAAATAATTGTGTCATAGCAGGCATTCCTGGCATTTCAGGCATATATAAATAAGCTTTAAACTGATTAGGTTTTGGCTCAACTATAAATTTTACTTTATTTTCCATTTCTTTTAATGTTCCATCACTTGTAAGAAGTTTTATTTTATATCCTTCACTTTCAATTTCAAGAACAGGTTTATATTCTTTTGAGCAAGATAAAATAAATGTTAAAAAGATGATAATTTTTCTCATATTTTGAAAATTTTAAGGGATCCTGAAATTATCATAATACGAGGCTAAGTGCTTTGTTTTCAGATACATTCTCACTTAACATATTTTTCTGCGATTTTAATAATTTTTTCTACTTTCTCAAATCCGCTATCTATGGATTTTTTATCTTGTAATACTCTATAATAATTTCCTAAATATAAAATATCATAAACGCTTTTTAATAAATTCAGCAGAAAATCTTTATCCTCACCTATGTCTAGTTCAGTCAAAATTTTATTATATATTGAGATATTTTTTATTTTCTTTTTTAAAAAATTACTATCTATTTTTTCTTTCGCTATAAACAATGCTTTTAAAGCTTCAAGAGCTGATAAATATGCCTTTTTAGAGGCTTCTGAAACTATTTTACCATCAATATATCTGCTTGCTTCTTGATCTATACCGGCTTTGTTTAATAAAGTTTTAGCATCTTTTAAGTAGTTTTTTGATAGATTGATTTTCTTAACAGCTATTATTTTCTTTATATTTTTATTATTCGCCATATTCTATCCTCCACTATTTTGATAATTTTTTCAACTTTTTCAAAGCCACTATCTATGGCTTTTTTATCTTGAAGACTCCTATAATATCCATTAACATGAAGAATTTCATATATATCTTTTAATAATTTTTTAAGTGAGTCTCTATCTTTTCCTATACGATTTAACTGTGATATATAATCAAAATAATTTTCTATTTTTGTCAATTTTCTCTCTATATCATCCTTTGATATTACACCTTCAAGTATAAATAATGCCTTTAAGGCTTCAAGAGCAGAGAGATAAGCTATTCCCGACGCAGATGAAACATATTTTATATCCAAATATGAAATTCCATCTTCTTTTGCTTTTTTTAATAATTCCCTTGCATTTTCAAAGTATCTTCTGGATAAGTTCAGCTTCCCTAATACTTCCCTAATTATTTCCTCATTCATAATTGAAATTTTAAAGCTCAATATATTTTTCTACAATTTTTATAATTTTTTCAACCTTTTCAAAGCAATCATCTATTGCTTTTTTGCTTTGTAATTCTCTATAATAACCACCAAGATGAAGAACTTTATAAACTTCATTATAAAGTTTCATTATATTATATCTGTCTTTACCTATATTAAGCTTTGAAATATAATTGCTATAACCTTCATTACTTTTTAATGACTTTTTCAATTCATCTTCATCCTTAAAAATTTTTACTAAAAAAATTGATTTTAAAGCTTCAAGTGCTGATAAGTATG
>Ga0079992_128082_pt1 | contig 50127 bp, 48 predicted proteins | sample FaiFalFF_MnMetaG_3_FD_69197 | JGI IMG/M metagenome (GOLD analysis project Ga0079992, IMG submission 69197) | Freshwater microbial communities from Yellowstone National Park, Wyoming, USA - Fairy Falls B (FF_Mn_B) MetaG (SPADES assembly) (version 2) | ecosystem: Environmental > Aquatic >...
CCCACTATCGCTGGGAACCACCATCGGAGCCCTTCTATGCTTAGTAAGATTACCCACAGTCTCTACAGCGTTGAAGGCCTCAGCATTAACCTCGACTCTGAGGCTTATAGATAGGCTAGCCAGCCTGCTTCACCTCCTCACCAGTCTCTCTGGCGCTCCAGGAATATGCAATGGCTAGAGAAGCCACGATCTTGGCAACGCTTAGATCTTTCTCTGCGAGCTTTAGAAAGATCTCTACATCGTTAGCAGTAGGCATGAAGACTCTGTGCTCGCCGCCCTCAACCTCTCTATCTCTCTCACTCTTAAGGCTTCTGAGAGCCTCTGAGATCACATGCCTTAGAGTTGCCTGTGAGAAGGAGTTTGCAATTCTATCTATATATCCATAGGCCCTCTCCCTCGCGAAATACGAGAGGGCCCTAGCAATATTTATTATAGCCCTTCTCTCCTCATCGCTCAGGGAGCTTATTCTTAGCTCCTGCATATAACCACCAATTACCATAGTGTGGCGAGATATATAAGCATTAATTCCTATAGGTATTATACTTGGTCTACATCAATATATACCAGACAAGAGCTATGATCAGTAAAGACTCTTCTTCAATGGCTGAAGCAACCTCTACATTGATATAGACTGCAAGCATATGGTTACAAGGCAAAGCATATTATTCCTCACCATTATCTCTATATGGTTAATACAACTATGAAAATGATGAATCCCCTTAAAGATATAGATAAGCTTGTAGAGATATTAGCTAAAGCGGAAAGAGAGCTGATATACCTTGGACCAGAGCCTCAGATAGATAGCCTAGAGGAGCTGGCGGAGTCCATCGAGATCGCCGAGGGATTTGGGTTAGGATCAGGACTTCTTGAGTATGTAATAGAGGATATCGATGGACCTCCCTATAAGGGGTTTCTGGATAGCTCTTCAAGATCTATTGCCTATCCCGGTATTAGGATCTTCATTGGTGCTTGTTATGCAAAGGATCTAGATCGTCATGTTCTGGTTCCCACAGGCCTTAGAACGCCTTACCTGGCTATCCAGATGGGTAGAAAGGCTATTGAGTCGCTTAGAGTTCTTTTAGAGGGGGTGGCATATGTTGAGAGCCCTTCTGGCTCGCTATATGATGAGGGATATAAATCCGATAATATTCACGACGAGCTTAGGCTGAGGCTTGAGAATGCTGTTCTAAACATCATGAGATCTGATAAAATATTGATCGACGGGCCTATCTATCCTGTGCAAGTAGCCTTTTCAAAGATCTTCGGTGAGGAGTATCGAGAGGCATTTGAGAAGCTATATAGGGAGAGGGAGCCCCATATACTGAGGCTTATAGGTGTTGTCAAGAGGCTGGATCAGACCTTCAAGCTTCTAAGAATCCCTGAGATCCGGGAGGAGTTCACAAGAATAACAGGGAGAGATATCAGGGCTCCAGACTCGGTTGTGGTGTCCCGACTCGCTGGGGATAAGAGGATTCATGTGATGGGTATCTTTAGAGAGAGCTTTCAAGGCCTTGAAGCCAGGTATATGATCTATGTATATGTGAGAACACCGGCTGGGCCGAGAGTATTTAGGCTAGAGTCCCTCAATAGAGAGGAGCTATTGAGGGCGGCAGGCTATATAGTTAGGAACCTCTCGACATCCGGGTTGCCTGTGGATATAGAGATAGCTGATAGAATCTCAAAGAGGCTCTCAGCATCGATATATCTCGCCCTCTACCTCTACGGAGCACCCAGGCTAGGGCTGAGCCATGATGAGAATGTGAAGGTAGCCCAGGTTTTGGGGGAACTTAGGCAATGATATTCGACGAGTCTTTCTCGAATAGGCTTGAGGAGCTCTTGAGGGAAGCTGATAGTAAGGCCTTAGAGGCTGGCGAGTCTATAGTGGGCCATGTGTCAAGGGCTGTACCTATAGAGCTTTCAACAGACTCGAGGGCTATATCTATACATATACCGTTTAATGAGTATATGGAGAGCAACAGATCGATAAAGCTGGGGAGCCATCTAGGGATAGCAATACCGATTCAGAGGGTATATATGTTGGTAAAGATCATCGGGATAGAGAGGGCCGACATATTATCAATGGCAGGCTTGCCAGATATAGCAGGACATAGAGATCCTGGTGGGTTCGCAACACCTATAGTGGTGAGGATAGAGCCCATATGCGAGAGGAGCTTCGATGGAGGAGATATACTGCCACCAATATCACCTATAGAGCCACAATCCCCAGTATTCATACCAAAGCCGCAGTTTCTCAGAGAGATGCTGGGGATACCAGCCGAGGGGATAGCCATAGGAGGGCTCTTCGAGGCTGGAAGGGCTAGAGAAGACATAGATGTGGTGCTCAACGAGAAGATCATAAGGCACCATATTCTAGTAATAGGAACCACGGGTAGTGGAAAGACAACCCTTCTCACAAGGATCTTCACAGATAGAGCGTTTCAATCAATAGCACTAGATATACAGGGAGACTATGTAAGGGCGATGATATCTAGTGGAATACAGGAAGGATACATTCTAGTCCCAGTTACAAAAGGCTTGCTAGAGGAGACATGTGGAAAGCAATGCAGAGACGAAGATAAATTCGTGGTGGAAAAGCTGCCCGAGATCTATGCTAAGAGGAGAGGGCTGCCAAGTCCACTTGTAATAGGTGCGGAAGATATCGATGGTCATGCAGGGATAAGAGTCGGCTTTGGCAGAGTCGAAGCTATTCTAGTACCACTCGCCCTCAGATTTCTCGACATCTATGGGGATATCCATAGGATCCTTCCAATGATGTCTCCACAGGCATCGCTATTCTTTGGAAAGCTAGCTGCGAAATGCATCACAAAAATCAACAATCTAGAGGAGTTTGTTAAATGTGTCGAAAATACGGGCAACGCGGAAAAAATCCATAGTGGAACTATTGGAAATATTGTGAGAACCATCAAGGCCATCTATGATTCAGGTGTTGTTGGGGTAGCCATAGCTGGGAGAGAGGTGGGGGAGCCTACCTATGAGAGTCTATTCGCCAGAGCCTCGAAAATAGCTTTAGATCTCGGCTTCGCTATGGACTACTCTCCAAGGATCGGATCTACTATGGTTGCATATAGGATCCTCTCAAAGCTATTCGAGTACAGAGACAAGGAGTATAAAGCGGGGAGGGCTGGGAGACCTATTATAGTAGTCATCGACGAGGCCCACGAGTTCTTCCCACAGAGCGGAAGAGAGGGGTTCGAGAAGGAGGGGATGGAGGAGATGATAAACAAGATCATGAGGCTTGGAAGGGTTAGGGGGATCGGTTGTATCATGGCAACCCACAGGCCCCAAGACCTCAACGACCTAGTAATAGAGCTGGCAAACACGAAGATAGCCTTTAGAAGCGATGAGGAAACCCTCAGAAGAGTTGGTATGGAGAAGAACACAAAGATCCTCGAAACAGCCCCAGAAGGGCTGGGCATCATAAAGACGCATGCATATAGAGTCTCTGAGATCATGTTCAGAACATATCTACCATCACAATCCTAGCTATGAGGCGCCGAACATGGCGAAAAACATTAGCACAGGCATAGGCTTCTACCCTAGATTTTCTGACCTCCTCCCCGCCCTAAAGGGCGAGGGTTCCCCCGCCCCTTTGTGGGCGGTTCATTGGTTCCCCCCATCTATTCTGGTTTACATCTGTCATTTGGGGGGCAGTGAGGGGGGCCAGAACTCCCCCGAAGCTTGGTTTGATACTAAGTATCTTTAGAGCCTTCTTCCTTATGTTTAGCTTTCCTATAACGTCTCTATCTGCTTCGAAGCCACATCTAGGGCATCTAAGCCTTCTATATCCGTTCTCCTCAAGCTTTGAACCGCATTGTGGGCATTCCGATGATGTCCCCCTGGGATCTACTATTGCTAGCGGTGCACCGAGCTTCATGGCATGCCAGTCTATCCACTTAACAAGCCTAGAATAACCCATTATGATCAGCTTGGTTCTGTGATCCTTGTTCCTAATCTTTCTCAGGGAGTTTATCAGCCCTGTTAGATCTTCTCTAGCAACAGCGTGTTGAAGCTTCACAGCTAGTCTAACGATCTTTAGCGGTGTCTTCCTAGCCCAGTCCTCCAATATATTCCTAGCCTTCCTATGATATGATCTGATTCTATTTAGTATAGCTTTCCTCCTCCTCCAAGCTGGGTATCTTGGAGAGGAGTATTTCCTCTGAAGGCTCTCTGCCAAGACCTTCCACTTATAGGCTCTGTCAATAGCTGTGTCTATATCCTTGTTTATCTCGTCATCTCCATACACAATTTTCCTCTCATTGATGTCAATGGCTATGACATCTCTTGGCTTATATTGCTTTGGCCTGGGGATCCTCTTAGAGATCCACAGGATCATCCTCCCCTCTCGATAGACGAGCCTTGCCTCCCCATTCTCATAGCCATCATACCTCCTGTCCCATCCGATGATACTAAGCCTTATCCCTCCTATGATCTCGACATAGCCATCTTCGACCCTATATCCCGATCCCTGGTGCAGCAGCATTGATAATTTCTTAACCTTAGGCCTCCTACCCCTATAAGGGTTCCTCCTCCAAGCCCTTGCATTTGCAAGGGCATCCCTATAGCAGTCAAGAGCAATCCTAGATGGAAGTCCGAACCACTCTCTAAGCTCTCTATAGAGAGCATTATGAACATCCCTAATAGTTTTTAGGTTCAGGCTCAGGATCTTGTTTATAGCATAGTTCAGGGCTACATTGTATCTCCTGAGGAGCTCTATGCCAGCAGGCTCGGGACTAACCCTCATTCCAATTGAAAGGGTTAGCAACCCCTCATCGCCAGAGGCCATAGAGCCTTTCCAAAACGAACACCTGGAGAGCTAATAAAACCATCCCCGCCCTAAAGGGCGAGGCTTTCAGGTTGTAAATTGTTAAGCAATTTAAAAGCTTCGGACAGACAATTCTTATCCCAGCTCGCTACCCATCGCTATATTTACTTTTCCTGTTTTTTATAGCCTAGCCGTATTCAGATCCTCGTACCTAGGTATATAATCTGATACTGCTATGCCTTTTCTCTCAATACACTCACAGCCCCTCTCTCTTAGCCTGTTATGAATGGCTTCTTACTCTCACTATAAATTATGCAATCCATACATTGTATCTTATCTTAAAGTTCACACAGAGCCTAGTATGATCTCTTATCAGAACTATAGCTAAGCATATATCTTCCCGCTCTTCTTTCTTGGCACCTATGCGGCTTTTTCAACAATCTTCATTATTTTATCTACACATTGTCTTCTATATCTTAGATAGATCTTGAGGATCCCCCTACCATCTGATCCTCTGTTCTCTTCAATTTTAATACATGTCACGTTCTTCTCTATTCCTGCATGGGCGTAGAGGTTCCTCTCATCGAATTCACAGTCCCTGTTATCACAGCTCACTATCTTCTCAAGGTCTCTGAGATCTTTTTCAAGAGTTTTTACAAAATCTCCGAGCTCATAAGCATATTCTCCACCGGTGCTGGATCTAGGCTGTTTTTCCTCACATAGCTTCCAGATCCACCTGCTACTCCCACACCTTTCTTCTGCCAGCTTGAAAATTTTCTCGGTCATATCGTATATATATTTGTAGGGGATCTCTCGATCCAATATTGTTTTTCCAAAAACTCTATATGCTATATAGCTCCTACACCTTATATCGCTAACCTCTCTCCTAGCGATGGCTAGAGACGCCTCGGAGGGGATCAGGTTGCTCTCTACAATATCATTTAGGAGATCTAGTGTTGCCCAGTCACCTGTAGATTCCACATACCTCTCGACCTTCTCGAGGATCTCAAAGCTAACGATGCAGGAGGAGATCCAGAGCCTAAGGATCTCTGGATCAACCCACAGCTGCCTACCAACCTCGATAACCCTTCTCTCTCCACTTATGTTGCATTCAATAGAGACCTCATCTACATATTTGATGATATTGTTGAGTGTTTCGAAATCCCAACCGCTTCTAAAGAGATCTCCGCATCCCCCCACTGTGTTTTAGAGTTCGCGGGCTACCTAGCGAATCTATTCGCAACATACCATAGATTCACAGCAGTATCATATAGATCTGCCATGGCGAATCTATACCTAGGCACAGCAAGCCTGGTGGCGAGGGCAAACGGTGTGTGGGACGCTCACCACGTGAGGAGCAGGATAGTTGATATGATAATGTGGAAGGAGATCATGAAGATGGGGGCCATAGCATCAGCAGTAACAGCACACATAGAAGAGGGAATAGCAATCCCAAACCCCCTCTACACAAACATAGCAAAGCTCTACTCAAACACAAACTTCTCAAAAATCCTAGAAGGGCTTGTAGACATAGCAGGAGGGATAATAGCAACACTACCATCAGAAGAAGATCTTAGAGGAGAGCTAGGGGATAGAATAGCCAAGTACCTAGCAGGAGCCGTAGACGGTAAGGAGAGAATAAAGATCCTGAAAATCGACAAAGAACTAGCTGGGAGCAGCAGCCTCACAGGATACTCCCTAGCACTAATGATACACGCCGAAGGATCTATAGAAGCCAGCAGAATAAGCCTCCTAAGAGAATATAACATAGCAGAAGCAGAAGAACTAGTGAAAAAATACTAGAATAAAACATCAACGACAACATCTAACCATAGATAAGGCTATCCTTCAGTAGAAAGTCTCAGAAGCAACTCCTCCGAGATTCAAATCATAAGTATTCTCAATGTGTTCAATACGATGTCACGATATAGAATAATATATTTATTTTTGTGGTATTATTTTTTTGAGTGGTCTATGGTGTATTTGTTAGGTGGTCTTAAGGGTATAGCTAGGAGCATTCTCATCACAACAGTTATCATATTGATCGTTATAGCAGGGGTGGGGGTTATCTATACTACATAAACACACAGAGAATATCGCAGGAAGTGAAAGAGATAAAAGTGGGACTCTTATTCCCACTAACGGGCTCCATGGCACCTCTCGGTATAGATGAGATGGTAGGGGTAAGAATTCTTATAGATCTTATAAATGAGCGTGGAGGCATACTAGGTAAATATAGGATAAGCTATGTAATAGCCGATTGTAAAAGTGATCCCAAGGTAGCCGCGTCGGAAGCGGAGAGATTATTAACAATAGAGAAAGTCCCACTAATAATAGGAACATATGCTAGCCCGCTGTCCCTAGCTGCTTCCGAAGTTACAGAGAGATATAAAACTGTGCTTTGGGAGATAAGCGCTATTTCAGACTCTATAACGCTGAGGAACTTTACTTATGTTTTAAGGAATATGCCTATAGGCGGGGATTTCGGTATTGTCTCAGCTCTATTCATAAGAGATGTTGTTGCGCCTAAGCTTGGTAAGGAGCCTAAGGATATTAGGGTGGTTATTATTCATGAAGACGGCCCCTTCGGCACAAGTGTCGGTGTCTCAAACGAAAAACTATTAAGGATCTTTGGCTTCAATATAGTCTTAAAAGAAGCTTACTCAGCAGCAGCGACAGATCTCTCCCTCTTAATACTTAAACTGAAAGCAGCGGACCCCGATATCATATTAGCTTCAAGCTATTATACAGATGCAGTACTTTTCTTTAGACAGGCTAAAGAGCTTGGACTAAGGTTCAAGGTACTAATAGGTCATACGGCAGGATACGGGATCCCAGCTACTTGGCAGGCTGTTGGAAAGGATATGGAATATGTATTCAATGTAGATGCTCCTGCAGCTCCTCCAGGTATAAATATTAATGTTATGAGAGAAGATCTCAGACCTCTTGTAGAGGAGTGGGTTAAGAGGTTTGAAAAAGAAAGGGGATATAGACCGCTAACCCATGCATATTACGGTTTAGCCAATGTACTGCCTCTATTTACTGATATTCTTCCTAGGGTTATAGAGAGGTTTGGAAAGGTAGATTCTGAGGGTATTTTGAAGGTTGCTTGGGATATTGATATTCCGGATGGGGGGACTCCGGCTGGTTACGGGCTTAAATTCGCGTCGCCAAGCAGTCCAGGAGACACTATTTTAGGGAAGATTGGAAGGGCCGATGCTCCACAAAAACATATAGGCCAAAATATAAGAGCAAGACCTGTAGTGATGCAGTGGATAAATGGATCACTCTATGCAGTATATCCTAAAGAATATGCAGTCTCGGATCCCATAATTCCACTTCCTCCAAGTAGCCCATACTATAAATCATAAAATATTTTTAACTATATATATCGGGTTTTTCCTTTAACTCCTTTATGAAGTCAAGTATTGCCTCCTTAATATTAAATTTAGGTCTCCAATGGAAATCTTCTCTGAAATATTTATCGTCAACAGATTTAGGCCAAAGCATTGCTGGACCCTCTGGTGGGACTATATATATTTTTGCCGTTGGAATAATATCTTTAACCATTTCGGCTACATCTCTAACACTCAAATTATATCCCCCAACGAGATAAAACCTTCTCTTGGGATCTTTAGCTTTTGAGAGTGTCAATAATGCGTTTACAAAATCTTTTATATATATCCAGTTACCTTCTAAATCTGGCACTGTTACAGACTCTCCAAGAGCCGGTTTTTGAATTATAAGGCTAGAAAATGCTGTGCTTCCCTTAGTTCTGCCTGGACCGAAAATCCATGTTCCCCTTAACCCTCTTATATCGAGCCCATATTTTTTTACATAATATAATCCCCAAAGCTCTCCAAAAAGCTTAGAGATCCCATAGGGTTCAAGAGGGTTTTTAGGGGATTCATCATTAACTACAGAAGATCCTGAAAATATAGCTAGGGAACTTATAAATATGATCCTACGTACGTCATATAATCTTCCAAGCTCATAAATATTCACAGTACCTTCTATATTTACTTTGAAAGCACCTATAGGATCTTTATTGGCCTCATCACTAAGCAAAGCGGCTGTGTGATATATGTATTCAGGTCTATACTCTTTCATGATCTGAGCGACTATATCCCATCTCGAGATATCTCCCACGACATAGGTTAATTTGTTTATTATATCGCTCACCAACTTAGATCTGCTTCTACTGATCATAACTACATGCTCATCATCACTAATGATCTTCCTGGCAAGATGAGAAGCTATAAAGCCTCCACCCGTTATTAATACTGTCAAACCTCCCTCACTAATGTGACATAGGAAATGTAAGCTTATATTTTTAGATATTAATAGTTTTCCTACCTAACTCCTATTTTTATCATTTTTGTATCTATGATCGTTTCTTTGACGCCTTATAGAGACTATGGCTAAAGCTAGGATCTGTCTTAGTTTTTACATCTATTATTATAGGTTCTTTTATATAATACGCTTCCTTTAATACTTTATCTAGCTCTTGAATTCTCTCAACGCGATATCCCTTAATTCCAAAACTCTCAGCAATTCTGGCGTAGTCGATATTTAAAAAAGTAGATGAAATCACCTTTCCATCTTGGAGGATCTCTTGTTCGAGCTTTATCCAGCCCAATGCGCTATCGTTTAGAATAATGATCATAATAGGATAGCCTGTCCTTTTAATAGTTTCAAGTTCTGAAATACTATAGCCAAAACCTCCATCACCTGTAACTACTATGACTCTTCCATTGATTACGCCTGATGCATATACACCTATAGATGCTGGCAGTCCGTATCCCAGTCCTGCAAAACCTCTGGGAGCTATATATGCTCTGCCTCCGCGTTTTAACATATAATATTTAGCTGTCCATCCAGAGGCGCTAGAAGCGTCTGATATTAATACATCTTTCTCATCTGTAATTTTATTGAGAAGCACCATAATGATCCTTGGATCTATGGCTTCTCCTCGTGGTTGATCACTGTTTATCTTTTCAAATTCTTTTAACTGTTGCTCTTTAAGTCTATAAATAAATCTAACCCACTCATCTTCAGATTTCCATCCAGATAGAAGGTAATGCAATTTTCTTAAAGTTTCCTTTGCATCGCCTGCTAACTTTAATAAAGCTGGAAAATTTCTCTCTAGCTCTTCAGGATCTATATCTATATGAATTATATTTTTATTTTCAAGTAATTTCCAATTATATGTTGCATATTGAGGAAGTTTAGATCCAACTACGATTATCAGATCGCTCTTCTCAACAGCTTCCACAGCATGCTCCCATCCCCCTAGATCTCCAACAACACCGAGTGATAGCGGATGTATTTCATCTACGGAGCCTTTGCCTGAAATTGTCGTTATAACTGGTATTCCGTTAACATCCCTTAAAACCTTTACTTCGTCCCATGCTCTGGCTATATGAATACCTCCTCCACATAATAATATCGGCCTTTTAGATCCTTTAATTATATCAGCGGCCTTTTTTAGCTCATCATCCGGGGGAATGTATCTAATAGGAGAAGTTTCAATATAATGTGCCCTTTTTAACCTTAGGTCTTCATAAGATCCCCAAAAGATATCTACAGGGATATCAACTAGAACAGGTCCTGGCCGGCCGCTTATTGCTATTTTTACTGCGTTTCTTAATATATCCTCAACATTATATGGAGAGGTTACGAGGAACTGTGCTTTTGTTATAGGCTTGAATATTGAGAGTTGATCTGTCTGCTGCGAAACATTTGATCTACCATATTTATGCGAATATATATATATATTAGATCAACGTCCCCAACTATAGCAATTAATGGTGTAGAAGAGGAGAAAGATTCTGCTATGGCAGGAACTAGCCTTAGCGCTCCAGGACCTGCCGTTGCATCAACCACACCTAGACCTAGTACTTTTGAATATCCATCAGCAGCAAATCCAGCATTCGTTTCCTCATGAAATAGTATATGTTCTAGCTTTTGATCGTAAATTGCTTCATATAAAGGAAGATTATGGTGCCCAGGTACTCCGAAGAAGGTTTTGATCCCATATTTCTTCAAGATCTCTACTACTATGTCTCCTACCTTCGTATGATATTCCCTAGCTTATTAATATTAACTAGTTTATTAATGTTATGTTAGCCAATATAAGCTTTCCTTATATACTCATTATTTGCCAGCTCTTCCGAAATTCCCTGAAGGGCTATGCGTCCTTTCTCTAATAAATACGCCCTTTGAGAAAACCTCAAAGCCTTTTCAACAAACTGTTCTGTGATCAATATGCTTATTTTTTGGCTTTCATATAACTGATCAAGCGCTGAATATATAGCGCCGATCACTTTTGGAGCTAACCCCAGCGAAAGTTCGTCTATTATTAGCAGTTTAGGTCTCAGCATTAAAGCCCTAGCTATTGCTAACATTCTCTGTTCTCCACCACTAAGAGTACCTCCCAGCTGATCTTTTCTTTCTTTAAGTATCGGAAATAGTGTATATACTAATTCTAAGGTGTCTTCTTTTCTTTTTTCTGCTTCCTTTGTTGTAACAGCTGCCAGCAGGTTTTCAAACACAGTTAAACGAGGAATCACCATACTTCCCTCTGGAACATATCCTATTCCTAGGCGTGCTATTCTATATGTATCAGTGCCCGTAATATCTTGCTTATTAAAATATATGTTTCCGGCACTTGGCCTTAATATGCCCATTATTGCTTTAATGAGAGTAGATTTACCAGCCCCGTTAGGGCCTATTAATGCCACTTTCTCGTGGACGCCTATGTCTAAACTTACCCCCCACAGTACCCTAATCTTTCCATAACCTACTTCAATATTCCTGACCTCAAGTAGGGATGCTAGTCTCATCTATACTTCACCCAAATATGCCTTTATTACCTTGGGATCGTTCATAATTTCTTTAGGACTGCCTTCGGCTATTTTTTCTCCACGGTCAAGAACCACTATACGAGAGCATAGCCTTGTGACTGTTCTCATAACATGCTCAACAATAATCATAGCTATCCCCTCTTTATTAAGACTTTTTAATATATCTATAATTTCATCAGCCTCGTAGGGTTTTAACCCCGCCATCACCTCATCCAATAGCATCACCTTAGGGTTAAGCGCTAGGGTTCTTGCCAGTTCTAGTCTCTTTCTCTCTAAGATCGTTAGATCCTTAGCCAGGCTATATGCTTTATCACTCAGACCTAGCTTCACCAATATATTTTTTGCTTCTTCATCAGCCTGTCTAAGATCTCCTGTAACCATGTATGATGCTATCCTCACATTATCTAGAACGGATAGATTCTCGAATGCCTTAGTAACCTGAAAAGTCCTGGCTATCCCTTTTCTCTTATAAGGGGGGAGCCTTGTTATATCGATACCTTCAAAATAAATCTTTCCGCTATCTGGATAATAAACCCCTGTGATCACATTTATAAGAGTTGTCTTTCCAGCCCCGTTAGGGCCTATCAACCCTAAAATCTCTCTTGTATATACTTCTAAGCTCACATTTCTAAGCGCTATTACTCCCCCAAATCTCTTGCTCACATTTACAATGCTCATAAGCGGCTTGTTACTCATAATGCTCCCTCTTTCACTATTAATTTATATATCTTATCATATATGCCTCTAGGCATAAACTTCAGAACTAATATAAGAAGAATACCATATACTATAAGATATACTCCATAATAACTTCCTCCAAGGGTTATCCTTAGGATCTCTGACATAGGAATAAGGATAAGAGCTCCTACAGAGGGTCCCCATATGCTGTACATCCCGCCGAAAATGGCTGTGATCGCTATATCTAAGGAAAGCTCTAAACCGAAAACTGTATTGGGATCGATATATCTATAATATTGTAAATAGAATGCGCCGCCTAAGCTGGTAAAGAAGCTACTTATCGAAAGAGCTAGTAGCTTATATAAAGGAACATTTATACCTATACTTGCCGCAACTTCTTCATTCTCCCTAATTGCTATAAGCTTTAAAAAGAATCCCTTCGCATAGCGAGTAATTGCTATGAGAATTAACCATAATACAAGGATAAAGTAGTAATAAGGCCATCTCTCTGGGAACTGAAAATAGAAAGGGTTATATCCAAGAGCCGGATAGGACACCCCAAGAGATCCCCCAGTTATATCTCTGAAGGCTATAAATACCTCTCTCATTATCTCCGCAAATGCTATTGTAGCTAATGCGAAATATATACCTTTCAGGCCGAATCTAAATGCAACGAATCCTATAGCCGATGCAGCCCCAACTGAGACGCCTGCTGCCATTAGCATACCGATTAGCGGGGTGATGTTAAGCCATTTTAAAAAGAAATATGTGAAATAAGCCCCAAGTCCAAAGAAGGCTGCATGTCCAAGAGATACCTGCCCTGCGTATCCTCCCAATATATTCCAAGCAGTACCTAGATAGGCAAAGAGCATTATAATTGTTATAACATGATGAATATATGGATTCAACGGAATCCAAGGAATCAAAGCCAGTAGTAATATTATAGATAGAATTAGTGATTTTATCCCATGTCCTCCATTCAATTTCTACACCCTCGCCTTATCTCCCAAAAGCCCTGATGGACGTATTGCCAGGGTAGCTATGAAGATTATAAATGCAAATGCTCTTGCAAGCTCTACATTGTAGAGGGTAGCTATAAGAGATTCAAACATGCCTATGATAAAGCTAGCTAAAAGCGCTCCAGTCATGCTGCCAAGCCCACCTAAAACCATTATGACCCACGCGATCAAGCCAAATGGCACGCCTACTGTAGGATATATATAATATATAGGCGCTATTAAAATCCCTGCAAGACCCGCCGAGATCGTTCCAATTACAAATACTAGTGTTCTAATAAGACGCGCATTTATTCCAAGGGTCTCAGAAGTTATAGGATCTTGTGCTACAGCTCTAATCCATATCCCAAGCTTGCTCCTTATTAGAATAATGTATAAAGTTATAGTTGCTATTATAGCCCCTATAAAGGCGATTAACTTGTTATAAGGTATCAGTATGCCTGCAATGTTATAGGATATGGATTCCGTTCGAATCGATCTAAAATCTGCTCCCCAAAGTATAAGGAATATATTTTGAAGTATTATTGACAGGGCAAATGTTATTAAGAGCTGGTTAAGCTCAGGATCTCTGAGTATCGGTTCGATAAGAATTCGCATAATCAAATAGCCAAATAAACTCATCACTAAAAGGACTATCGTTGCCGTGAGAGCCATATTTAGCCCGACAAGAGTAATTAGCCAGAATGTCAGGTACATAGATAAGGCTATGAATTCGCCGTGTGCAAAATTTATGATTTTGAGAACTCCGTAGATCAAGTTTATGCCAACAGCTATTATAGCGTATATCCCACCCTGAAGTAATCCATTCACTATAGCCTGCTCCAGAACCGCCATACTATTACACCTTAAAGGAGCAGTCCACCATCAACAATAATTACCTGACCCGTGATATAATCAGCTTCATCAGATGCCAAGAAGGCAGCGACATTAGCCACATCCTCCGGCTTTCCTAATCTGCCTAAAGGTATTTTTTTAACAAGATCCTCTATTACTTCTTTGGGCCATGACCTTGTCATCGGACTATCTATTATTCCAGGCGCTATTGCATTAACTTTTATGTTGTATTTAGCTAATCTTCTAGCAAGCGCTTTCGTTAATGTTATTATTCCTGCCTTAGATATTGAATAATCGATTCCGGCATAATATCCTCCTGTTATACCTGCTGTTGATGCGATATTAATTATTTTCCCGCCTCCCTGCTTTTTCATATATATAGCCACATATTTTGATAGGAATAGCGCGGATTTTAAATTGACATCTATAACTCTATGCCACTGCTCTTCTGTTAGTTCCTCTAGAGACGAATGCGAAAAGATCCCAGCATTATTCACTAAAATATCTATTTTATTAAATAATTTAATTGCATTGCTAACTATTTTCTCAAGTTCACTTACTATTGAAACATCTGCTTTAATCACTAACACCTCTGAACCGATATCTTTGATCTCACGGGCAGATCCGTAAAGCTCATCTTCTAGAACATCAACAAGAACTATTGATGCCCCTTCATAAGCGAACTTTAATGCTATAGCTTTGCCTATTCCTCTTGCCCCTCCTGTGATTATAGCTACTTTTCCTTTTAATCTCAAGATCTATTCCCAAGTAATCCTAGAATGAAACAGTTAATAAATCCACTTAGCTCTACCCTTTGACAGTAATACGACAAACAACTATTATGGTTAATTCTCAAAATAGCCTAGCTAACCATCAGCATTATTCATTAACTTTAAGGTAACATAATAAAATCGTCACAGCATTAATCGATGATCTGCTATGACTAAGATTTAGTAGTACTTGCTGGTCTAACATGTTAGATGCCTTATAAGCTATTAGATTATATTAAACTCAGGGTGTCTGCTTGTCTAGCGAGCTTATATCGAGGCTCGAGGAGAATTTGAAGAGCATGAAAGAGTGGGAGAGAAAACCTGTTGTGGAGGTAGGCTCTATAGTGATCGAGCTTATAAAGCTCCCAGCCAGGCAGAGGAAAAGATCCGTTGAGCCTGAAAAGCTAGCTCTCCACGTAAGGCTGAGGGATAGCTTCAGAGGGATCTTCATAGAGAGGTTCGAAGAGCTCGACGATCTTATGAGAGCCCTGGCAACAAAGACAGTCCAGGATATTGTGAGGGCCCTCGAAGAGCTTGCAAAGAGCAGGAAACCTGTGATAGAGCATGGAATTTAATGCGGATAGAGGCATGCTGGGCTAGCTGTTTAGAGTTAAATCACATGCGGCATTCTCAGCCATTGTTTTAAATGCTTTTACCCCTTATTACAGGGTTTATCAGGGTGCCTATACCCTCTATGTTGATTTCCACCTCATCGCCTTCTTCTAGCGATATATCTTTGCCAGGAACTATCCCTGTCCCTGTCATTAGCAGGGTTCCCGGTGGTATTGTGTTATCTCTGAAGAGATATCTTAGTATATGGTCTATCCTCTTCCTCATCATAGATGTCGAGGTTTTTCCCTCAAAGACTGTTCTGCCCCTTCTAAGGATCCTCATCTCTATTTTAAGGGAATGCGGATCTTTGATCTCGTCTCGCGACACTATATAAGGCCCGAACGAACAACATCCATTGTAGATCTTCGCTTGGGGTAGGTAGAGGGGGTTTTCAGCTTCTATGTCTCTTGCGGTTACGTCGTTTGCTATGGTGTATCCCAAGATCTTCCCCCCGCCCCCTAGGATCACGGCTAGCTCGGGTTCTGGGAGTGTCCATTTGGAATCGCTTCTAACAGCTATAGGATCCTGGTGGGCGACGCACCTTCTGCCGCCGGAGTCTTTTAAGAATAGCTCGGGCCTATCCGATTCATAGACAAGAGCATATATAGCCACACCCCTTATAACTGCAACATCCTCCTCAACATATCTAGCCCTAGCAGCCCCATACGTTATCCCAGCCCCCCAAACCTCAACAGGATCGAATGGCTTAGCAACCTTATACCCAGGATCCCTACTCATAAGCAGAGATTCTAAATCCAGTTCAACTCTCTCCCCCAACCTCTCAAGCTTCCCCTCAGAATACCTCTCAAGAACCTCAATGGGATCCATTCCAGACAGTCTATAAACCTCGCCATCCAATATAGCGTATAACTCATAAACCCCTTTCCTAATAAGTCTCAATATTTTCATAACATCACCGAGGATAAGATTGTTAATAAGAAATATATAGTTAACCGAGCCAAGACGGAGACTCCGATCTCATACCTACAGGTGATGATTTCGATTCTATAACATCAAGCTAATAAGCATTAAAAAGCGAGGCTTTCGGTTGTTAGTTTAGCGGTATACTGGCTATTTCTTGGAGTGTGTTTATGCTGAATAGCTTTACCATGTTACTGGATATTGTGTATATAGTCTCGCCTATATATATAGATCTCATTGCCTCTCTATGCTCTAGTATCTTCTGTAGCCTTACACCATCGGCTCCATAGCTTATCACGGCTATGCCCATAGTGTTTCCAGAGACCTTTACTATCGCTATTGGTATCATGATAAGCCCCTTTTCTGGGTGTATTGTGAATGCGTGGTGATCCAATAGAACTGGAGTTGTGGCACCCTCTATCTTGAGGAAGGATATCTCAGCTATGTTTCTGGGGTTTGATATGTTGAATAGTGATATCTTTAGATCTCTATCCTCTAAGCCCACCCCTAAGAGCATGTTCCCCTGGAGCGGGTGTAGATACTCGCTGAAGCCAGGTATCTTTATATACCCCAGGACCTCGGGCTTCCCCGGGTCTCTGACGTCTATAGCGTATAGGGGATCCACCTGTCTATATGTTACAAGGTAGAAGATATCCCCTACAAGCCTCGCAGCATAGATCCTCTCACCCCTCGCCAGCCCCTCTAGAGAGCCCACTATCTTCATATTCTCGGGAGATACTATGTAGACGTTGTTATATGTCTCGCCCAACACTGCTAGGGAGACAGAGATCCATATTCTCGGCGCCAGACGCTCTGCATAGGCTGGCAGCGATATATATCGATCACTACATCTCGCATCGACACACTCAACAATCCTAACAGTTATATTCCCACCCCCGCCCTGGATGCTGGGCGATATAATGCTGGGCATTGTGTATATCAGCCTGGGAGAGAGGTTAGACGCTGTGGTTGCTAGTATCAGGTATCCCCTGTGCTCCTCCATCGAGAACTGATCCAGTATGCGGCCTGGAACATCCACAGATCCTCTATAGCCTATACTGATCCCCTTGACATCCAGGATATGGATCCTAGTCATATCTCGGAGAACATATGTGGAGAGCTTTGCAGACGCGTTGGATATAATAGATAGAGCTTCCCCCTTTTCAAGGGCTGACAGATAGCTGGTGGCTATCCCCAGAGCACCACTTATATTCCCCCTGCTCATCTCATCCAACATCCTAGATCCTATATCATGTGGCAAGAGGCTCGAAAGGATCTCCACAGCTTTTCCAGAGGCTAGATCATATGGATAGATATAGGAGGCTATATACAGCTTGGACGGGCTCATATAGATCCAGGTTGTGGGGGATGTTAGAAGGGAGATCTCGGATCTAGCGCCGCTAGAGAGATCTATAGACGCTACCGTCACAAACCTAGAGGGCCTCTGATCGACGAGGAAGATCTGCGAGGGCCTCAGAGGAGTACCATTTACAAGAGGTATGATCTCTGGAGATGCTGGGGATGATAAAACTATATAGACGGTGCCGTTGATTATCCTAGCACCTACCAGACCCCCGCTATAGCTGATCCTCTCCCTAAGAACAGGTTTAGACGTGTTGGAGATATTATATATATAGATAGAGGTGTTAGAACCATAGATAATTGGGTATATAGCTGGCATGACCGCTTCCCTGTAGATAGCCCATCGATCTCCGGCGATCACTGCTAGCATATCCCCCCATAGAAAGGCACCTCTAGAGCTGCCGTTGATCTCAATGATCGATAGAAGCCTCCTCCCAAGAGCATCTACTATATACACCTTTCCATATGAAGAGACAACCAATAGCCTGCCATCCGTCTTCACAATATCGAGCTCATCAACACCTCTAACCTGTACATTTGTAGTGGAGAAAGCAGGTGTACCAGCACTCGAAGAGACCAGAGAAACTGGGGTGATCCGCGGAATCGGAATCGTAGGCAAGACCTCAGGAGAAGCCCACGGGATTAGCGGCTCCACAGCCTCCGAAATAGATGAGAGGTACCTCCTGATCTCATCATATGATGAGAAGCTCCTAAAAGCCCCAGCCACAGAGGATAGGTTAGCTCCAGGAGATACATAACTATAGCTAGATCCCCCTCCGGATGCCCAAGGAGTTGTCCAGGAACCTTTAGAAGAATCTGGAGGTGAATATCTAAGCCCTATATAGGTTGTGAATACAGCAGCTACAACAATGGCCGATAAAACAACCAAAGCAATATACCTCCTAACCCTGCCAGAATCCAATCGCATCCCCATAAAGATCTGTGGGGAAACTTATTAAGTATATGCTTTGTACACCAACAATTTATGCCACTACACGAAAGCGTTAAAGATCTTTATAGTTAGAATCCCACTCCAGAAATAACCCATCCTAACCCTGAATAACAGGAAAGTTCAGAATACATTCCCTTTTAAAGGGTTTAACCCTAGGGAGGATCTCCGGCCCATAACCCCTATCCCTCTCATAGAGAAGATGTTGCCAAAACCTTCTAGCCTTAGGGAGCGGTGAAAAGGCCAGCTGGCTTTATTTCTTCTTCCCGTTATATTAGCCCCGATCATCCCTAGAATATCCCAAGATGATCTAGATCGAAAGTTTTTGAGGCTAATAAGCGTTGCGGCCATCAAAAACAAGGATCAAAAGCTAGATTTTCGCTTAAATACCCCCAAAACATAAATAATAATAGATAAATTTGATCTACTATAGAACTGAGCAAGATCAAAAAGAGACCACATGGATCGGATGATCTACTATGGAATTGAAAGATTATGGTTGTCGCTAATTTTTGATGAAGATGACGCGAGAACATGGTGAAGCTAGGATATAGATGCCATCTATGGGGCTATAATAGAGTGGTGTGCGCTAATACTATAGTAATTGTTATAAATGTTAATACCCACGCTGAAGCCCTATAGAGATTTAGTAGTGCTGTTATTACCTTACCTAGACCTGAGTATTTTCTAGCTAGGATCTCGGCGGTTGATAGTGCGTGAATCGCGCCGAGTAGAGATAGAAGCTCGGGTACAATGATAGTGTGTATCTCGCTACACGTGTTGTAATCTCCCAGCACGCCTATTGTTAGAAGCCCTACTAGCTGTGGTGACTTCATACAATAGCCCGAGGCTACTGCGAGAAATGCTATGGGAGCTAGCACTATCCCGGTATAGGTTGACAGCAATATTAGTAGTGCCATCATATAGCGTCTCCATACAGGAATATCGATAGCATTGATTATATATTTTATTATTGAGATATTTTAACATGGACTATATATGGTGTCGAGGAGATTCTTCATATTAGGCTTAGCTTCATCGATTATAGCATCTCTAACCCTAGGCCCCCTCATGCTATTAAGGGCATACTCGAGATTTGGTGGCGGGGCTGTGGAAAGCATAAGTTATCGCGTTATAGGTGATAGAGTAGAGCTACCCCTACCTAGGCTGGATGGTTCTATGAGTGTTGAGAGGGCGATAGCTAATAGAAGGAGTATTAGGAACTACACCTCTGAACCTCTGAGCCTGGACGAGCTATCGCAGGTACTATGGGCCGCCTATGGTATTAGCGAGACACGCTATGGCTTCAAAACAACCCCCAGCGCCGGTGCTACTTATCCTCTAGAGTTCTATGCAGTAGTATATCCTAAGGGTGTCGTATTGCCGGGAGGATCTTATTTAGAAGCGGGATCCTATAGATATGATCCTCAAACACATAGCCTAGCAGTTGTTAAAAAGGGGGATCTGAGCAGAGAACTCTATACAGCAGGACTCGAACAAGAATGGATATTAAATGCTAAAACATGTATAATCATAACAGCCATATATGAAAGAACAACAAAAAGATATGGTGAAAGAGGGATAAGATACGTATTGATAGAGGTAGGACACGCAGCACAAAACATATATCTACAAGCCACAGCACTAGGCTTGGCAACCGTTGCCATAGGGGCATTCCACGACGAGCTCGTAAGGGAAATAATAGGAGCTCCGCTAAACGAACATGTATTATACATGATGCCAATAGCAAAACCGGCTAAGCCATATACCCTGGAGCTAGAGGATCTAGCAGAGCACGTAAACATTAATAGAAGAAAAATAGATGGCAACAGAAATTAGCGTTTCTCATTCATAATGCTTTTATTCGATTCTAGCTACATCTAATTTAATGGCAACATTGGGCTCGACAGGGCCCCATGAGGGAGGCCTCCTCTCCATCCTCTACCAGTTGAGGCATTGCCGAGGGCCTTCTTAAAGCTCACCAGAACAAGCCATTGGAAAGGGCTGTTTCTTTTTTCCTCGATACTTTCTGTTACTTCTAATGGCTTTTAATCACTCCTAGACGCTAGGCTCTGAGCAATAAATACATGCAATACCTCAGCATTGCTGAAGCCTCTTATCTCTAGATATCTCTGAAATGGTTGACGAACACTATGGCCCCAGGGACCTCGTTCACATGGTATAGAAGCGCTTTAGAGGCTCTTTCAGCAGCTTGATGAGAATAGAGGGCCGCAGCATTATGTCTTTTTCCTGCAGAATCTCTGCAGCTTCTAGATCCTATAGAGCTTCATCTAACCAGCGAATAGCTTCATCTCTCATAATCGCTCCTCTTCTATATACACTATATAATTTAACAATTATATTAAAAGCGATGTAATATGATAGCGATACCACCAAACTATATTAGATCTTAACAAAACTATTGTTGCCAGACTTCTTCATCCCTAATACTCCATGACCTCATAAATTCCCTCGCAATATTTACGATATAATCAATAACAGCTTTATTTATTTCATCATCTAAAGATGCATAAACATCTGACCTCCTCTCTGCCCTAAGGAGGAGAGTTCCCCTTAGAGTGGGGAGGTTTGAGCTACATTCTCTCTAGGACGGTTTGGCCCTGAGGCGGATATCATGCCTGTTATTCCTATTCCCTCTGTGGGGGGCTCGAGGCTGTGAATTTCGTCATAATCTCGGAGGCATAGGTTAGCTAGAGGTTGGCCTCAAGACTCACACGAATCCCATAATCATTCGAGAATGCTAGAAGGATACAGAGCTTATGAATCACCATCCCCGCCTTGAAAGGCAGGCTTTCAGTTGTAACCCCGAGTAGTGGGATGTGGGTTCCAGTGTAGTCTAGAGAGTTTCCAGCGTAAAGGGATCCTCCTATAGCTGTGAGGATTGTCGAGATAGCAGTCTTAGGTCTCACTAGGGTTGGATAATCAAATTGCCTTAGGATCCGATAGCTACCTCCATAAAACTAAACACCCACGAACAAATCCAAATAACTCCTTAGTAATCTGTCTCGGTATATTTATTGCGATATAACACTATTGAGCACTATTGCTGGGACTATGGTTTCTAGGGTTCTTAAGGAGGCTGTTAATAGGATTGCTAAGAAGGGTGCTAAGAGCAAGAAGCTATCTGGCCAGGAGATAGTGATACATATCCAGGCATCATCATAAGATCTGATGATAAGAGGTTTGAGACGATCGAGGAGAGACCTGGCTTTCTTGAGGGAAGGGTTGAGCTTGTATATAACGAGATCCTAGGATCAACGCCTCATTTACAGCTGAAAGTCTCGCCTTTCAAGGCGGAGAGGAGGTTAGATATCAATCGCACGGCAAGGATTAACCATAATTATATATTTATTGATATAGATATCTCATTGGGGGATGTATGGTGATATATGTTATTAAAAGGGATGGAAGTAGGGAGGAGTTCATTGTTGAAAAAATAGTGGTTAGCTGTTTGAAGGCTGGCGCCACTCCCGAGGCTGCGAGGAAGATCGCTAAGATAGTTGAGGGTAGGCTATTGGATCAGGGTGTTAAGGAGGTCAGTGCGAAGGATCTCACAAGGATGGTTCTAGAGCTTCTTAAAAGGGAGAATGAGGAGTGGTATAGAAACTGGATAGTCTTCGACGCAGCTGTTAAGAGGAGGAAAACAGAGCAGGAACTCGCCGGTAAGAGCTAAAGGGGATGGCAGGCTGTTTCGGCTTTCATTATTATTTGTAGTGCTCATGTTCATTGGTTTCTGAGATCTCTTAACGCTATGAGATATGCTAGAGCCATGAAATCAGTAAATATGAAAGGCGATGAACCACCATCCTTTTTCATGATAGTAGGAATGCTTCTATATTCATTTGTTGTCTATACTTAAGCTTATAAGTATCCAATCCATAGTTGTTTTGATGATGAGGTGATATCCCTGCTAGATCTTGGTGTGCAGAGACCTTGGGAAGCGATGATGCTCAGAGCTCCCGAGACCGAAGCCCTGTATGAGGGCTCTGCCCAGAAGGGCTTCGGAGATCCAAGCCTAGATGGGAGCCCAGTGCCGCTGGGCTCAACAGCCATCCATGAACCCATAGAGATCCCAAGATCTCTTTGGGGAGGTGGAAACCCTCGATGGCCACAGGATCAAAAACCCTGTGGATCAAGAAGCAAAGCAACACAAACAGAAGAAAATCAATGACAACCAATGTCCATCGAGGGACAAGCGGTATAGAGAATGAAGATCCTAGTTACAGGGGCTGCTGGTTTTATAGGTAGCTTTCTCGTGGAGAAGCTCCTCAGCATAGGCTATAGAGTGGTTGGCATTGACAACCTATCCACAGGTAGGCTTGAAAACCTCTCCAACGTCATGGGCAACCCTATGTTTAGGTTTATAAGGGCTGATCTGCTTGAGCCCTCCACATGGATCAATGATCTCTCTGGTGTATACGCTGTCTTCCATTTAGCCGCAAACCCCGAGGTTAGGCATTCAACAAGGGAGCCTCTAGAGCATTACCACCAGAACCTCACAGCAACAATGAATGTGCTTGAGGTCTCGAGAAGAGCTGGTGCTAAGGTATTTGTATTCGCATCTAGTAGCACAGTATATGGAGATCCAGAGACTATCCCAACGCCTGAAAGCCACCCCATAAGGCCTGTAAGCATTTATGGCGCTACTAAGGCTGCTGGTGAGATGCTATGCCAGACATACTCAAGGCTATATGGGATCAAATGCCTCGTGCTGAGATATGCAAACATAGTTGGCCCGAGGCTGGGGCACGGCGTTATATATGACTTCATAGTAAAGCTTATAGGTAACAAGGAATCCCTGGAAATCCTCGGAGATGGCTCTCAGAAGAAGAGCTATCTACACGTACACGATGCCATTGAAGCATCGATCGCGGCTTTCAACAAGATCCTCAACGAAGATCTTAGAGAGGAGGTCTATAACATAGGTAATAAAGACTGGATCTCGGTGATAGAGATAGCTGATGAGGTGATCAATGCTATGGGGCTGAGCAATATAAGATATATATTCAAACCACAAACACCTGATGGAAGGGGGTGGCCAGGTGATGTTAAGCTTATGCTGCTAGATATATCTAAGATCGAGAAGGCCACCGCTTGGAAACCCAGCATGAGTAGTAGAGAGGCTGTTAAAAGAACAGCGGAAAGTCTGGCTAAAGAGCTTATAGCGTTTCCACACTAGCAGTGCTTGTAAATACCTGCAGATATCTCTGAACTCCTCCCAGCCCTGAAGGGCGAGGTTTTCAGTTATAATAGAAGTAATTAAGAGTATTCAATTGTATCGTTAAATCAGAAACAGCCTTGAGATCTCTACGGATTCAACAAATTGATAGTCTCTGATGCAGCAGCATAGGCGGGGCTGTATTGGCAGATTTAGAGGGCATGGTTAGAAGGGGTGTTCAGATAGGGCTTTCTAGAGAGGAGATTCTTGGGAAGCTAGTAGATCAAATCATATTTTATAAGAACATCTCATGGGATGATGCTGTGAAATATGCAATAACCGTATACGATGAGACGCTCACATCTCTCAAGCCATGTGGGGAGGACTATAGAGATATATTCTGCACTAAGGAGATCGAAGCCTCGGCAGGTTCTGTTGGGATAGGCTCTAGAGGTTCTGGGGACTTTCTATTCCATAGGCTCTTGATAGATGTGGCTAGGTGGGGAGGTGACCGTGATTCGTCTATAGAGTTCGACGATGCTGGCTGGGTAAGATTAGGAGATCTATGGATCGTAGCTGCTGTCGATGGTATCCATAGCAGGCTCTCATACTTCCCCCTACTAGCTGGTTTCCATGCTGCTAGAGCCGCTGCGAGGGATGTGATGGTAAAAGGTGCTTTCCCAATACTATTCACAGTGGATCTTAGGATCGGGGATGACGGGGATCCAGCATATCTACTAGATCTAGAGGCTGGTGTTGCAGCTGTCTCAAAATATCTTGGGGCACCAATAGTAGGCGGGTCTACGCTTAGAATCGGTGGGGATATGGTGATAGGCAGAAGAGTCGTTGGTACTGTAATGTGTGTTGGCATATCGGGGAGAAAACCCAAAGCTAGGAGGGATGTGAAGCCCGGAGATCTGATCCTCATGACGAAAGGTGCTGGAGGAGGCACCATAACCACGACAGCCATATATGGAGGTAGGCCCTCGATAGCTCTAAAGACTATTAACTTCAACACCCTCGCAGCCCTCAAAGAGATCGTTAGCAGCAATCTGCTGGAAGAGATCCACGCAATGTTCGATATAACCAATGGAGGGCTTAGAGGTGATCTAAACGAGATCTCAAGGGTAACCGGAGTGGGATTCATAGTAGATATAGAAGCCGTGCTAGGCCTGGTCGACAGCGATGTTCTCTCAATGCTGAGAGAGCTAGACATAGATCCCCTGGGGGTCTCGCTTGACAGCATAGCAGTTATAGCTAGAGAAGATGTTATAGAGGAGGTTAGAAGAATGCTCAAATCAAAGGGAGTCGAGAGCAATATTATAGGAAGGGTAATAGATCAGCCGAGGGTTCTATATAGAGATAGAGATGGGTCTGAAAAGCCCCTAGAGGTTCTTCACAGAGAATCACCATATACCAAGATAAAGAAGCTAGTAGGGGTGATGACTCCAGATGAGTGGAGCAAGATCTCCGCCAAGCTGGAAGAGGCATCCAAGAGGGCACAAGCCCTGAGGGATAAGCTCTATGAGATCGCATTGATCAACACGATCCTAGCCCCTTAACCCTAGAGGATAAGGAATAGGTGTTGATAGGGAAGCCCATGTCCAGAAAAACAAAATAACTAAAATAATGGGCAACCACCCTCTTGGGTTAAAAACTACTTTTAAATCTTCTAGGGTTTATATAACTAGGTGGTGTGGCTTCAATGGCTATAGACCCTGTATGTGGAATGGATGTAGATCCTGCAAAGGCAGTCCATAAAACAGTTTATAAAGGCAAGGTATATTACTTCTGCTCTTCCATGTGTAAGGCTGAGTTTGAGAAGAATCCGGAGCACTATTTAAAGCACGGACCCCAGGGCATGCCTGGACATCATAGGCACTAGGCTGTTGAGGGCTGAGGATAGGCATCTATAGCTAGGGGGTCTCAGGGTGAGGGAAGAGGTATATAGAGTTATAGGTATGCATTGTGCAACATGCACAGTAACTATTCAGAGGAGCCTGGCTAGGCTTGGTGTTGATGCTGAGGTGAGCCTGGCATCTGATGAGGCGAGGGTTAGATATGATCCTTCTAGGGTTAGGCCGAGGGATATAGTTGAGGCGATTAGGAAGGCTGGTTATGATATATATAGAGAGGAGCTTATAGCTATTGTCAGGAATTTAAATAGCTATGATGATGAGAGGGTTTTGATCCAGGCTTTGGAGGGTGTCGAGGGCGTTATAGAGGTATATGCAAGCCATATGGATAGATCTGTTAGGGTTGTTTATAACCCTCTCCAGATTTCTCAGGAGGGTGTTATAGAGGCAATAAGATCTCTGGGCTATGAGATCAGCGAGGTAAAGTATGAGGCTGAGGTTGAGGATATAGGTCAGAAGATCGCTTCTGAGGAGCTGAGAAAGCTTAGGATATATACATATATCACCTTACCACTATCACTAGTCCTCGCAATCTACTATATGGCAGGATCCCTCGGCTATAGCCCCCCTCTATGGGGTTTGGGGCTCTTAAGAGATCTAGCTATAGGTGTGCCTCTATCAACAATAGTTCTTGCGATAGGATCTCTAAGGTTCTTAAAGCCGGCCATAAGATCTTTCATCAATCTATCCCCAGGAATGGATGCCCTCGTGATCTTGGGGACATACTCCGCATATATATTCTCGATAGCATCCTCTCTAGGGTTAGTTAGAGGTGAGCCATTCTACGAGGCCTCAGCAGTAGTTATGTCCTTCATAATCCTTGGGAGATATCTCGAAGCAAAGTTGAAGGCTAGGACTGGCGAGGCTGTTAAGAAGCTAGCCGAGCTCCAAGCCAGGAGTGCGAGGGTTGTTAGAGGTGGGGGGGAGATCGAGGTGCCTATAGATAAGGTGAGGGTTGGTGATCTAGTTGCTGTAAAGCCTGGTGAGAGGATCCCTGTTGATGGGGTTGTGAAGGAGGGCCGGGCATATGTGGATGAATCGATGATGACTGGCGAGCCAACCCCTGTTGAGAAATCATCTGGAGACGCTGTGTTTGCTGGGACAATGCTCCTAAGAGGATCTATAAAGATCTACACTACCAGGGTTGGGAAAGACACAACCCTAGGACAGATCATAAAGCTTGTGAGGATAGCCCAGAACTCCAAGCCGAGGATCCAGAGGATTGTTGACAGAGTAGCGGGGTTATTCACATGGGCTGTGATAGCTATAGCGATTGCCACATTCACATACTGGCATTTAATCGCAGGCGCACCCCTCGGACTAGCATTTATGTTTGCAGCAGCAGTACTTGTGGTTGCATGCCCCTGCGCCCTTGGCCTAGCAACTCCTTCAGCGATAGTCATAGGCTTTGGAAAGGGGGCTGAGGCTGGCGTGCTTATTAGAAGTGCTGAGGTGGTGGACAAGATACCTAGGATAAGAACCATTGTGTTCGATAAGACAGGCACTCTAACCATTGGAAGGCCAAGGGTCGCTAAGGTGGTAAGCCTTGTGGAAAGGGTCAGCGGGGATGAGATTCTAGTATTAGCAGCTATAGCTGAGAAGAGGAGTGAGCATCCAATAGCCGGTGCTATAATCGATGCTGCATCTGAGAAGGGCTTTGCAATAAGGGATCCAGATAGTTTTGAAAATATCATGGGGCAGGGTGTTATAGCGTGGATCGATGGTAAGACCATAGCGGTTGGCAATGAGAAGCTCATGAAAGGCATCGACGCTGATCTAGGCCCTGATGCTAGGAGAGCTGCTGAGGAGATCATGGATATGGGCTATACAGCAGTATATGTTGCTGTAGATGGAAAAGTAGTGGGTGTAATTGGTGTTGGAGATGAGGTAAGGCCTGAGGCTCCAGAGGTTATCAGATATCTCCGCGAGAGAGGGTATAGAGTTGTTATGTTGACAGGCGATAAAGAGACTACTGCAAGGGCTGTTGCATCAAGACTAGGGATCGATGAGGTTGTTGCCGAGGCCTCTCCAGAGGATAAGGTAGATGTGATTGATAGGATGAGGAGAGAGGGTTTAGGAGTTGCGATGGTTGGCGATGGTATAAATGATGCTGCATCCCTCAGCAAGGCTGATCTAGGCATCGCAATGGGAGGGGGAACCGATATAGCTAGAGAGGCTGGGGATGTGATCCTAGTTAAAAACGATCTCAGAGGAGTAATAGATCTATTTAGACTGGTTAGCGCCATAAGAAACAAAATCTATCAAAACCTCTTCTGGGCATTCATATATAACTTAGTCTTAATACCAATAGCAGCTGGAACACTATATAACATGAGCATCTACCTAAGACCAGAGCTAGCAGGATTAGCAATGGCCATGAGCAGCATCTCAGTAACACTCTCGGCCCAGACACTAAGGAGGTGGAAACCGATAATATCTAGAGGAGCGATGGAGAGAAAGATAGAAGGAGCAGTTCAAGCTATGGTTACAACTGATAGCCTCGCCCTTCAGGGCTGGGAGAGGTCAGCTCATCCACATCGATCCTATGGACCCCATACTCGTCCTTCTCACTGAGCCTGGGTGGGTGCCACATGCCTAGGCATATGTGCGAAACTTTAAGACCTGAATTCGCCGAGATCCTCGTATATTTCAAGGCAACATCCCTGTGGAATATTAAATAAATAAAAATCTACTCAATGATCTCTTTCCTGCTAAATAGAGGAGGTTTAAGATAATTAAAACCTGTTTTTGGTTAGTCTTATAGCGAAGAGGTGGCGCTCTATGCATAAGACGATCTTGAAGAGATGTAGAATAATCAGTTCAGAAGGCGTTATTGAGGATGGATATATAACGATTGAAGAAGGGACTATAGTTGATTTGGGCAGGGGGAGGCCAACGGAGTATCTAGGAGCTGTGATTGATTTAGAAGGCTACTCAGTATTCCCTGGGTTTATAGATACCCATATACACGGCATTAAAGGGTTGGATGTTACATCGCATAGGGATCCTGAAAAGATTCTCAAAATGGCTATGCACCTCACAGAATATGGCGTAACAAGTTTTCTACCGACAACAGTTACCGCTCCATATGAGGATTTGCTGGAAGCCTGTAGATCTGTTAGAGAGGCTATAAGTATGTGGAGAAGCACTGAAGGAGCTAGGATCTTGGGAATATACTTCGAGGGGCCATATATAAATCCAGAGGCTGCTGGAGCCCAAAATAAGCTATATATACGCCCCCCAGATCTGAGGGAGTTTAGAGATTTAGTTGAATCTTGCGGAGGCGTTGTGAGACAGATAACAATAGCCCCCGAGCTAAAAGGTGCTGAGAGCATCATAGCCTTTGCAAGGGAACACGGTATAGTTGTGAGTGCGGGGCATAGCAATGCTAGCTATGAGGAGGGGTTGAGAGCAGTCGGGCTTGGCGTGAGCAAGGCGACACATATATTCAATGGGATGAGGAGATTCCACCATAGAGACCCTGGAATAGCCCTCGCAATGCTCCAACTCGCCAATGTATATATTGAGGTGATAGCAGATTTTATACATCTTCACAGAGCCGTTGTAAAAATGGTTATAGACTATATATCACCTGATAGAGCTATCCTAGTAACAGATTCCATAGCCGCGACAGGAATGAAAGATGGTATCTACGAGCTAGGCGGATTAAAGGTAATAGTTGAGAAGGGAATATGTAGGCTAGCCGACAAAGGCGAGCTAGCTGGAAGCACACTCACAATGAATAGAGCCGTGGGCAACATAATAGCCCTAGGCTATTCCCTAAGCAGCGCTGCAAAAATGTCTAGCCTAATTCCTGTGAAGAGCATCAATCTTGAAAAACATAGAATAGGGGATATAAGGCGGAGAAATAAAGCAGACCTAGCCGTTCTAGATGAAAACTACAGAGTTATTAAAACCATAGTGGCCGGAGAAATAGTATATGAAATATAGCCTCCGCTCTTCCCTAAAAATAGATAACAAAGAGCATATAAAACCACCATCCCAGCCTTAAAATAGTGGGGCTTTCAGTTGTAAAGGTCGATCCTGACGAGATCTCATCAGAATGCCCAATATGTGGCTTCGAAGCTGATAGAGACGTCATCGGAAAACTTAATATGATCCCTCTCCGTTCTAGAGGGCAGGGTTTCTATGCTGGGGTCTCGGGCGTAACCCCTCCTCTTGGGGTTATCTCTTTCTATGATCATTGGTTTGGGGTTAATCTATGGGGATCCCCTCACCAGGCCATCGAGGGACTCTAAGTCTCTGGAAGTTGGCTCCAGCTCCACGGCGAGAGCCCAAAAAGTAGTAGACCGGAGGTTTAAAAATCTGTGGCTCCGCCTTAGGAAGGCGAGGTTTGCTGAAAACCTTTATATCATTTTAGTTTCTACCGTTTCTCAGCAGATGGTGGAGAACCACCATCTGCTTCTCAACGGTCTCCCCGAGCCCCCTCACCGCAGTAGCTCACCACCAGTCGCCTGGTGGCTCATCGCCCTACGGGTCTCGGAAACCCAGGGTAACCAATAAGTATATATCTCTGGGGTTTATAAGCATCAGCATATCTCATAGCGTTAAAAGGTCTCAGAAACCAATGAACATGAGCACTACAAATAATTATGAATACCGAAACAGCCCTTATTCTCATTCCCCTAATATCATCAGCTATTCTAATAACCTCCTCTGGGATCATGGTGTTCCTAACCTCCTCAATATCAAGGTTCTGGCCTCTCTATAGAGATCCTCAATCCTCCTAACCCTCGGAGGCCAGGATCCGAAGATCTCTCTAACTATATATGGGATATTGCATGTATGATTCCATAGATTCCAAGTGCTATAGAGGCTATCAAGCGTTAAAAGCCATTAATATTTGCAGAGTATCAGAAGAAATTGATGTTATCTATCGAAATCTATTACCCTAATCTAAACAGCGTCTTATTTTTGTACTAGTCGCAATTGGGTGAACGATCTCCTCGAGACTACAGATGCCGGGATCATTTCGAGGGTTCAAAACCATCACTGCTGTATTAGGTATTCTAGAGTTTAAGGTTTATTAAAATTTGATATAGAAAGCTATAAACCAGTATCTCACCCCCTAGAAAATAATAGTGCATATGTTAAGTATACTTCTTAGGTGACTCTATGAAGCTCTCGGACGTAGGGGAGAAGGGCTTTATATCTAGGTCTATGGAGATCCTCGCCGACATATGGATCTCTGGGAGCCTTGCTCCAGGTGATGATGCGTCCTCATACTATCTAGCTGGTTTATGGCTTCTACTCAAGATCGATGGTTTTTCCGCTCATAGCTCTAAGTATCCATGGAATAGATGGGGTGATCTTGGGTGGAAGGCTGCTACATCATGTGCAAGCGATATAGTGGCTAAGGGAGGCACCCCCTATGCATATCTAATCTCGCTTGGAGCACCCTCGAACTTTCCCTTAGAATATATGCTTGAACTTATAAATGGTTTTAAGGAGGCTCTGAAGCTCTATGGAGGGGTTTTCGCTGGGGGAGATACTAACTCTTCTAAAGAGGATGTGTGGGTTGATGTGGCATGTATAGGCTCTACAAATACAGATCCAATACCCAGGGGCGGGCGCCCTGGAGATAGAATCCTGATCACAGGAAGGTTTGGCTATTCAGGCCTAGCTAGGATCTATTATGAGAGGTTTTTAAAAGGGGATATCCGGATTGAGGATATCCCAGAAGAGGTGGTGAGGGCCACGTCAAGACCTGTAGCGAGGGTCGGGGTTGAGCATGTTCTGAGGAGATATAGGAGGTGTATAGGAGGATCTGTAGATGTTTCTGATAGCCTTGCAGAGTCTCTCTATCTGATCTCAGAGTCCTCTGGCTATGAAATCGAGCTCCACAAAATACCAGCAGATCCAAGGGCTATAGAAATTGCTAGAGATATAAGGGCGGATCCTGTGGATATTGTTTTCAATGGCGGTGAGGAGTACGAGCTAGTGCTATCTGTGGAGGAATCCTGTGTAGAGTCAATTGTTGAGGATATGAGGAGAATAGGCATCGAGATCTCTCACTATGGGGTTATCACAGGGAGTAGAGGGCTGGGCGTTCTGTATAGGGGGGTCAAGATCTCTAGGGAGGGTTATCAACACTTCATATCGATATAATCTATGTTACTACCTTTGATAACATTCTAGGCATATCAGGATCTAATAGCCTTGATATAGAGATATAGTATGAGAGGAGCTGATAGAACGCTGCAGCTATGATTGATATGGATGCTGATCTTAGTGGTGGGATGGAAACCACATCAAAGGATCTGCTTCTCATATTATCATCAACATCTATCGATGTCACCAAATATATAGGGGCTCCTGAACCCTCTAGATCTTTTTGTAGTTTTGCAACATGATCTAGATCCTCTTCGAAGAACACGTTACAGTATATAGGAGTCTTCTTACCCATAATAGTCTTAGGCCCGTGTCTAGCCTCACTAGTCTGGATCGCCTCTGCATGAACACCAGCAGCCTCCTTCAGCTTCAGAGCAGCCTCCCTAGCAATTGCATATCCCACACCCTCTCCTAGGGTGAAGGCGCTTCCATATCTATAGATATCCGAGGCAATCCTCCTTGATATAGGTTCAAGCAGAGATATGGACGATAATAGTGTTCTCGGCACCACCCCAAGATCCTCTATCCCCTCTCCACCCTCCTGCTTTGAAACCTCTGAGACGATCATAAGCAGGGCATAGATCTGAGCGGTGAAGGTCTTAGTAGCTGTTACAGCCTCCTCCTTACCAGCCATTATATATATAACATAATCTGAAATCCTTGCCAGAGGGCTCTCAGGATTATTGGTAACACCCACTATAGATGCCCCAGCGTCTCTAGCTCTTCTAGATGCTTCGAGGGTATCGCTTGTATATCCACTCTGGCTAATAGCTATAACAACATCTCCTTTAGATATAGTTTTGCTATAATACAGATATTCTCCGGAAGTGATGGGAATCGAGATCCTCTTAGCGTGATGAGCCAATGCATAGTGAAACACGAGACCAGCATTATATGAGGATCCGCTGCCAACAATATAGATCTTATCAGATGAATAGATCCTCTGGGCGGCTTGGAAAACCCTCCCCCCTAGATTCTCCCAGAGCTTCTTCAGAATAGATGGCTCCTCATGGATCTCTTTAATCATATAGTGAGGAGACCCTCCCACATCGATCAGCGGACCTCTGAAGAGCTCTAAGGGGATCACCATAGTCTATTATTATTCCACCCTAATTTGCAACCAAAGCCCCTTAAACCCTCAGACGGCGAGGAGACCACTATATAGTTAATATATAATATTTTATATGATATTAGTAAATAGTATTGCGGATCTTATTATCCATAAGGAAATTAAGTCCTGAGGTTTGAAAGTCGCTAAAGCAGATCCTCAGCCACTATAATAGCGGATGATCTTCATCATCGAATTGCCCATATGGAGAATGAAGAATCATTAACATTTACTATCAATGATTTTCCAGTTTAATGAGATCTAATGGTATTGGTGCTCTGGAAATACTCTGTGATCCAGACCTTGGATGGCTCTATAGAGCATATGCCTCTGGAGAGGAGCTTCTCAAAGAATCTTCTAGTAGATGGTGTTAGATCCATTTCAAGCACCCTATCTATAGGAACTAGGGCTGCTTCTAAAGCATCACTGCTTGGACTGAGGCTCTCCATTGAAATGGGTTTCACAAGCACATCTATTATTACATATCTTATTGCAAGCTTGCCGTTCTCATTCATAACAAATAGATCTGTTAGATCTATGATCCCAAGAGGCTTTCCTATAACACCCGTCTCCTCCTCAAGCTCTCTAACAGCTGCCTCTAAAATACCCTCACCAGGCTCTACATGTCCCCCGGGGAGACTCCATTTATTGGCTGATGGAGGGTTTCTACGCTTAACAAGCAGAACCTTCCCATCCTTTATAACCACCGCTCCCACTCCAACCTTTATCAATGCCCCCAACAAACACACCAAAAGAATGTATATAGTAGTCAGGATATATCGTATTATCCGCTACAAATTCCACACAGTTATATATGGCTTGTCGGCCCAGCTCTCTTCTCCCTCAGCTTTTTAGCTAGCTCCTCAGCTATTTGATCTATAGTCTTACCCCTAACATCTATGCCCTCCTTAATGGCTGTCGCAACAATGGCGTTGCTTGTGTCAACCTCTACAGCTGTTTGAGTCTGTATAGATTGAGTCTGTATAGAGGGCTGCTGAACACCCTGAACCCTTGACTGCTCTCCCTGGATCTCCTTCTTAATACTTTCCCTTATATTCTCTTCGGATATAGCGGAAGAAGCCTTTCTAAATTCCCTAAAAGCCTCTCCAATAGCTCTAGCAAATTGAGGGAGCTTGGAGGGACCCAGTACTAGGATAAGCACAATTAGCCCTAGCAGAAGCATCGTATCAATCGTTGGCATATATCTACCCCCTATCCCAAGGAATTTTAGGCTAAAGAGGTATATAAATACCGGTCCACCCTAAATCTAGAAAATAAAACCATTAGCTATGAAGATTATCTAATGATTGCATTAGATGTATCTTTAGCGATCACTTAAGCAATACATTTATCGCCTTGGAAACCCAGTTGGGAGTTCAGAATAGTTTTGTATATATTGTGTTTATTAGTGGAAACATCTATATTTCATATATATCGAGCTCTTGATCCTATTAAATATATTGCTACTAATAGTTATGAGCATCTCATAAGCGCCTCTATAGTCCTGCTGCGAGGTTATTCTCTCCACGGCAGCTCTATCAACGCTATATCCGTGCTCGCTTTCAATGAGATCTAGTATTGGATATTGTGGTGCTATCCCCCATAATTAATCATGAGAGGCTTTAGATCAAACTCGATAGATCTTTAGAAAACGCATAGCTACTCTCTAGAAGAAGCTATCCTCACCCTACCCGGCAATCTCTTAGCTATTTCATCAATATCTATAGCCTCGACGATCTCTCGCCTAACCTTATTACTCCCAAGCCACCTTCTATAAATAAACTCTGCCGCCTCTCTCCTCCCAACATCGCCTGGCAATACTACACTCCACACAACACCTCTTGATGAGACGAGCTCCGGAGGCCCCACTATTACCCTGGGTATTGTTTCTTCGAGAAGCTGGATTCCTATGGCAAGTTCTAGAGGCACCCCACGGATCCAGCCTTTCTCGCCATAGATCATAAAGGATCCCTTCTCAAGATACTGCCCCGGGGGAGGTGATTTGCTAACCTGGGATCCTTTTACATAGAACACATCTATAGATCCATATCCTGCTTGCCAGGCTCTGCTATAGCAAGCAGCTATTCTAGCAGCCTCCTCTATAGATCTATTGGTATATTCCTTGTCTGTGAAGAGGATCACAGCAGATCCTCCCTGTATATCCGCATGTAGAAAGATATAGTCATCCCTTAAATATTTCTTCACAACCCTCTCATTTTGATCAGCATCCATACCACCTATAGCTAGCAGGCCCTCCGAGGTTATGATCCAATGATACCTTTCAAACCACTCCCTCCTCCTAAGGCTTCTAATAGCTTCGATAGCCCTTCTCCTCTCGATCTCAGCATATATCTTCCTAGCCTTCTCCTCAAGTCGAGCGATCTCCTCGGAACCCCTTGAGATCCTCTTCTCAAGCTCCGCAACCTTCTTCCTAATCTGGATATAGTTCTCCATAAAGGATAGTCTGGGGTCAAACCTATATTTGAGGCTCCCAACTTCGATCTCCAGTGTATCTCCTCTCGCATGGGCCACATCGTCTGGAACCCCCATGCATTCTCTTGACTTCCTTCTAACACATTCAAAGAGCTCTTCTAATGGCTGGTAATTCTGGTTTACATACTCCAGGATCCTCTCCATAGCTTTAAGCCTCTCACTAGCCTCTGCTATCTGGGATCTCAGCTTCTCAATCCCTCTCTCAATTCTCAAGAGCTCCGGAGGCTTTTCCTGTTTTATTAAAGCTTTGGCATGGGCGTAGAATACATCTATAGCCTCGTTGAAGCTCGAGAGTCTCTTAAAGGTATATCCAGCAGAGATCATATGCCTTGGCTCAAATGGATAGAAACCGTATAGGGATCCGCTCGGATCTACTACAATACCAGGGGTAGGCGATTTCTTAACATCCTCTATAAAGCTAATAGCATCATCTATAATTTTTCTAACAGAGCTAACACCCAGATCCGCTGGTCTAGCATCTTTCCTAATCCCCAGCCTATAGATGATCTCTTCAGCCACATCAGGGGGTATGTTGGCACCAGTTATAATCCCCCTCACAATGTCATAGCCCCTAATCACACCTTCAATCAGCTTCAAGGGATCCTGGGTGCATATGCTTGGCAGGCTTGGTGGGTATTGATATCTACCCCCGATCCTCACCTCTCTATCCTTAGCAACAAGCCTTCTATTTAGAGCCTTAACTATTCCCTCGCTATTAACCAGAGCAAGCACACCTCTAGGGATCAGCTCTACAACCAGCTTATACTCCTCCCCACCTCTACCCACACTAATCTCTACTATTCTCTCACACGGTCTTTGGAATATCCCTTTTATAGCTGTATCCCTGAGATACTTTCTAAACAGCATAGCCATGTGACCTAGCTCCTCACCCCTCTTTTCAATAGATCTACTAGTTATGTAGATGGCCTCTTCAGGAGCTATAAGGAGGTTTAACGGTTCTCCAGAGGATCTTCTGATCCTGAGGATTATCTGCTCATCTCCACCATATACATTATCTATATACCCATGTACAATGCTCTCAGCATTCTCCGGTATCCATACAGCTATGTCTACCCATGTCATCGACTTTTTCATTTCAACCCAACTAAGTATGATCTGCAAGAGATAATAATATCTGAAGTGCTAGTCTTAAACCTATAGAGATCCCTTGATAAGGTGTGAAGCATATAGATAGCCAGGGTAGACTTAAGGATGAAGCATTCTGGGGCATACTCTTCCTATATCCTGAATAGTCGGTTCCCAGCTACAGCTAGGCTTATAAAAAACATCTACTCCGATTATAGATGGAAACCTCGCCTCTCAATTCTTTCTAAGCAGAGGGCTAGGCTGACAGAAACGCCATAGGATGGTGGATCTTCACATGAAGATCAAGACCTCTCTAAAGGGATTTTACAGCCTATTCTTCCTAAGACTCCTCATAGGACTTGCAACAGGTATTTCATATTCAATATACAGGCTATACTATAGAGAGCCGCATATACCGAGCTTCGCAATAAGCACAGCCTTCATGCTGGCAGGGTTAGCTATATTCCATCTTATATATATAGTATATTCGAAGCCCCCGAGGGAGAAGGCAACACGCTATATACTAACCCAGATCGCTGCCCACTATATAGGCTCTATGATCCTTATGGTATAGTATAAACACTAAACCCATATAACCAGCTCCCAGAAATAAGGATAGATTTTTATTAAGCTCTATAGCTCCAAACCCTGCTCTGAGGGAGACCCTAACCTTTTATGATCGGGGAGAGCTCATCTATATCTTCTACTCCTCCGACTCTCTAGATCTGCTTCCGCTAGGATCGTTGCTAGCTTTGTCTTTATCTCTGGTAGCTTTGATTTCAAAGCATCTATATACTCCTGTTCTAGTTGGATCTGTGACAACACCTCCTTACCCTGGCTAGTTACAGAGAGCTTCTTACCCTGGCTAGATTCTAGGAGACCTACATATAACATCGAGATTATATCTTCCCTCAGCTCCTTTGAAGTAGGTATACCGGCTATTTCTAAAAACCTATAACCTAGATCCACACCTGCCGAGCTCAGCTCCTTTATAACGTAGGAGAGACCCTTTTCAGTAACACTCCCAAGTTCTGATATTAGGTAGAGGACCTTCATAGCCCTCTTATTATTCTTAACACTTTCAAGCGCTATTACAGGTTTCGTCACTATTTTAAGCTCCTTGCTCTTAGTCTGTTGCGACACGCTACAACACCAAATATTAATAATGTTATTAGGGTATATGAGCTTCTAGCTATTACCCATTAAAACAGACTAGATCAAAGGCTTCGAACATGTTATAAGTGAGGGCCTTGCTCTATTCGGCGGGGAGATTCGGATCGCTGCTATTAAAGCAGCGGATCAGAACGCGGATCATATGGTTAAATATGGACAAAAACGTGCACATAGTTCTCACAATCTGCCTTGAAATTAAAAGCTAGTGAGACCTTGCTTCTTGCTGTATCCTTGCAACCTCCTCCCTTAGCCCTCTCAATGATAGCTCTAGAAGCCTATTCTCTATCTTTCTACATACCTCGCTTTCTCTAATCTCCATATGCCTTTTAAGCGTGGGTTCGACTCTCATTATATCCTCTGGAGACTCGATCCCTCTAGATGTGAGCTCGAACCACTCTACGATCTGCCTTTTAGCTCTCTCCAATATGTCGTGGCCTATCCTTACCCCCTCATGTGGAAAGGCCACCATTTCTGGCTTGATGGATATTAGTTTCTCTAGTGATGAGAGGTACAGCTGATATCTAAATGGCGGGGGTGTTGTTGGGTATAGCAGATCCTCAGCAACTATGTATATACCTGCTGCATCTCCTACAAAGAGCACACCTAGATCCTCTGAGTATATGGATAGATGGTGGGAAGCGTGGCCCGGTGTGTGTATTATTTTCAGCCTTAACCTTCCTATAGAAACTTCTGATAAGTCCTGAAGCTCCCTAACATCTAGACCCGAGGCATCCTCAGGCTTGCCATAGATATCGCCAACGTCGCCTAGAAGCTCTCTAGATGCCTGCCAAAGCCTACTAGGATCTATAACATGTTTATAGCCAACAGGGTGCACCATAATAGGAGCCCTACCACCCAGCATCCTAGCAAGAGATGTAGCCCCTCCCCCATGGTCTAGATGCACATGTGTGAGGAGTATAGCTTCTATATCTCCTGGGGCGAAGCCCAACTCTATAATGCTGTTGAAAAGTTTCTCAGCAGAACATCTGGGCCCAGGATCTATAACGGCGACCCTCCTCTCAGGATCCACTATAATATATGCTTGAATATGCTGCTCACATCCAGAAGGCCCAGTCTCTATAGAGTATATATCTCTGGTGATCCTATGCCACGTCAAGAAAAACTCCTAGAATAAAATCGATGAACCAAATAATAAAAACAAAAACCATCGGCTTGATTAAGACTTTTAAAGAAACCTAGAATAGTAACCTGCAAGGCGAGCCAGGCGATATTCATAGATCAAACTTAATGAAGACCCAATGATTATCCAATATCTATGAAGGAGAACCATTCGATTATAAGCTAGGAATACGATTTAGCTGGATATAGCCATATCATTGGGGTGAATGTGGTTGTATAACGAATAGAGAATCATTTGTATCGTATATTTTAACGTTATAAGGCACTCTGAAAAACCATATTGGGAAAACCTGTTGAGGGTAGTGGAAGCATTGATCTTGGTGCTGGCGCTGTTATATATTGTAGCCTCGATATATTATATATCTAACGACTACATAAGGAGACTAGGTTCCACAACAAGTGATAATATACCAAATCTCAGCAATCTACCTAGAAACATAAGCGGCCAAGATCTATATCTCGTATATAGGGTAAATGGGTATGTAAACATGAATGGCAGCATTATTAATGTAAATAATACACAGATGAGTCTCAATGCGAGGTATATAGAGGCTCCTATACTAGTTAACGCCACGGGAAATCAAACGAATGCTAATTCCACAGCCGAGGAGAAATACTACTCAGTAACAGCTAGCTCAGATCCTCTGATAATCTGGGCTTTAAGGAATCTTATAATGCTAACATATAATATAACAAATAGCAACTTCTCCATAGCCCAGGGCTGGAAGGCAAATAGCCCCAGCGATATCTTTGGAAACCTATCGCTCTTCAGAAAAGCTGGTAGCGGGGAATTAAGGGGCATCTCCAACGTATCTATTAGATATACTGAATATATATTTAATAGCGATAAGGACACTATTATAGTGTGGATCGATGGAGAGAGAGGTATCCCACTGCTATGTAGAATCAACACATCATGGGCAAATCTCGAGATAAGGCTTTCATTCGCCTCATAGACGAATTTATTCCTCTTGAAATGGTATTTATATGTTACTAGGTCTCATATGGTTTATACTATATCATAGACATAGTCATGGATCTCTAGAGCTATCTCGGGAAGCTCTCCCATCCTAACAGCCTCCACGATCTTTTCCCTTGATGGGTTCCCCTTATCATCTCTATATATAGGCTCTCCCCTCTCATCTACATAGTATATAGCACCTAGTATATCTCTAGCCGTTTTCGGGTTTTTGTCCGCTACTGAAAAGAGTACTCTGGCCGGATGCTGTATATATAATGGGCAGAGTATGTGCCTCCTTAATATATCCATGATGAGAGGTGCCTTTGATCTATCGAATCTAGGTGCATATGCTTTGATCTTTCTGAGGATTGTGCTTCTATCATCTATACCAAGGATCTTGGAGATCCTCTCTGCAGCCTCTTCATAGCTGATCCTATTTATATAGTCAGGATACCTTCCATAGGTATCTGAGAGAACCTCCTTCACCTCAGCAGCCCTTTTCAACAGCTGCTCCACCTCCCTAGGATCGGCTCCTCTGATTATCTCAACAACTACATTAGCATCCAGCCTCAGTGGATATGCAAGTGCCTGGGCAACTCTATCCACAGCCTGGTCCCTCTCATCGGGAGGTAGATATTTATCCGCTAGAATCGATGCTATGAGCCTTATAGATGCTATCCTATCGAAATCCTCGAAGAACTCTCTAGTCCACTCATTATGGGCCTCCCACACCTTCTCAAAAATCTCTCTTGAAAGCCTGGTGCCAGCCTTAACCTCGAACCAATCCCTTGCTGGGAGAACACCATCTCTAGTTAGTGCTGGCATCTTTATCCACCCATCCCTAGTCACCCTGGCTCCTCTATTAAAGAGTGTCCAGAGCCATGTGACGAATATTCTATATGTTGCAACGTCGTTCATAAACCTCACACATCTCCCAGGGAATAGCTTGTAGTCGTCTATAGCTGCTGCGAGATTCCCGTTGAGGACTTGGAAGCCATAGTTGGCTGCCATGTAGAATGCATGCTGAACACTCTCAATAGTTATCTCGCCCTCCGGTATGTCGTATAGAGCCTCCCAGAGATCTCTACCTAATATTTGGTAGAGCTTTTCAGGGGCATCTAGATCCTCCTTCGCTATAACCATCGGGGTTATCTCGCCATCCCCATCCATAAGCCCGAGCCTTGCGAAGAGAAGCCTCTCATCCCTTGTGAGACCACTAGTCACGGTAGGGGCTACGGGCTTTCCATCAACATATACCCACTCTTCTCTAGCGTTAACAGCCTCCTGAAGCTTATCAACTGGGATTTTGAGGGGCCATGTGCCTGCCTCTACATATCTCTTATCGGGGCTTGCCACCCAGCTCTGTCTATAGAGGTCATAGAGTCTTCCCTTGAACTTACCCTCGAGGATCTCCCTCAATGTTAATCTCTTCTCAGGCTTCCTATCGGTTACAAATATCAATCCTATCAGCCTCTCTCTAAGCTTGTCGAGAACCATGGCCCTCAGAGTAACGGGGTTATGTCTTGCCCTTCCATATGGGTCTGTGTCTTGGTATAGCATGACAGCTGCCATACCACCTATAGCCCCGCTATTTGTCAGCTCACCCCTCTCGTTGAGTCCCGAGAGCAGCATCATGACCGCGTTATACCTCTGATAAGCCATCATATGGGGAGACACCATGCCCATGAGAACATTATTCTGGGGATCTGGTAGAACCCTCTCATCCTTCCACATCTCTATGAGAGAGGCCGTGTAGTCCCATCTACCCACGTTAAGCCCTATTAACCAGTATCTCCACATCCAAAGCACAATCGGGAGATACCTACCAAGAGAAGCCTCCTCATACAGGGCTTTGAACTTAATTATGCTTCCAGGCCTCTCAGCCCCTAGAGCCTGTTCAAGCCTCCAGAATAGCCTCGCTATTATAAAGGCTTCTAGGGGTGATTGTATCTTTGGCACATAGAAGTAGATCCTCCTACCGATCTTTCTGAGGGATTCATAGTTATTAACAACGTGGATCGCTGCATCAACGATAAAGGAATATGCAGGCCTGCCATTAACCCTAACATGCTGTGTCACTAGATGTATCCCGGGGATCCTGTGGAAGCTCACTGGCCATCTCTCTATAGGCTTTTCAATTCTATACCTCCTCTCCAAACCTCTCTTAATAGCGATCGCCTCGAAGATCTCTCCTGAGAGTATCCTCTTCTCATTATCCCTCGAAGCCCACAACCCTATGGGCTCACTCTCAGAAACACCATAAGGCCTATAGTCAGGGGGTGCTGCATCCTCATTATCAGGGCCCATTATTGATACCACATCGGCGTTGATCTGCTTTATAGCCATATCAAGAGGATGCCAAGGCCCTGTCAGCTCTAACCCAGGATTCTTTAGGGGATGAACCTCTGGGGGTATGGGTTCGTGCTCGTTAAGCCTCCACGCAGGTTCCCTACCTAGGAGATTGTTTATAAGCCCCTCTACTATCTCCCTATAAGTTAGAACCCTTCCATCAACAGGATCTTCGAACCTCTCATCCCATCTCGGAAAGCTGTATCTCTCTCTAACACTTGCCCTTGAATCCAGAAGCATTCTACGCTCTTTAAGAGCCCTCTGAACCAGGGGCCCTAGCTCCATGTGCAATGATCCTATGAGTGTCTTTAAATTAATTAGCCTCCCATTTACAACCCTTGGCTCAAGGAGGTGGGGAAATCTCAGAGCTTCCGCGCTAAAGCTCACCTCCACCTTAACTCCCATCCATATCCCTCCTTTAGATGTTTAGACTTCCAGCATATATATTATTCTATTACCTTTACTTATTATTCAATAATTATCATATACTATAGCTCCTCACGATGTCTCATGTAAAATAATATTTAAGCTAAGCAAGCCTCGCCTCCTAGGGCAGTGAGGGCTATATTTAACGCTATTTAGTCACTAGGTTTATGGTGGTTATATGAGGGGTGAAGAACAGAGTATAGATCGATCCCTTTTTTTCAAAGATAAAGTGAAGATAGTAGATCCGAGGGATATGAGGGACGTAAGATCTATTCTATACACCATGAGCGAAACAGCCTACCAGGGTAGGAAACTGGGAGAGGTTTTTAAGATTATAGAGAGCATGCTTAGAGATCCCGAAATAACGGTCTATATGGGACTCGCAGGATCCATGGCTACAGCTGGTATGTGGGGCATCGTGAGCTGGCTGATAGATGAGAGGTATATAGATGTCCTGGTATCTACGGGAGCTAATGTCTCAGAGGATATCTACGCTGGCATGGGCTTCCCCTATGGTAGGGGGGCCCCGTGTATAGATGATAACCTCCTGCTTAGATATAGGATAGATAGGTTCTACGATGTATATGCTGATGAATACCTCTATAGGGAGATGGAGAGACTGATCAAGGAGTTTATAAGGGATCTGCCGAAGGACTATATATACTCATCAGCCGAATTCCTATACCTCCTCGGCGCAAGGCTATCAAAACTAGGAATAAGATCTATAGCTACATCAGCTTATAGAAAATCAGTGCCAATCTTCGTTCCCGCGATAGTAGACTCAGGATACGGAATAGCCTCTCTACTAGCTCTTAAGCAATATGGGAGAAGGGTGATTATAGATCAGTTCAAAGACTTCGAACAAATGGTTGAGATAGCACTCAGATCCAGAGATACTGGGGTCATATATATAGGAGGGGGGGTCCCGACAGACATTACACAGCTAGTTGCAATTGCAAAGGCCTTGATAGAGGAGATGGAGAGGGGGGAGGATGTGTCTAAACCCCATAAATACGCTGTAAAGATAACCACAGACCTCCCGCAGTGGGGAGGGCTTAGCGGGGCTACGCTGGAAGAAGCTGTTAGCTGGGGTAAGGTTGAGGCATCCAACTCCGCTATGGTTAATGTGGATGCAACTATAGCGCTACCCCTAATAGCTGTTGGCATTAGAGAAGCTGGGATCTCTAGGAAAGGCGTAGACCTCAGATGGATCTTTGAGGGAGTAGCTAGGTATGAGGATAAAATCTAGCGAGCTCGAGAGCTTTTTACAGAGCCAGAGTATATATGTATATAAATATATTGAAGGCCCACTAATTATGAGAGAACACGTAGATCTAATACTAGATGCAGCGAAACAGGGGAAACTATATATAGATACTACGCTAGACCTAGGCCGCAGCAGATCGAGAGTAGAGATCAGAGAAGGCGTAGTACTCATTGGAGACCTCTCGATCCCTATTGAGGAGCTCGATAGAATTGTAGAGGAGGGTTTTCTCTACAAAATAATAGAGGGATCCATCACCAGGCTCGATATGTTTAGAGATGGCAATTACTATAAGCTAAAGCCAGTCGCTATAGATAAAGCCCCGACTATCGAGATAAACGGTGTGCAGATGCACAGAACAATAGAAAAAAATCCTTGGAGCGATGCGAGAGACAAGGTAAGGGCTCTTGGAAGGGTCAGGGGGCTAAGGGTTCTCGAGATAGGAACTGGCCTCGGCTATTCAGCATCCCACCTAATCCTCTTAGGCGCTTCGGAAGTGATCTCTATAGAGAAGGATCTAAATGTGCTCCAGCTAGCATCGGCAAATCCCTGGTCAAAGATGCTGGAGAATCCAAGGATCAAAATAGTGGTTGGAGACGCATATAGCCTGGTAGAGGATCTCTGCAGCGAATGCTTTGAAAAAATATTCCACGACCCGCCAAGGATAGGCATAGCTGAGGAGCTATACAGCTCTGAATTCTACAGAGAGCTCTACAGAATCTTAAGAAGTAATGGAAAGCTATTCCACTATACAGGAGAGCCTGGAAAACACTCTAATATAAGCTATTTGAAGGGGATAAAGAGGAGGTTAGAGGAGGCGGGCTTCTACAAAGTATTATGGATCAATGATGCAAAGGGCTTCATAGCTTTTAAACCCTAGCATATCCTTCAAATAGCTTTACCCATTTATATAGCTTAGATCCGATCTATGCTTATATGGCGCCGGGGGCGGGATTCGAACCCGCGCGGGGTTTCCCCCACCGGCTTTCGGGTGGGGGTGTCTCCAGGCCGGCCCCTTAGGCCGCTCGGGCACCCCGGCTCCTCTATAGATATTGTGATGAGACTTTTATCCTTGTTCCCTCTTTCTGATCTGGATTATATCTCCAAGCGTTAGATCTGCGAATACCTGCTTCGGAGCCTTACTCTCTTCAAACTCTTGATCTACGGATGGAACCACTAGTTGTATCTTCAATACATTCTCGATTCTTCTAGCTAGGTCTATTGGTGGTACGAGTCTCCCACTCTCTATTCTCTTAACTATATTTTCACTCTCCTTTATCATATTAGCCAGATCCCTTGTTGATAGACCCATGGCTTCTCTAGCTCTTCTTATTTTCTCGCTATAGTCTTTAACGATCTCGTACCTCTCGATCTTCTCCTTTCTAGGTTTCAACTGCTGCATAGACTCTACACGGGGCTGGGGCTTTTGCATAGATGTAGATGCTTTAGCCTTATCATCCTGTCTAGCTCTCGATGCTCTGCCTACTGTGTATCTGGCATAGCAGCTTGGACATAGTCTCAAAACAGCACCCTCTATTTTAACCTCGACAGACGCCCTCAAAGATATTTCTTTACCGCACATCTCACAAGATATGTTCCTCACACTCGTCCATAGCCACCGAATAGTATATAGCCTGATAGGCATATATCTTTCAATTCTATAGTAGATCAGTTTTGCTTCTATAATTAATTATGTTTAAGGATATTCAAACGTGGGCCTGATTTTTGATCTATAGTTATAATGACAACTACACTCGTTATAGCCCCCAAAAGCCTCACTCTTTTAGGGCGGGAATGAAGATTTATAAAATGTATCATATCCGCTTGTCCCTCGATGGTCATTGATTATCGCTGGTATTCATTTGTTTGAGTTGCTTTGCTTTTTGATCCACAGGGTTTCTAGCCCTGTGGCATCGAGGGCTTCCTAATCCCCACAGGGATCTTGGGATCTCTATGGGTTCATTGGTGGCTGTTGAGCCCAGCGGCATGGGGCTCCCATCTATGCTTAAGAACTCGAAGCCCTTCTGGGCATAGCCCTCATACAGGGCTTCGAGGGCTTTTAAATAGATGTTGATCAATGCTGCTACCTCCTTATGCCTATTCTATTACAGCCCTGTGTATTTGGCAGATCTTAGATGTGTTTCTGGGATCTACCATCAATACTGGCACACTGTATTCCCTAGCCTTATCTATTATCGCATTCAGCTCACCCTTCAATGCATTCTGATATATCCTATGCCTCAACTGTCTATCCCTATACCTAGCGATCATGATCCTTATATCATCTCCAGTATATAGTGGGATGGGATATTTGGATAGATATTCCTTAGCTCTCGATACCTTCCATTCCTCAGGATATAATGATTTTCGATGATTTTTCTAGATGCGTGGAAAAGCACATTTTCAAGCACCTCGCTATATATATTAACGATCTCTTCTAATGTCCTGAATTCTCTCCTAGATAGCTGCTTTGAGGGTATAACAGCGGTTCTACCAACAAAGATCCTCTCTTCTGGCTTTGCAACCCACATCAACCTCTTATCCCTCTTTCTCTTTCCCCTAGCCATTATCCCTAGACTCTCTTTGTCCCTAAACCTCCACTCAAACCATTAATCAATAATATAAAAAGATTTCTACCATCATGAAAAAGGATACAGCCCCGAGATCCCCGAAGGAAGGGGGTATAGGTAACGTCGAGACACCAGCAAAAGATCTTATATAGAATTGAAAGTGGAGAAGGTCAGCTCCCATAATAAACCTATACATCTCAACATTATAGCTAGCCGGTATTTTTATAAGTTTCTCTACAGTATATTAGAATAGAAGTTGATATATATGACAATCGAGATCCCCGTTGAGTGGAGGAAATTCAGATATAGAGGTAAGACCCTTGAGGAGCTCCTAGAAATGCCCATGGACGAGCTTATAAACTTGCTCCCTGCAAGGGCTAGGAGGAGCCTTAGAAGAGGCTTTACCGAGGCTCAGAAGAAGCTCATACAGAAGATTATGAAGGCAAGGAGACTAGCAGAGAGCGGTAAGAAGGTTGTGATCAAGACTCATGTGAGAGATCTAATAATACTGCCATACATGGTGGGTTTAACATTCGCTGTATACAATGGTAAGGAGTATGTAACATTCACAGTTACACCTGAAATGATAGGCCACTACCTAGGGGAGTACTCGATAACAACTAAGAAGGTTGAACATGGAGAGCCGGGGCTCAAGGCTACGAGAAGTAGCCTCTTCGTTGCAATGAAATAAACATAGCATGTAAAATTTACATTTAGAAATCAGAGTCTTTTATTTCCTCAATCCACAATTGAATAGGTTGGTGAATTATAGATTGCGAACCCCCAATGTTGTTAAGCCATGCAGAGTTATAGCTATAGTGAGTGGTGGTCCCGACAGCTTCTGTTACTTAGCTAGATGGCTCTCCATGGGATGCGATGCCCATGTGCTCTCCTTCAACTACGGTCAGAAAGGCTCTAAAGAACTTGATGTTGCTAAGAGGATTGTTGAGAACCTCATACCCATAGCCCGTGAGAGGGGATGGGGAAGGGTTGTAGAGCATAGGGTAGTTAATGTTACCTTTATGAGGGATCTGTGGAGGGGTAGCCAGCTAACAGATGAAGCAGTTGAGGTTGAGGAAAGCTATGCCCCAAGCGTTGTGGTGCCTATAAGGAATGTGGTTATGCTCTCCATAGCAGTGGCATATGCCTATACTGTGAAGGCTCTATCTAAGGAGAATGTATATGTGATATATGGAGCCCAGTACAACGATATAAAGCCTAGGGAAGACACGTGGGAACCTCTATACCCAGATTGCTCCCCTGAATGTATAGAGGTGCTCCAAACAGCATTTGGGATATGCCACTTCAGAGGCGAGAGGGGAATCGAGATTTGGAGCCCGAGTAGAGAGGGGCTTAGAAAGCACGAAAACCTAAAGAGCTGCTACAAACTAGTAGGAGATCTCATATACGAGACCTGGAGCTGCTATCTAAGCGGAGAATACCACTGCGGTAAATGTGAAAGCTGTTTAAACAGAGCCAGAGCTTTTAAAGAAGCTGGGATCCCCGATAAAACGATCTATACCACTAAGCCTCAAGAAACTGTTTTGGGTTTCATAAAAGTTTATAAGGGTTGATATATCATTTTATGGAGAAATTTTGCTGAAGATCCTTGAGCTTGTCAGGGCATATTCTGTACCTATCAGGGATGACAGGTCTTTGGAGGCTGATGCAGTACATAGGCTAGACGATAGGAGGATTCTGAGCCATTGGAGGGTTAGAAATGCATACCCCTCTTCCAAGCCATGGCAACCTATGAGGGGCTTAAAAGAGTTGTTGAAAAGCCCTTCATACTTTCAAGAGCTGGGTATCCTGGGATCCAGAGCTATGCAGCTGTGTGGACAGGCGATAACATAGGTTCTTGGGAACATCTTAAGCTCTCGATCAAAATGATCCTAGGCCTCTCCATCTCAGGCATAGCCTGGGCTGGAGTCGATATAGGTGGGTTCGTAGGGCACACAGACCCTGAGCTCCTAGCTAGGTGGTACCAAGTCTGCGCCCTATTCCCACTATATAGGGTTCACAAGATGAAAGGAGGATCCGACTCTGAGATCTTTGCACTTCCGCCAAAGTATAGAGAGATGGCTATAAAGGCTATAAAGCTGAGATATAGCTTGATACCATATCTATGGCACCTAGCATGGGAGGCACATCTAACAGGGCTCCCCATAGTAAGGCCCCTCGCCCTCGAATTCCCAGAAGATGATGAAGCCTATAGCATAGACAATCAATATATGGATGGCCCAAACCTTCTCTACGCACCTATAGTCGAGAAAGGAGCCAAGGGAAGAGAGATATACCTGCCTCGGGGTATTTGGAGAAGCTTCTGGAGAGATCTAGAGATTGAGGGTCCCAAATGGATCTACTCAGAGGACGACATGCCCCTATACATAAGATCAGGATCCGCGATATCCACCTCCGAAGGACTTATAATATATGACAGGGGAAGCTGGAAGATCTACCAAGGGAGGAATGGCGAAGTTATAGAGATCTCGAGAGAAGAGGATCACATAAAGACCGTAGGAGAAGCTGAGACTCCTAATAAGATTCTACTGCTTGGAGAGAAAATTAGAGGGGCAAGAATAGAGGATATAGACATTGAGGTAAGAGTAGAAGAGCCATGGAGGCCATGGATAATAATCCCTAAGACGGTTAAAAAACACCTCACAGTAGAAATCCATTAAGTAATAAACAAAATTAGTAAACAATAAAAATTATATTAAACTCCTGACTTTTGATCCTAAGATATAAACTCGTTTAACACAACACGATCTGCTGGAACATACTAGCTCAATAATAATGATAGGATCTTCTCGATATGGCCAAATGACACACATAGAGATCGAAACCTGTATTTTGCAAAGATGCCGAGCCATACGTCATAGGTTAGAGTAGCCATGTATCCCGGTTTGCGGATAGCTCTGGATATTGAGAAGCGGAGCTCTGACCTCCTCCCCGCCCTAAAGGGCGGGGGTTCCCCAGCCCTCTTACCGGCGGTTCATTGGTTCCCCCCATCTATTCGGGCTTACATCTGTCATTTGGGGGGCAGTGAGGGGGGCCAGAACTCCCCCGAAGTCTATTTTGATCCCCAGTATCTTCAGAGCCTTCTTCCTTATGTTTAGCTTCCCGATGACATCTCTATCTGCTTCGAAGTTGCATTGTGGGCATCTAAGCCTTCTATAGCTTGTCTCCTCTAGCTTTGAATCGCATTGTGGGCATTCCGATGATGTCCCGCTTGGGTTTACTATGGCAAGTGGGACCCCGTGCTTCATAGCCTGCCAGTCTATCCACTTAACAAGTCTCGAATATCCCATTATGATCAGCTTGGTTCTGTGATCCTTGTTCTTGATCTTTCTCAGAGAGTTTATCAGCCCTGTTAGATCTTCTCTAGCTAATGCGTGTTGAAGCTTCACAGCTAGTCTGACCATCTTAAGCGGTGTCTTCCTGGCCCAGTCCTCAAGAATGTTCCTAGCCTTTCTGTGATAGGATCTTATTCTTCTCAGGATCCCTCTTCTCCTCCTCCATGCAGGATATCTGGTGGA
>Ga0079992_141706_pt1 | contig 49960 bp, 43 predicted proteins | sample FaiFalFF_MnMetaG_3_FD_69197 | JGI IMG/M metagenome (GOLD analysis project Ga0079992, IMG submission 69197) | Freshwater microbial communities from Yellowstone National Park, Wyoming, USA - Fairy Falls B (FF_Mn_B) MetaG (SPADES assembly) (version 2) | ecosystem: Environmental > Aquatic >...
GTCAACGACACCTACGAAAACTGGCGCACCGACCCACGATACCGACAATGGCGCACCGAAAATCGCTTTGACTTCCTTGCCATCCGGTAGCGCCGCAATGTTTCACATGAAACATTTGCCGAACGATGCGTCCTAAAATCCTGCCTTGAGGCGGAGTGTTTCATGTGAAACAATTCTGGAAGCGTGCGAGAAACTTGGGCTCAACGGCAGCGAATAGCGAGTGGCGAAACGGCAGCGAGTGGCGAATAGCGAGTAGCGAATAGTGAACGGCGACTGGCGATTGGTTAAACGGCAGCGGGGAGCGGAACATCGGGTGCGTGAATGTTTCACATGAAACAATTTCGGAAGCGCACGCAAAACTTGGGCTTTTTGATGCCCCAAAAATTTGCCGCCTCGTTGCGACGCCAATGTTTCACATGAAACATTCACCGAACCTGCACCACGCAGCCAACCCCGTGAGGTTCAAGGGTCAACCGCAAGTAAGCGGTTTTGCCGACGATGCGTGGCTTGAGTTCCACGCCGTTCCACGCATCAATGTAGCGTGCACCGCTAACATGCGGCACTGCCAAAATTTCGTCGCTGACGCTTCGCCAATTGGCGTTGTAAAGCGTCCAGACGGTCTTGCCCTTGCCCTCAAACTTGTTGGCAAACACCCCGCCGACGAGCGTCGGCACTAAGGGCTCGCATCGGTCGCTGGCAAATGCGTCGGCGTGCTCCCTCAAGATGGCAATGCATTTTCTCAAAACCGACAGCGCCTCAGGCTGCCACCAAAAATCAGGCTCGCCCTGAATCCAAAAACCATCGCCGTTGAAGAACACTTGCCGAACGGCTTCCTCGTTCGTCCCGACGGGCAAGTCGCAAACGATGATTTGCAGCACCTTGAAGTCTGGGAAAACGAACCGTCCCAGCCTAACAGGCACTGGCATCCATCGGTGAGCGGTAGTCTGGAAGTAGTTGATGGCGTAGTCAAAACTGCCATCTTGAAGCACCGTGTGGATGTCGGGCGGAAAGTTTTCAGTGTAAACGACGCACTCTGGCGGTAAGGCTTGCCGCACTTTCCTCGTCAATTGCCCCTCGCCAGGAAGGACATGCCAATCGGGTGGGTGGTCATGAGTGGAGGCGAAGCAATTTCGGTCGCAGAAGCCAAACTGGTCAATGTAGAAGCCGAGAGCGCTTGTTTCTTCCCGAACCCGTCGGTAAACGCCAGCCAAGTAGTCCTGCCAACCTTTTGCACCCGGGCACATGAAGAACTCAGGGCTACCGGGCTCCCAATGAACGATTCTGCCTTCAGGGTTTCTGATTGCCCACTCCTGACCGTGAAGTTTGCCAACCCTTGACCTTTCGTCCACAAGGTAACCCTCAATGTAAAGCCCGACAGGAACGCCTGCACTTTGCAATTTCGCCACCGCTTCTTTGAACTCATCAGCGCTTGTCAACCATCCGCCCCAAGGCTTGTAGTCGCCGACGCGCCCACCTCCTGAAGTTATGCCCCAATCAAAAATGTGCAAGTAGTCGCAAGCGCCGAAGGCTTCCCTCGCAAATTGAACCCGCTCAGCGAACCGATAAGTTTTCGTCGCAAAGTCAAACAGACCCGTGCCGATGTAATCTTGCCGAAAAGCGAAAACTTTGCGGAACCATTCTTTGCGTGGCGCTAAAGGCTGATACCAAGTCCGAACCCAAGCCTTGTAGCGCTCAAAAGATTGTCGCCAATCGCCACCGTGCACGAACAACTCAATCGGCGGCAACTCAACGCTTTCGCCCGAATTAATCGGGTCACAATGCCAACTGATGCCGAAGTGAGTGACCTTGCCTTCACGCTTCAACTCCACATGCCTGTCAAAGCCTGCCAAATCTTTCGTCATCAGCCCCAACCCGATGCCAAGTTCTGGAGCACTTAGGTCAAGGAACTGCAAGGGCAACCAACCGCTGTAGCGGAAGCGAAGGGAAATCTCTCGGTCGCTTATGACTGCCGTCCTCACCGGGTAGGCATAAAAGTCGTTTTCGCCGATGCGAAATCCCCAACGGGCGGGCAAGTGAAAGTGCCATCTTTGCGTTTGCTGCGACCTGTTGTGCAAAACCGCTCGCATCTCAACCGTTGTCCCTTCGTCCATCCTCAAAACAATCTGCACATCGGGCAACGAAGGATTTGGCGCTTTCAGGTGAATGGTGACTTGCGACTGGCGATTGGCGATATTTGGCTCGGCAGGAGCCTCTCCCTCCCACTGCCGAGAAGGCGTGTTTGTTGGGAGGGCGAACCTCTGGTGAGCCCATTCTTTCCGACCTGCCGACTTGCCCATCTCACGACTTGCCGATGAGTTCGGCTCGGCAGGAGCCTCGCCCTTCCACCGATAGTCATCGCTTGTGGCTTGAACTTTACCGTCCCAAGATTGAACCGAAAAGAGCGGCACTGGCACTGTCAGCACATTGCGCTTTGCGGGCAAAAGCCAAAGTTCAGCGAGCATCGGCGGTTGAAGTTGCACGACCAACCGCAGGTTGGTGTTTTCCAAAATCAACCTGTCCTTGCGATGTTGGACGCTGACCCGCTTTGGTGGCGCAAGTTTCGCTTGACGAGCAACAGGCAACGACGGAACATCCCACAACCCACCCGTCCCTCGTCCCGCGCCCCTCGTCCCGTTTGCATCAAATTGTGGTTCACCCAAGTTCAAAGTCAACCCACACAAGCCAAAATCGCCCAACCTCATTCGGTCGTGCAACCTGATTTCCTTAGCAGGTTTGCGCAACGGCACGACATAGACATCCAAGCCCCAAACGATTTCAGGGCGACGGGAAGAGACACGGAGCGGGAAGTAGAGTTCGCTGCTCCCGTCTCGGTAGACGATTTCAACGACGAATCGGTGCGGGTGGCGAATGCGAATCAATGGACCGCCGCCGTAGGAAGGTTCTTCCCAGCGAGGGAAACTTGCCGCCATCAGCAAGTAGGCTTCCGATGCCTTCGTCGTTGATTTCGGCTCGGCAGGAGCCTCTCCCTCCCACTGCCGAGAAGGCGTGTTTGTTGGGAGGGCGAACCTCTGGTGAGCCCATCCTTTCCGACCTGCCGACTTGCCCATCTCACGACTTGCCGATGAGTTCGGCTCGGCAGGAGCCTCGCCCTCCCACTTGTCCAAATGCACGGCAATTGTGCCCATGCCTTCATCAGTTTCCACTGAGACAGCGTTCAAGTCTTTCGTGCTGACGATGAACGGGATGCCAGCAGCGATGACATTGCGTTGCCGAAACTTCCAATCCCTGACGGGCAAGTCCAAGCCCAACTGACTCAAAGCGATGTTGCAGCGGTCAGAAATGTCCAATGGGACAAATTTGCCCTTGCGTCTCGGCGCTTCGGGCAAAACATCCTCAAGCCACTTGTCCGGTTCTGGCGGTCGGTTGGCAAACTTGATGCTTCGGATGACGACTTCGGCGACTTCGCTCTCGCTCTGGACTTGGATTGCCATCGTGGCGAGTTCTCTTTGAGCAGGTTCGGGCACTCTGACCATCAAACGATGCCAATTGCCATCGGCGACAAGTTCATCCAACCAAGCGGCGTGATAGTTGGGTTGGGGCAAAGCAGGCTTTCGGGGCGCAGTGTAGACGAAATAATCCCGCATCGGCGAAACTCCGACGGCGAGATACTCAACGAGCAAGTAAGGTGTGTCGCTGACTTGAAGTGGCGGGTCAAACTCCAAAGCCCACTTCATCCCACGCCCAAAGCCACGAACGCGCAGAAGCAGTCCGCTTTCGGTCAGACGGACTTCCGCAGAATCGGCAGGATTGGAAAGCCAAGTCGGTTGCGGTCGCAATCTTGCCAAAGTTTGGAGCGGCAATAGGCGTTCACGGAACGGCGGCAAAGGCTTTTCAGGCAAAACAACCCCTTCAGGCAGTCGGTCACAAAATGCTAACTCCTTGACAAAAACCTCACAATTTGGTTGAGATGCTTGGACTTGGATGGCGAGATGCGAAAGGTAGGGGCGAATTTCCAGCACCTTCAGGTCAGCGACGGCGTAATGCCACTGACCGTCGCTTTTCAGTTCGTTGAGCCAAATCAGGGTTTGCTCTTCCTGCGACCTGCGGGAATTGTCGTTGACCCAGACAAAGTAATCGCGTCGGTTGGTGTCCAAGCCTGCAGCCTTATAGCGGATAACAAGGTAGCGAAACCGAGTTGTGTTGACCCACCGTGCGTTGATGAGCCACTTCATGCCCTTGCCCGCTTCAGGGACGGAGAACCTAAGCCCTTCGTCAGTCGCCTCAACCTTTGCATTTGCGGAAGGGTTAGCGAGCCAGTCGGGCATTGGTCGCCAGTGTGCAACGCTTTCCTTCCCCAATCGCCACCCGCCCACTGCAGAAGTCATGCAAATCATGCTTAGGACAAGCAACGATGCCAGAAATAGCAGCAAATGGCAATTAGCGACTGACAACTTGTGCATGTGCATCATTTTCTCGCCTCCTTTCATGACGGCGCATAAAGTGGGTTGAGGAAGTTGCGCAAGTTGACGACACAACCGATGTTCAGCGCCAAAAGCAAAGCGAGGACGAAGCAGACAAGCGCTGGTCGCCACCTTTCAGGGACGAGCCCAAAAAGCCCTTGCCAAAAGAGAAACGCAAACCCACCGATGGACGGCAACAAGTATCGTCCACCTTCGTAGCCACCTGGATGGGTGAACAAGGTGTAATGCATGAGAGCGAGGAAAAGCAGCACGAAGCCCAAGATGAGGAATGCGCCTGCTTGATGTTTGGGCGAAATGTGCAATTTGCGACTGGCGACTGGCGAATAGCGACTGGTGATTTGAACCCACTTGACGAACCGAACGAGCCAACCGATGAGGGCAGATAGCGAAAGCAAAACTGCTAACAGCCACAATGGCTCGGTGAGCGGATACGCAGTTTCTGCTGGTGTGCCGAATTTTTGGCGCCAAGCGGCAACATGTTCGGGTTTGAGGATGAACCAGTCAACTTGCCCCCAAAGGCTGCGAGCGACGCCTAAAAGGAAACGCCAAACCAGAAACCAAGCGTCAGGACGGAATAAATCCGCTGGCGAATTAAGCAGCAACTCTGGGTTCTCCGTCCACTTGACGATTGGCATCAAACGCCCATAAAGCAAGTAGAAGCGGACATACCACCAGCCACAAATCAAAACAGGCAAGCCTAAAGCGATGGCAACACTTTGCCACCGTTGATGCGGGTGAGAGCGTTTTGTGATTTGCCAAGTTCCAAGCAGCAAAAGGGGCAACCAAGCAAGCGCCGACGCTTTGCTTAGACCAAGCAGTCCGAAAACAAGTCCCAAAGCAGCGGCTTCTTTGAGGGCGACTGGCGACTGGCGATTGGCGACTGGTGGCAGGTTGCTTGCTGAAATGGTTTGCTTCGCCAGAAGAAACAGGAAAAGATGCCCAAGCAAGATTGTCAGCGTGTCGTTGTTCATGACGGCGCTGAGCATCAGAAAATGTGGCAGCCAAGCGACAAATCCAACCATCCCTAAAAGCCACCAAGCATCCAGCGACTGGCGACTGGCGATTGGCGACTGGCAGTCGAAAAACAACAAAGCGGTTTGGGCGATGAGCCAAAGAGTTACCAGCGACATTAATAGCGACAAAGTGCGCAAGATATGTTGCACGAGCAGACTACGGGAAGGCGGAAGTTTTTGAAAAGGCGTTTGATTGGCTTGAGGGTGGTCAATGCGTTGTCCCGCAACCAAAGTGTATATGGGCGCAAGCAGTGCGTAGTAAAGGGGCGGGTGAATCCCAATTGCGTTGGGCGGGCGCGGGTCCATGTGGCAATAGTAGGGATGCGACGGGTCACCGAGAACAGGCAATGAGCGATACAAGACGAGGTGCTGGATGTAGCCGTAATGGCGCGGTTCGTCAGGACCATAACCGAGCGGGATGAGCCATTGGTAAGTTAGGGCGAAAACGATGTGCCCAACGAGCACAATGGTCAGACCACCGATCACGAGTTTCCCGGTGCTCGGCTTTTTCATGCCAACCACCGTAGCAGCAGCGTTGCCAACCCGAGAAGGATTGTCACACCTACGACATCTTGGAACGCTGTCTCAAAGGGACCTGCAGTTAGTGCTGGGTCAAAGCCTAACCGCTTGGAAATCATTGGGATGACTGTGCCGACGAAACCGGACAAGTTGATAGCGATGAACATGGAGAACCCGACGACAAACCCGAACACAGGGTCAAACCATGTCCCTCGCTCGTGCATCTTTTGCAAGCCGTGCCAGAAGCCGCCGACGAAGAAAATCAGTGTCCCCAAAATGGCGCCCAAAATCATCGTCGTTCGGAGTTGTCGCCAAACAGGCTTCCACCACTCTCGCAAAGTGATGTGACCTGTAGCCAGTCCGCGCACGACTATGGTGGCTGATTGAAGCCCTGTGTTCCCTGAAATCGCTTGGATAACGGGCATGAAAGACGCAAGCAGGATGACAGAGCCCAAGGTCTTGTCAAACCTGTGGATGACGAAACCTGCCACGAGTTCAATCACGACGGTTATGAGCAGCCAAGGTAACCTGAGTTTCGCGATTTCTGCAGGTGTCTTGCGTTCCAACTCGGCTGCATCCGAACCGACCATGCGGAAGTAATCTTCTGTCAACTCCTCTTGCAGGACATCCATCACATCGTCAACGGTGATAACGCCGATGAGCCGATAGTTGTGGTCAACGACGGGCAAAGCCAAAAGGTCGTAGCGGGCGAAAATGTGAGCGACTTCCTCTTGGTCTTGTTCTGGGAAAACGAAGATGACACCGTGGGTCATTATGTCCCGAACCAAAGTGTTCGGCGGCGATGTGAGCAATTTGCGCAAGTTGAGCACACCCTTGAGCACACCTTGTTCGTCCACGACATAGACATAGAAGATGCTTTCCGCATCGGCTCGCTCCCTCAAAACTTCCAGCACCTGCTCAACGGTCATGTCCTCTCTGACAGCGATGAAGTCTGGTGACATGATGCCGCCTGCGGTGTCGGGTGGGTAGCGAAGCAATTCGCGGACTTCCTGTGCTTCCTCTGGCTCCATCAGTTTCAAAATTTGCTCGCGTTTTTCGGGTTCAAGCAATCCAACGATGTCGGCGCTTTCGTCTGGTGGCAAGATTTCAAGCAAGTCGGAGAGCCGCTCTGGGTCGGTTGTTTGGACAAGGTGTCGCTCGGTCGCCTCGTCAGCCTCATCCAAAACTTCAGCAGCCGATTCAAGGTCAAGCAGTCGGAAAACCTGCTCCTTCTCGCTGTCGTGCAAAAACCTCATTGCCAGAGCGATGTCGGCAGGGTGGAATTGCTCCAAAAACTGGCGAAGCCCTTCGGTTTGTCGGGAAGCCAGAAACCTGCGAATCTCGTGAACGATTTGGCTAACCTCCTCTCGCGGGTGAATCAGTTTCCGCTTCGCCATGAACCGCTCCTTGACAGCCGTCTTGAACTGATTGATTTGCTTCCGAAGCCGCATGGCAGGTCACTCCCTTCTTCAGTTGCGTCAAAAGTGTGCATTACTTTGACGGAGATGTTAAGTGCTGCCAGAGTTGTGCGTTGCAGGTTTTGAGTTGTGTGCGAGAGAATATGCGTGTAAGCGTTCACAAGAATAGTGCAAGGTGCTGAGTTATGGGTTAAGATTGTCAAGTGCCGAAATTTCTCGGCAGTGCAGGGGCATTGCTCTACAAAACCACTTGTCATTTGCTACTCGCCGCTCGCTATTCACCATTCGCTAATCGCTATTCGCCAATCGCTGCCGTTTCTGGCTCGGCTGGAGCCTCGCCCTCCCGATTTCCTGAGTTGGGATGAAGTCATCACCTGACCTTGACAAGTTTGTAGCGCTCGTAGATGAGCGTGACTTTTTCGCCATCAATGAGAAACTCGGCGACGACTTTGCGGCTGTGTTGGACGGTGAAGAAGCGGGCGTAAGTGTCGGAAATTTCCTCGGGCAGGAACGGGACGGAACTTTCCAGCAACTTGCCTTTCGTCTCCAGCAAAACACCGTCTCCTTTTCGGCTCACTTGCAAACTCATCGTGCCTTTGTATGTCTCATAGCGACCAACGAGTTTCTCGAGCAACTTGTCGTGTCGGACGAAAGGCAGTGTTTCGGGGTCTTCGCCGAGCATCGTTGCGAGCGTGACCATGCCGATTTGTGAAAGCGGGTGTCCGCTCGCGTTTGCCAAAACCGCCACTCCAATGCCTGCATCAGGGATACAGCCAGCGAAGGCAGTGTGAACCAAAACTGAGCCGCTGTGGGCAATCAACTTGTGACCGAGAAAGTTCGGGTAAACGCTCCAGCCAAACCCATAACCTTCCTCACCGAAAAGGGGCGACGGCAACGGGATATGCGGCGTTTCCATCTGCTCAAGGCTTTCGGGCGAAACCAACTGCACCCCCTTCCATTTCCCACGCGCCAAGTAGAACCGCAGGTAGTTGCTCAGGTCAAGGACGGTGCTGATTAGACCTCCATCGGCTGAGATGCCGAAAGGGAAACGGGAAGGGACTTGTTTGCCGTCACGGTCAATGACATAAGGCGTCGCCCAATCTGGGTCGGAAGCGATGTCTTCTCGCCGAAAAGTCGTTCTGGTCATGTCAAGCGGCTCAAGGATGCGTTCCTTGACAAAGGTTTCGTAACTTTTGCCCGATGCGACCTCAATGGCGCGACCGAGCAGCAAGTAACCTTCGTTCAGGTAGAAGAACCTTTCGCCCGGCTTTGCCACAGCCCAATTCTCCGCATCGCTCATGAAGGCTTTCAAATCGTCAACGGAAGCGATGGGCAACCAAGGCGCATCCTCGCCGATGACATGGCGGATGAAGGCTTCGGCGTAAGCGAGTGCCGGGATGCCCGACGAGTGGGTCAAAAGGTGTCGCAACCTGACAGGTTCGCCGAACGGGCGAAGCGAGATGGGAACAAATTTGTCAATGGGGTCATCAAGGCTCAGTTTGCCCTCCTCAGCCAACATCATCACTGCCAAAGCCGTGAAAGACTTCGTGACCGAACCGATACCGACCCTCGTTTGCGTCGTCATCGGTGCTCCCGATTCAACATCCCGAAACCCAAACCCTCGTGCGTAAACGACTTCACCATCTTTCACCGCTGCGATGCTCAGCCCGGGCAAATTCGTTTTGCGCATCTTCTCAAACACATATCCTTCCACAACCTGCCAATCCATCGCCGGTCACCTCTTCCAAACATTTTCGCCTTCATCGCTCCGGTTTTTTCTCCCGCGATGCTGCCTCAATGAAGTCGACCAACTTTTGGGGCGCGTTAGGAAGAGTTTTCAGCGGCGGTATCATAAACGAATTCTTGGAAGGATCAACTCGGATGAGTTTGTAAGCACCTCCCTTGCTGCTGCGAACTACAATCCATTGGAACTTAACATCATCGCAGTCGTAGGACACATCTCTCCTCTCGTTTGGAGAGAGTGCTATGGTGGTTAAGTCAAGATACTCCAACCACTCAAGCCACGCAAATTTCTCTATCTTCACGAACGGCAGAAAGACTAAATCGCCTCCTGGGTCAGAAATCCCCAAGCACCAGACCTTCACTGGTTCACCGCTTCGGTTGATGAGTTGAAAGTCGGTCTTGAAAACAAGAGCAAGAGGGTCAAATGCTTTTTGGAGCGCTGAAAAGAATGGGACAACAGCCCAAGCCGCCAAAATGACAATCCCCATGAAACACAGCGTGACTTTTTCCCACTTGGTCATGGCTTATCTCCCTCCTGCAGGCGGATGTGCGGCTCACTTACAACCAAACCTACGCAATAAAGGATAACGCTCCCCAATCATCACCACGCCTTTGCAATGCACTCAGCCAACTCTTTCAGTTCGTCGGGAAGGACGGTTCGGATGTCAAACCAAAGGGCGTCTTTTTGGATGCGGCAGAAAACCGATGGGTTGCCTAAGCGCAATCGTTGGGCGAAGTCGTCGGCGCTATCTCCTTCCTTCGGCTTCACGACGACGCACCAAGTGGGCAAGAACTGGTCGGGCAATGCCCCACCACCGACTTGCGATGTTGAAGGTTGAACGCTCACCGCTTCTTTCGGCACCCCTAACTTCTGCAACCTTTGCGCAACTTGTCTGGCGCGCCGCTTGATTTCCCGTTCGCTCAAGGCGATTTGCTGCAAGGTCGGAATTTCACGCCATGCCTGCTCCTCGTCAAAGTAACTGAGCAGCGTCGCTTCTAAGGCAGCGAAAGTCAACTTGTCGCAACGGAACGCACGATAAAGCGGGTTTCGCCTCAATTGCGCAACCAAGTCTTTCCGCCCAACCACGATTCCAGCCTGCGGACCGCCCAGCAACTTGTCGCCGCTGAAACTGACCAAATCCGCTCCAGCCTTGACACTTTCTTGAACCATCGGCTCCCTCTCAATCCCAGCCTTTGAAACATCGGCGAGTGCGCCGCTGCCTAAGTCTTCAACGACCGGCAAGTTGTATTTGCGACCCAGCGCGACCAATTCCTCCAGCGAAACTTGTTCGGTGAAGCCGATGATGCGGAAGTTGCTTTGGTGGACTTTGAGCAGGAGAGATGTCCGTTCGTTTATTGCTCGCTCGTAATCGCTGATACGAGTTTTGTTCGTCGTCCCGACCTCAACCAAGACGGCGCCGCTTTTACGCAGGATTTCCGGGATGCGGAAACTTCCGCCAATCTCTACCAACTCGCCCCGCGAAACGATGACTTCGCGACCTTCAGCCAAAGTGTTTAGGATGAGCAAAACAGCGGCGGCGTTGTTGTTGACGACCGTCGCTGCTTCAGCACCTGTCAGCAAGCAAAGCAATTTCTCAACCCTCAAGTCCCGGAAACTCCGCTCGCCCGTGACTTCATCGACTTCAAGGGCACATGGGCGGGTGGCGACTTCCACCAAGCGCTGGACGGCTCGCTTCGACAAGAGCGAGCGCCCTAAACCCGTATGGACAATGATGCCCGTCGCGTTGATGACTCTGGGCATCAATGGAATGACTTCGCGCCAAAGCACCGATTGGGCTTGCTGCGCCACTTGCTCGGGTGTCGGAACTTCCAAGCCATCGCCGCTCAAAATTTGTTGCCTGAATTTGTCCAAAGTTTTCCTGACCGCCTCCGTCACGACGGTCCTCGGCAATTCCCGCATCAACTTTTGTGCGGTCTCAGTTTGCAAAACCTCGTGGACCGCAGGCAACTGCCTGAGCAACGATTGCTTTTCCATCTCAAACCACCGTCCCAAGTTGAGCCGATAAGTTGAGAATTGTCAAGCAAGCGTCTCCTTCGTTGAAGGGATTTGGTCGGCAAGGTGCGGGACGATTGCAACTGCCTGCCTCAAGGCTACGGCACAGGCTTTACAAGCGGCTTCAATGATGTGGTGCTTGTTCTCGCCGGAAAGGAGTTTGATGTGCAAAGTTATGCGGGCGTTGGTTGCCAGCGCGCGAAAGAACTCTGGTGCAAGTTCAGCGTCAAAGTTGCCCACTTTCCCTTCAACGGGAAGTTCAACGAACGCGTTGCCTCGCCCGCTCAAGTCAACGGAACACAGCACCAACGCTTCATCCATCGGCACGATGGCGCTCCCGAACCTTTGCACCCCTTTCCGCTCGCCCAAGGCTTTGTCAATGGCTTGACCGAGAACGATGCCAGTATCTTCAACGGTGTGGTGGTCGTCAATGTGAGTGTCGCCGCGAGCCCAAACCGTTGCGTCAAACCAAGCGTGTCGCAAAAGGGTATTGAGCATGTGGTCAAAAAAGCCGATGCCAGTGTCAACCTGAACATTGCCAGTCCCGTCAAGGTTCACCTTCACGCGAACCTGCGTCTCGGCAGTCTTTCGCTCAACTTCCGCTGTCCTCGCCATTTCCATCACCGCACCAATTTTAGCAAATGTGAGGCGAATGGCGAATAGCGAGTGGCGAGTAGCGAATAGTGGGGGTGAGAAGCCGGCAGGTTTGAAAGGGCAATGAAGGGCGAACTCATGAGTGCGTCCAAAAGCGGAAAAGCAGGTTAAACTTTGCTGGGCACAAAAATTCGGAAAGGAGTGGCGAGATATGGCGCAAGCGTTGACGATAGGCGGAGAAGTCCAAACCAAAAGTTGGTGGGTTCCGCTCGGCAACACGGGCATCGTCGTGCCGAGGCTTTCCATCGGGACCGGGACATACGGCTGGGGCGGCTCTTCCGCTCAAACTCGGCTGGGTTTCCGTGAGTGCGTCAGGTTGCTGTTGACAGCATACGAACACGGCGTGGCTTGGTTTGACAGCGCTGACCAATACGGCTCCCATCCCCATGTCCGCGAAGCCCTCAAAAGCATTGACCGAGAGAAGGTCATCATCACGACAAAAACGACGGCGCGAAGCAGCGAACAGGCGAGGCAAGATGTCCAACGCTTCCTGAAAGAACTCGGCACCGACTACATTGACATCGTGCTGATGCATTGCTTGGTTGACAGCAACTGGGCTACCACGATGCGACCGGTGATGGAAGCGTTGAGCGAGGCGAAGGAGCGCGGCTTCATCCGAGCCGTCGGCGTCTCCTGTCACAGTTTTGCAGCTTTGAAGGTCGCATCTGAGCACCCTTGGGTTGATGTCATCCTCGCACGATTGAATTACGATGGCATGCACATGGACGGTAAGCCCAGCGAAGTTTTGCCCGTCTTGGAAACAGCGATGCGAAACGGCAAAGGAGTTTACGCCATGAAAGTCTTGGGGCAAGGCGGGCTAACTCGGTCGCCAGAAAAGGCAATTCGGTTCGTTTTTGAATCCGGCATCCCTGCGGCGACCATCGGGATGGTGAGCGAAGCGGAAGTCAAGCAGAATGTCCAAATCGCACGCCAGTTGTTCCCGCAGGATTGAAAGTTCACTGCCACAGTTGACCCGTTGACAGGGCATAAATCAGGCGGGCGACGAGATAGGTCGCCAACATGCTTAAAAGCGAGACTAACCGAGAGAAAGCGAACTTGCGGCGAAAGGCGATGAAGATGTGAACGAATGTGGCAATGCCCATTGCGAGCCAAATGGCACCGCGCCACAAAACTGCCCACGCCAAGTTTGATGGGACGGGATGCCCTTGAACCAAGTCAAGCAAGCCAATGACCAAATCGGAGCGCCAGTTTGGCAACCAGACCCAACACGAAACGCTGATGGCTTGAAGTAGCCGCCAAACCATCAACCAGCCTGCGATTTCGCCGATTTGAAGCCACTGAAGCATCACAAGCGACCGCTTGATTGCCCAGACTGTCAAACCGAGCGCCAACCACAAAGACAGCCAAGCCAAAAGGCTTTGCAAGGTCGCTTTCAAAAAGTTCGGTTTTGGTCGGTAGATTTCTGCTTGATAGCCGAGCCGCCTTTGAAGAGCAAGAGGCAACAACTGAACTGCGTTGGGCTCAATGACTTCGCCCGTTTCGCCATCGTAAAAAATCACCTGCACCGCAGCCTGACGGGCAGTGAAGGGAGAAGCGATTTCAACTCTCCCTGAGCCTGAAATGAGACCAGCGGCGACAACCACAAGAAACGCGAAGGCTAAGCGAAGCAAGTGATGTTTGGGCAGGATTTGCGAGTTGGCGGAATCAGGCTGAGTTTGAGCCTTCACGGGTTTTGACCTCCTTCTAAAGTCGGCGGTGGAGTTTGTTGCTTCTGTTGTTGCTGGAACTTGCGGGCGGTGTTGTAAGCGTCAAGGATGCTCCATGTCCAAACGCAAAAGGCAGTCAACCCTGCAAACAAAAGCAGCAAAATTTCGCCGACACTCGCTTGTTCCAATTGCTGCTGGACTTGCCCGAGCGTTGGGAAGACCGTCGCTGCGCTTCGGATTTGGTGATAGAACTGCAGGAAGTAACCGAGGGAAAGCAAAGCGACTACACACATAACGATGCCCTTCAGCCACTGCTCGTTGTAAACTTGCCCTGCACCAGGCAAGAGCGCTGAAAGGAGAACGGCGAAAGTCGGGTTTTTGGGCAGGAACGGGACTTCATCCGAGACGGTGGGCGGATTGATTTCCAGCAATGTCGCTGCAAACTTCTCTTCTGCGGAGCGACGCTTCGGGTCTAACTCACGAGCCTTTCGGTAACACTCAAGTGCATTTTGCAAGTCACCGACCGCTTTGTAGACATCGCCCAAAAGTTCGTGGACATCGGCACGCTCTGGTGCTTTCTGGAGCGCTTGCTCAATCAACCTGCGAGCCGCCAGAAAATTTCCCCTCATCCGCTCAACATTGGCTTGCGTTAAAAGCCGCTCCACCTCTTCACCTTCGCGCATTTCATCTTCCCTCCCGATGCCCAATGGGTTGCTCCATAGCCTGCTTAATGGCAGCCATTTCCTCGTCGGAGAGCCTGTGGGGCGAATTGCCCCGAATGACCGGCTTCGCATAGCAACGGGATTCAGTCCGCCCAAACAGCGAAGTGATGACAACGCCGTTGCCTCGGTTATCCAGCAGCGCGACGGAGAAACTTTGCTGACCCGCAATATCCTCAAAGGCGTCAAAGCGGACCAGACCGACCCGCTGAAGGCAACCTTGCAGGAGCAAGTTCAATTGCTCAACGCGGTTCTCCAAAGATGCCAAAAGGGTTCGGTTTTCCTCCTGCTTGATGAGCAACTGCTCAAGCAGTTGGTCCAACGACCGCTCCGAACCTTCAGGCAAAAGTCGGTTCATTAGGCGAGTCAAGCGCTTCAACCTCAGCGAAAGGACGAGAACCCAAACGGTCAAAAAGAGCGTCAAGGCAGCACTGCCTGAAGCGAGCGCAATCAACCAACTTTGCTGCCACTCCATCTTTCGTCCCCTCTCTGCAGGATTTCGCAACCGTTAAATTTTTGGCGCAAACCGGTGGCAAAGAGCAAGATGGCGAAACTCAAAATGCCGCAAAATGTAGTTGTGTAGGAGTGGCACAAGCCACGAAATTCAAGGGGGAGATGAGTAGTGCCGTTGGCAGATTTGCACATACACCTTTTGCCCGGAGTGGACGACGGTTCGCCCGATTGGGACACAACCGAACGGATGCTGCAGATTTTGGCTGAAAACGATGTCAAGTTGGTCGCTCCAACCCCTCATGTTTACGAGTCCGATTGGCTGGACATTGAAGGAAGGTTCGAAGGCTTGACCGATTTGGCATCAAGGGCTGCAAAGTTTGGCATCCGCATTTTCAGCGCTGCCGAAGTTAGGGCTCTTCCCGACATCCCTGAGAGGTGGGAGAAAGTTCTGTCGCTGACATATGCGGGCGCTGGCAAGTATGTGCTCGTTGAGTTTGATGCCAACGAGATGCCACTTTACGCTGAATGGCTTCTGTTCCAGTTGAAGGCACGCGGCGTCACGCCGATAATCGCTCACCCTGAACGATATTTCTGGGTTCAAGAGGACGAGCGGAACTTGTATCGGCTTCTGGCAAACGGTGCTTTGCTGCAAGTGAACGCTGAATTTCTGCTGCGCTCCGACAATCCCGCCAGCAAAACTGCTTGGTGGCTTGTCCAAAACGGATTGGCTGACTTTTTGGCTTCCGACTGGCACGATCCCGAAACCCCTTACCCTCTGGCGCTTGCAGTGCAAAAATTGAAGGGCAACTTGAGCGATTTGGAGTTGGAAAGGCTTGTGTGGGGTGTGCCGTCCAAAATTGTTGCAGGGCAGAATGTCCAGCCTGCGTGGCAAAGGAGCCCACTCAGGTTGGACATCCAAGCCTTTATCGCAGGCATTGAAAGGACCTCGCAGAAAAAACGGTGGTGGCAATTTTTGACTTTTTGGAAAACGCGGAAAAGGTGAGGCAAGATGGCGGAAGTGGTTCAGCGACCAGAAGCAGAAGAAGTCACCTTAGACTTGAGGCAAATCATCAGAATCCTGCAGCGAAGGTGGAAGATTGTCGTCGCTGTTCCCGTCTTAGTGGTGCTCGCCACTTTGGGCTACCTTCGCACGGCACTGCGCATTTACGAAGCCGTCAGTATCCTAAGAGCCCAACCATCAACTCAACCTCTTGTGCTGACAGGAGTGCCGATTCCCATACAGCGCCAACCCCAGCAGATTGACTTGAAAACGATTGAGCGCCTAATCACGACGCGCCTGACCGCACAGGAAGCCATCCGAATTTTGAAGGGCAAAAGGCTTGGCACGATAGAGAGGTTGGTTTACGCAAATTCTACTGTCCACGATGCGTTGAAAATTGCACGCAACAAAGTGAGCAAAGAAGAAAGATTTGAAGAACTGGCAGCGGAAGTTTTGATGAAGGCGGTTAAGACGAAAACCGTTGAACCCGACTTGGTTGAAATTCGTGTCCGACACCCAGACCCAGAGTTAGCGGCATTAGTTGCCAACAGTATCGCAGAAGCGATGGTCCAGCGCTTCACAAGGGAAGCGCAAAGAGACGCTACCCAAGAGCGTCGCTATATTGAACGCAGCCTGAAAACTTTGGAAGAGCAGTTGAGAAAGTTGGAAGCGCAAATAGCCCAAGAGAAAAAGCGCCTCGGGATAGTTGACATCCCTGAGGAAACGAAAGCGCTACTGACTTCCTTGCGAACCTACGAACTGGAGTGGCACGACGCTCAGGCTCAAAGGGACGCAGCGGCAGCAGAGGTTGAGAGGTTAAGGCAGCAAATTGAACGAGAGCAACCAATCGTCTCCGTTGATGTCCTGAAGGAAGACCCCGTCTTCAAGCAGATGAGAGACCAACTCGCAGCCTTAGAACTTGAACGGGCGAAGTTGCTCGCCCTTTTCACCCCCGAGCACCCCGATGTCCAGCAGGTTGAGGAGCGAATCAAGACTCTCCGCGAAGCCCTCGCTAAACAGGCAAGGCAATTGGTCAAAGAACGAGAAGTCGCTCCTAATCCAGCCTACCAATTGCTTTACCAGCAACTTGTGACAGCCGAGGCAAATCGTTTCGCAGCGGAAGCGAGGCTTCAAGCACTGAGCAGGTTTTTGCCGGAGTTGAGGAAGCGACTGGAAGCGCTGCCAGAAAACCAGCGCCGATTGGGAGCGCTCCTGAGAAAGGCGCAAGCAGCGGAGCAAGTTTACACGAACCTTTTGATGCGATTGGAAGAAGCGAGAATTCGGGAAGTGACCAAAACGGGTGACTTGGTAATTGCTGACCTTGCTGCCCCGCCACACGAACCCGTTTCGCCACGCCCGTTGCTCAGTTTGGCACTCGCTTTGGTTTTGGGCGTGATGCTTGGAGTTATAGCGGCTTTTCTCATGGAAGGTCTGAACGAAACTGTCACAACAGCGGACGAAATTCAGGAACGGTTTGGCATCCCCGTTCTGGCAAGTATCCCTAAAACCCGTCCCGAACTGACCCACGAGTATGTCCTTGACTTGATGGCTTCACGACGCTCCGCAGCAGAAGCAGTTAGGTCATTGCGGGCAAACTTGAAATTCCTGAGCAGGGAAAAGCCTCTGAAAGTCATTTTGGTGACCAGCACGAGCCCGGGAGAAGGGAAAACTTTCTTGGCGACTTCTCTTGCAATCGCATGGGCTCAGTCAGGGCACAAAACCATCCTCGTTGACTTTGACCTCCGCCGCCCACAAGTTCACGAATGTCTCGGTTTGGAAAACGAGAAGGGTTTGGGCAACTTTTTGGTCGGTGCAGCCACCCTTGATGAGGTTCTCCAGAAAACGCCTCTAAAGCACCTGCAAGCCATAACTTCAGGTCCGCTGCCTCCTAACCCGGCAGAATTGCTGGACAGCGAGCAAATTTCAAGGCTGATGAAAGATTTGCGCGAGCGGGCGGAAGTGGTGATTTTGGACACTCCACCGATTCTTGCTGTCTCGGACACCGCTTTGCTTGTCCCACACGCTGACGGGGTAATTGCTGTTGTCGTTCCGGGTCAAACTCTGAGACCTATGCTCAGGCAACTGAAGGAACAAGTGGCAATTGCGCAAGGGCATCTCATCGGCGCTGTCCTCAACAAGGTCACGCCACCGCACGGTGGCTACTACTACCGCTATTACCGCTACTACAGCCGCTACTATGGCGAATCTGAGTAGCGATGCAAGATTGCAGCGAAATTTTGGAAAGCAGTGACTTTGGGGACAGATGAAACCTTGTCCACTTGAGCGCACCAGTTGACATCCGCTTGCAACCCCAGCGCTATCAACTCTTGACCGTGAAGGCTTTCAGCGAACACACGCTCAAGGTCGCTTGGTGAGGGACGAGGGGCGTTGGACGAGGGACGGAAGGGAGGGGATGGTGCTTGGATGATTTGACCGCTTATTCGCTCAGCAATTGTCCAAGCCGCTGCGATGTCTTCTGATGCCCATTCTTCCCCGCGACCGTAAACGCCGGAAGCGACGATGACAATTGGGTGGCGATTTCGCTCCGCCAAAGTTTTCGCTGATTTCGCCACTGCGCTTGCGTTGATAGTCGTTCCCACCAAAATTGCCGTTGCGTTTTCGCAAGCCAAAATTCGTTTCGCCCCGGTTGTTGAAGTGAAAATTGCCCGCCGCCCTTCCAAACCTTGCGCTTGCAGGATTTCCGTTGGGCTGTTGCTGAAGTCAAAACCCTCAACTTTCAGGCTATTTCGTTCGCCAACAAGCAATGCATCGGGCATTTGCCTTTTGAGTTCCCACGCTTGTTCTACCTCCGAGACGACCCAAACTTCACAGACACCTCGCTCAAAGAGGGTTGCCAAAGTGGCGCTTGCCCGCAACGCGTCAACGATAATCGCAACCGCCTTCAACTCATTTGCCAGTTCGCAACCTCGTTCACCAACACCAATGTAAACTTCGACCATCACCAATCACCTACCGCTCCGTCTTCGTAGTGGACCAGTGGGGTTTCGCGGAACTGCTTCGGAATTTGGGCGATTTTGTCCTCGTCCAGTTCCGCACACAAACCAACTCCTTCAGGCACAGGCACATACCCGTTGACCTGTTCAAAGGGTCGTTTCAAAAAGCCTTCACCGAGGGTGACATGCTCTTGGATGACGAAGTTCGGGATGCAAGCAGCCAATTGCAACGCCGCTGCCGTGTTGATAGGACCGTAGGGATTGTGGGGAGCGATGCCGACATAGTAGGCTTCAGCCATAGCGGCAATTTTCCGCAACTCAAAAATGCCGCCGCAGATGCACGGGTCAGGTTGCAGAACGGCAGCGGCTCGCTTTTCCAAAACTTCGCGAAACTGCCAGCGGGTGAAAAGCCGCTCGCCCGTCGCGACGGGAACAGGCGAACGGTGAGCAACTTCCGCTAACGCATCAACATTCAACGGTTGACAAGGCTCTTCAATCCACATGGGTTTGTAGGGTGCAACTTCTTCGGCGAGCAAAATCGCTACGGCTGGTGTCGTCCTTCCGTGCAAGTCCAGCATCAAGTCGTTTTCCCAACCAAGCACTTCCCTAACAGCCTTCACCCTTTCAACTGCTTGGCGGATGAGTTTCGGACCTTCCAACGGTCGAGTCGGTTCAATGGGACAGAACTTGACGGCAGTGAAGCCTTGTTTCAAGCGCAATTCGGCGCTCCGCTTCAAATCGTCCAAAGTTTCGCCACCAATGTGAGCGTAAAGCCGAATTCGGTCGCGGACCTTGCCGCCTAAGAGTTCGTAGATCGGCACTCCCATCGCCTTGCCCTTAATGTCCCAGAGAGCCATCTCAATCGCGCTTATAGCGGAACAGTGAACGAAACCGCCCTTCCAGAAAAAGCCACGAAAAAGGGTTTGCCACAGGTGCTCAATTTGGAACGGGTTTTGCCCAATCAGAAACCGACGGCACTCATCAATAAACGCAGCCACAGACCGAAAGTTGTCGGGCAAACCTTCTCCCCAACCGACGATGCCGTCATCCGTCGTAACCTTGACAAACAAATAAATCCCCGCTTGCACTACCTCAATCTCCGAGACCTTCATTGCCCTCACTCCGCTCAGGATGAGTTTGGGGTCGGAACGAGCGGAGGTTCAAAAGTCGTATTTGTCAATGTTGGCTTTGGTGAACTTCATCGGCGGTCCAAGCAAAACTTCGTCGCCTCTAATTTCGCGCTTGCCCAATCGCCCGGCGATGATGAACTTGCTGCCCCGCTTGAGTGTTCCGTCGCACAGAGCCTTTGCCGTGTAAACCGTGAGGTAACCCAAATCAACGGGATTCCACAAAATGACGGTTTTGACCGTCCCGTCGTGGACATACTCCCTCATGCTCTTGGGTGTTGAGAGACCAACGACGGCGACTTTCCCTTTCTTGCCTGCCTGTCGGACAGCCTCAGCAGCGCCGGGGAAGGCAACGGACGAAATCCCAAAGATGCCCCTAACTTGCGGGTATGCTTTCAGGATGTCCATCGTGACTTTGAACGCGAGTTCAAGGCTCTCCTCGCTTGGCTTGACAGTTAGAAGTTTCATCTTCGGGTAGCGCTTCGCCATGTAGGCTTTCATCCGCTTGAGCCATTCGCTTTGGTTTGGAGCTGTGAATGAACTGGTGACGACGGCAACGGGTGCATCTTCGCCTGCCTGCTTTGCCATCTCGTCCACCAACGCCTTCGCGATGTCATCGTAGGTCGCTTGGTTGACAAAAAACTCGCGGGCATCGCGCTTTGCATCGGCGTCCCAAGTTATGACCCGGATGCCACGACTCATCGCTTTTTTGAGCGCAGGTGCAATGGCAGATGGGTCGTTACACGCAACGGCAATGACATCGGGTTTGCGGGCAATCCAAGCCTCAATCAACTCAACCTGCCTTTCCACCGATGCTTCCGTCGGACCTTCGTAAATCAGCCTAACCGAACCCAATTCTTTAGCAGCCTCACGGGCACCTTTCTCGCAGGCGTTGAAGTAGTCAATGCCTTTGATTTTGGGCACCATCAAAAGAGTGATTGGCTTCCCTTTTGCTCGTCCCTCGCCCTTCGTCCCTCGTCCCGTTTGAGAAGCAGCCAAAAGCCAAGGCACCAACATCAGTGCGACGACAAACCACACTCGCCTCATGTCACTTCCCTCCTTCGCCTTCACGCATCACGATTCACGCATCACGCATTACGCACGCCACTAATAAATCTGCCACTTGCGCTCAACGAAGCCATCGCGAATTTGCTTCCAACTGCCCAACACCTCATCAACGACTGCTTTAACTTCGCTTTCCACTTTTGCTGCGGGCACGCCCCAAATTTCCACGCTGACGACTTGCGGGTCGGTAATGGGTTTCCCGATTTGGCTGACCATGTAGCAGTAAACTTGGCGGGCTTCAGGGACTCTCTCAACGATGCGTTGGGCAATGAGTTGGGTCATTATGCTGTAAACCTTGCCGACATGGCTGACTGGATTTTTGCCAGCAACGGCTTCCAAAGTCATCGGTCGGTAAGGGGTGATAAGCCCGCTGGCTCTGTTGCCGCGACCAACTTGCCCGTCATCGCCAGCCTCAGCGCTTGTGCCAGTAACTGTCAAATAAGCGCTGTCAGGGGTGTCAGCGGTGTTGACGAAAACTTCAACCTTTCGCTTGGTGAACCTCGGTGCGAACTCGTCCCTCACAAATCGGGCAACTTCCTCCTTGACGGACTCATATGTCTCCCGGTCGGGCGTAAGAGACGAAACGAATGCTGCGGCAATTGTCAATCGGATGGAATCGCCGTCGCGGACACCCATGACCTTGATGTCCTCACCGAGTTGAGGGAAGCGTTGTTTGCCTTCCTCGCTGTTGAGGAATCGCTCTGTTTCCAAAACGAGCCGTTCCAACTCGCTTAAGGGAGCGAAACCGACGGCGAAAGATGTATCGTTGGCAAGTGGTGGTTTGTCCTCATCAAGGAAGATTTTTTGCAAATCAACGCTGCCGGGGCGAACTTTGAATTCTACTTGCAAGTGTTCTGGCTTGAGGTGGCGGACTTGACTGCAAAGCCGTTGAACGATGAGATGGCGGAAAAGTTCGTTAGGGTCAATCTGAGTGCCGTCCCATCCAAGGGTTGCCCTGCCGACGATGTAGATTTGAATGGGTGCGATGACTCTGCCGCCGCCGAAATCTGCTTCCGAACTGCCGCCAACCAAGACAGCTTTGTCAACATTGTGGTGCAAGATTCTACCGACCTTTTCTCGGTAAAACTTGCAAAGGGCGACGGAAAGTTCTTCGGCAGCGCCGTCGCAAAGCGAGTCAGGGTGTCCCCTGCCCTTTCGCTCCACAATTTCAACGGGCATCTCTTCAACGAGAAGGTTTTTCCCATCCACGACCTGAATGCGCGCCATAAAAGCCACCTCCAGTAGTTTCGGTTTTTGGTGCGGACGGGCGGGGACACAAGGAGGGGCTTCGGACGATAACGCCCTCACAAGGTCACCGCTCCGTCGCTTTTTTCTGGCGGGGCGCTCCCCGCAAACGAGAGGAGCGGGACCTTGCGGGCGAAGACCGCTTCTGCCCCACTCCTCTCATCTTTTGCCCTGCGGGATTACCGCAGGACTCAACGCCTTTTGGCACCTTGCCTGCCTCTTGCGGCAAGCAGGTTGCCGGGCTTCATCGGGCGCGTTGACCCTCCACCACTCGTGATGAGAGGGTGGGAGCGCCGTCGCCGCATCAATTATAACCCACCCGTCCGACCATAGACCGTGACAAAAAACGACAGCGAATAGTGAATAGCGATTGGCGAATAGTTTTCTGGAGGGCAGTGCTACCGCACTGCCGAAAAATCTGTGTCTTAATAGCCGCACTCCAATTTCAGCACTCTGCACTGGACATTGCACCTCGCACTCAGCACCACGCACTATCTTTATGCACACTTGCACTCCTGCACGCTTGCACGCATAAAACACGACGCAAAGTTTTCAGGTGTGGCAAAGTTTCATTTGCGAGGTGAAAGTTGATGCGCCGCTTCGTTTGGGTCATCGTCATCGTTCTCGTTCTCTTGTTCGTGTTCGCAAGGCAACTTGCGCATGTTTACACCGACTGGCTTTGGTTCAGGGAACTTGGCTACACTGGGGTTTTCTGGACGCGGTTTTGGGCGAAACTTGTGGTCGGGACAATAATCGGAGTCCTGTTTTCGTTGCTGATCGGGCTCAACTTGGTCCTCGCCCAAAAGTTCATGACTTGGCGCCGCTGGAGGTATTTCGCCTCCGGCTGGTTGGGGCGAGTCTTGCTTTGGATTGAGACGGGATTTAGGTGGCTGGTTGCCCTCGTCGCCGTCGCTTTCGGCGTTTTCGCTGGGATAGCCGCAGCGAAACGGTGGGATTTGGCGCTGCTGTTTTGGTTCGCGGCAAGGATGGGTGAAAGCGACCCGGTGTTCGGCAAGGACCTCAGTTTCTTCCTGTTCGTCTTGCCTTTCCTGAGGTTCATCTACGGCTACATCTTGGGTGCTTGGCTTTTGGCTTTGGGGTTGACAGTCACTTACTACGCCTTCCACGCCCTCGCTGACTTGGCGGTTTCGGGTCGTTATCCGCCGACCTTGCGGGCTCAAATCAGAGCCCTCATGAGTTACGCGACCCCACTCATCCGAGCCCACTTGCTCGTCTTGAGCGCCTTCCTGCTTTTCATCATCGCAATTCACTTCAGGCTGAGCATGTTTGAGTTGCTCTACGGCAAAGTTGGGGACGAAGCAGTTTGGGGTGCGGGGTTCACGGATTTGAAGGTTCGGTTACCTGCACTTTGGGTTTTGATGCTCGTTTTCGTTGTGGGCGGAGTTTTGGTCTTAGCCAATCTTTGGTGGAGACCACCTGTGAGGGCGGGAGTCGTTTTGGTCTCTGTTTTCGCCGTCGCTTGGGTGGTTGGGAATTTGCTTCCCGGTTTGGTCCAGCGATACATCGTCAAGCCCAACGAGTTGACGATGGAAAAGCCTTACCTGCGCCATAACATCAACATGACGAGGCTCGCCTACGGCTTGCACCGCGTCAAAGATGTCCGCTATCCGTTTCGGGGCGACATAACGCCTGAAATTCTGGAACGCAACAAAGATTTGCTGGCGAGCGTTAGGCTGTGGGACTACCGTCCCTTGCGGGACACGCTCCAGCAAATCCAGTCCATCCGCGCCTACTACCAGTTCGCCGATGTTGATGTTGACAGGTATTTTGTCGGCGGGATTTACCGACAAGTCATGATTGCTGCGAGGGAACTGAACATAGAAGCGTTGCGACCCACATGGTATGCGCGCCACTTCCTTTGGACTCACGGCTTCGGCGTCGTCGTCACGCCCGTCAATGAGATTGAAGAGGAAGGGATGCCTGTCTTGTGGGTCAAGGACATCCCGCCGCAAACCAAGTTCCCAGAACTTGAGGTCAAAGAGCCGCGAATTTATTTCGGCGAATTGACCGACGACTATGTGATTGTGCGGGCAAAGGTCAAGGAGTTTGACTACCCGCATGAGGGGCAAGGGGCAGGCAACAAGGGACGAGGGATGGAAGGTGAGGGTCAAGGAGAAGAGGGCGGGATGGTGTTGACGACTTACAAGGGCAAAGGAGGTTCTCCAATTGGCAACTACCTCAACCGGCTCGCCTTTGCCCTCAGGTTCAACGACCCAAATTTACTCCTGCCAAACCCAATCACCCGCGAGAGCAAAGTTTTGTGGCGCCGGAACATCCACGAACGGGTGCGAACTATTGCCCCATTCCTGATTTACGACCCTGACCCTTACATCGTTATCGCCGATGGACGGCTCTTTTGGATTTGCGACGCTTACACATACTCAAGCCAATTCCCTTACTCTGAGCCTTACACCCTTGAGCAGACCGTCAGCATCGGTGGCAAGCAGGTCCGAGAGAAGTTCACCTTCAACTACATCCGCAACTCGGTGAAGGTCATCATTGACGCTTATCACGGCACAACGACCTTTTACATCGCCGACGAGACCGATCCCATTGTCAAGACATACGCTCGCATCTTCCCGAGGCTCTTCCGACCTTTGTCGGAGATGCCCGAATCGCTCCAAAAGCACTTGCGCTACCCTGTCACCTACTACCGCATCCAAGCGGAAATGCTGTGCCTGTATCACATCACGAACCCAGAGCAGTTTTATCAGCGGGAGGATTTGTGGCGAATCGCTCAGGAGATTTACGAGACCCGCCGGCAAGAGGTTGAGCCTTACTATGTCATGATGCGAATGCCCGAAGAAGGGTTGCAGGCTGAGCGCCATTCAACCCGCGAACCACAACGCGCAACCCAGAACCGGCAACGCAATTTGGAGTTTGCCTTGATTTTGCCCTTCACTCCATACTTCGCTGCACCTGCCGGTGGAACTTTGGCGAGCCCGCCAACCGAAAGGCACAACCTCGTTGCCTTGATGATGGCAAGGTGCGATTTGCCACGATTGGGCGAATTGTTCATCTTGAGGATGCCGCCGGGTAGGCAGATTTTCGGTCCGGCTCAAGTCGAGTCGCGAATTGACAACGACGCCGAAATCTCAAAGAACTTGACTTTGTGGAAGCAACACGGCTCGGATGTCCTTCGCGGAAACTTGCTCGTTATCCCGATGGACGGCTCGTTGCTTTATGTTGAGCCGCTGTTTTTGGTCGCAACGGAAACGAGGTTGCCGGAACTGAAGCGGGTAATCGTCGCCAACCAAAAAGATGTCGTCATGGACAAAACTTTGCCCCTCGCCCTCGCCTGGCTGATGAAAAAGCGAGTCGAAGTTGAAGTGACCGAAGAGACGGTCCTGCCCCAACCTCAACCAGCCATCACATCCTCGTTGGCACCTCAACTGAAGCCGATGGCGGAACAATTGGAGCAAACTCTCGCCCAAGCGGAAGAAAGCCTGAAGCAAGGCGATTTCGCCCGCTTCGGAAAATTGCTCCAACAAGCCCGAGAATTAGCGACTCGGCTGAGGGAGCAGATAGAAAAATCAGCAGAATAGGCAGCGGACTTCAACTTTGAAGTATCGCTTGCAGCATGCCTTCAAAAATCCATGCCACAAGCAGGACACAGCCCTTGCGAACCCCCGAAACTCCCTGTCCGCTAACTCCCCGGGAAGACACCTTAAAGGTTCGCAGTGCTCAATCGTGGAGGCTCAAGCCGAAGACGGTTAGCAACTGCGAAAGGTAAAGAAGGGAGAGCCCCATGAAACCCACCATAAGCCCGATGACCCCAACCAAAAGCATGCCTTCAAATTTACGCTCACCACCATTTCTCATGGCGGAGCGATAGACGAGGAAAATCACCGCAGCGACCACCAATGCCGCTGCTGCAATGGCTGCAATGATTTTCAAGAAGACCGGTTGCGCCATCAGTTTGTCATAAAGGGAAGTTTGCATCACGCAAGCACCTCCTTGACTTCTTTTAGGGTCTTGAGCCGCCGCTGGATACTTTCATCGTCCAGCGTAGATTTGACCTCTGCTATCGCATCCTTTCGCCAGAGCCTTACCGTCAAGTCCGCTGAACACGCACTGAAGATTATGCCGCAAATCGCATCCTGACCTGCCTTGTGCCAGCCTTCCTGTTGGCGGGCGGGATGGTTGCCTTCATCCCAAAGGAAACCATTTTGCGCTACTTGGGCATTGCAGCCAGCAGGATTCGTTCCTTCATCATAGCAGCCTTCGCCAGTTTCTTTGTGGCAGCGTGTTCGTGCACCGTTATCCCTGTATCGGCTGGCGTCTATTTCGCCGGCGCAAGCATCGGTGCCGCTTTCATCATCTTGTGGGTGGCACCTGCAACCAATGTTTTGGCGCTCACCTATACTGGCGCAATCATCGGTTGGGATATGGCTTTGGTTCGCATCCTTAGCGCTCTGCTGATGGCTATCGTCGTCGGATATGTGATGACGGCGTTCTTTTTCAGGGAAGAAGCGGAACGGCTCACAGCAGTTGGTGAATACGAAGCCAACGGAGCATCCGCTGAACCAACCGAGAAGGTGAAGACAACCGACATCATCTTGCTCCTGCTCATCGTGATTGACCTCCTTGCTCCCAACTACCTCATCCGAACTGGACCTTATTGGCAGAAAGTGCTCGTGTGGGCAATCGGGATGGTCATCGTCGCTCTCTTTGCTTGGAAGACGAAGACGGGCGAAGAAATCCGCCACTGGCTTCAAGAGACATGGTTTTTCGTGCGGATAATTCTTCCGCTGTTGCTTGTTGGCGTTTTCATCGTTGGCGTGATCGGCGAGTTGCTCCCGAAGGAAGTGGTTCAGCAATGGCTTGGTGGTAACAGCCTCCGTTCGTCCTTCTTCGCAACCCTCATAGGAGCCATCAGTTACTTTGCAACGATGACTGAAGCGCCTTTCGTTCACAAGTTGATGCAACTTGGGATGGGCAAGGGTCCTGCTCTGGCTTTGTTGCTGACGGGTCCCGGTTTGAGTTTGCCCAACTGGATTGCTATCTCTCGTGTATTTGGGGTTCGCAAAGCGGCGGTTTATGTCCTGACCATCATCGTTCTGGGCACATTGGTCGGCTGGGTCGCAGGGAACACAATTTGGCGTTGATGGATAGCCAAAGAAGTAAACATCGCACAAGGAGGGATCAGGATGGCGTTGAAAATTGAGGTTCTCGGTCCGGGTTGTGCTAAGTGTTTTGCCCTTGAGAACAATGTCAAGCAGGCTGTCCAGCAGTTGGGTCTGGACGCCGAAGTTGAGCATGTGACCGACATGCGAGAAACTCTCAAAAGGCTCCGCCAATACCGGGCAATGGTTACTCCAGTCCTTGTCGTGAACGGCAAGGTGCTCTCTCAAGGGAAAGTCCCAAGCGTTCCCGAAGTCGTTCAAATGCTGACGACTTACTTGGCGACGCAAGTTGAAGGGGCAAGTTCGTGAAAGAGTTGTGCTGCGCCTGCTTATCTCAGGCAGGGTTGAAGCGTGTCAAGAAAGTGTGGATCGGGAGGATGAATTGAAATGTTCACGACTCTTGTGATGACGGTAGGGCTTTTTGTCCTCGCTGTGGTTTCAGGAATGCTCGGGCTGGGCGTCGCCTTCGCTGCGATTCCGTTCCTATCGCTTTTCATGTCCGACTTGGTTCACCAAGTTCAGCCGTTGAGCCTTTTGCTTAACGGCATCACTGCATTGTTTTCTGTCCTTGGGTTCGCCAAAAGTCGCTTGATTGACTGGAAGAAGGCTCTTTTGCTTTCGGAGGTGACAGTGATTTTCGCTCCACTTGGAGCGTGGTTAGCATCGGCGAACATTGTCAAGCCGATTTACATCTGGGTCATCTACCTCATCTCGGTCTTTTACCTTGCCTATCGCCTCATGGCGCCCGCAAGGCAAGGGCAGGGCGCAAAGATTTCGGACAAGGGGGACTACTTCTGGGTTGCCCTTTTACTTGCTGCCCCAATTTCGGTTCTCAGCGGGCTTTTGGGGGTTGGACCCGGTTTTCTTCTCATGCCAACTTTGGTTCTCGTCGGCATTGAGCCAAAACAAGCGGCTGCTATCAACGCCTTTGCCGTCACACCGCCTTCCTTCTCTGCTCTTATCCCGCACCTTTCAACTGCGAAGTTTGATCCCGCACTGACGCTGGAGTTACTGGTTGCGAGTGCAGTGGGTTCGTTCCTCGGGGCTCTTTTGACGAGCCTTTACATCCCAGGGCAAAGGCTAAAGCAGATGTTCGCCGTTTTAATCGTTGCCGTGACACTTTACAAACTTGTCACCATGCTGTAGCGAGGTGAGGGCGATGGTTAGGAGAATTCTGCCCCTCGTCGTTGCCGTTTTCGCCTGCTGGCTTACGCTTTTCGCTCAGCCAGACTTCAAGCAAATTGAACGAGACAGAGAACCTGACTTGAAGCCGACATGGTATTTCTTTGACTGGGCTGCAAAGGCTCCTTACGCTCCCGTCTTCCATGTCCTTGACACCGAAAGCAGTCTCGGTAGATACGCAAAGCGGACGAAAGCCATCACCCTCAAAGATTTGGTCAAGTTTCACGGTCACCTTTGCGATGGACTTGTGACGGCTGCTGTTGCGTTGAACCTCGGCTTCAAAGTGCTATATCCCGAAGGCGTAATTGACCGGACTGACACGGGTTGCGTGACGAACAACTCGCCTTGCTTTGGAGATGTTGCGGCTTACTTGACTGGTGGGCGCATTCGCTTCGGCACACAGAAAATTGACCCTAAGATGGGCAACGAGTTCATCCTCTACCGCTTTTCAACGAGGGAAGCCGTTCACATTGCGATGAAACCAGGAGTCTTCCCAGATGAGTTGGCTCAACTTGAAAAGAAAATCCGCTCTGGCAATTTCAGTCCAGCAGACATTGACCGTTGCCAGAAGATGCAATGGGATTTCGCCCGCAAGGTTCTGAACACTCCGCCAGAACAACTCTTCACCGTCAAGAAGTTGCCCGATTTTGAGTGGAAACCGGACGAATACCCGAACCGAGGCGTTCGTGGCGACATTTTGCTGAAAAACGCTCCATGAGGGGGGATGTGCATGAGAGCCAAGAAAATTCTGGGACTTTTGCTGCTCGCTTATGTTGTTTTCAGCCTCTTTATGGTCACGGCGCGAAATCGCCCTCGCAAACCTGCCGAGCAACCTAAAGAGTTGACTTTGGCTAATTCGGGTTTGAAAGAAAGCGATTTGCCGCAAGGCGTAAAGAACCTCGTCATTGTTTACTACTTTCACGGCTACAGGCGATGCTACTCGTGCTTGGAGGCAGAGCGCGTGGCGAGGGAAACCGTTCAACGCTACTTCAAGGACGAAATTTCCAAAGGGAGGTTGAGGTTTTTGTCCATCAATGTTGAAGAGCCAGAGAACGAGCACTTTATCCGCGATTACCAAATTACCGCTCAAACGCTGGTCGTTGCTAAATTTGTTGACGGCAAACAGGTGGAATCCCGCAAGGTGGACGAAATATGGATGTTCCCGTCGGCTGAAGACAGGGCAAATATCATACGGCAAGTGGTGAGCGACTTTTTGAGCAAGTGAGGGGATGACGATGAGCGAGTTTCTAAAAGCCATTCCCCCGCTAACGGCATTGTGGCTGGGCATCCTGACTTCCATCAGCCCTTGCCCTCTGGCAACGAATATCGCTGCAGTGAGTTTCATCGCCCACCAACTCACATCTTCAAGAGCAGTTTTGCTTTCGGGCTTGCTCTATGCTCTCGGCAGGACTGCCACTTACACAGGTTTGGGTGCAGTGATATGTTCCAGTGCTGCATCCGCACCTTTTGTTTCCCACTTCCTTCAGCACAAATTGCCTCAAGTTCTCGGACCGATTCTTATCCTCGTCGGTGCTTTCCTTATTGACATTTTCAAACTCCCTCTACCTTCAACGAATTTGGGAGGGGCAGCGGAGCGGCTAACTAAAGGAAGGGGTCTTCTCGTCTTTCCTCCTCGGCGTCTTATTTGCCCTCGCATTTTGCCCTGTCTCGGCAGCACTTTTCTTCGGCGCACTCATCCCTCTGTCCCTTCATTCTGGATTGCACTTTTTACTCCCAGCAATATTCGGGGTTGGGACAGCACTGCCAGTTATCGTAGTAGCCTTTGGCTTAGCATTCGGTTTGCAGTTCCTTTTCAATTTGCTTGAAAGCGTTGGGCGGGTAGAGGCAATTGCCCGAAAAATTACGGGCGTCGTCTTTATCGCTGTCGGCTTTTACTACACGCTCGTTTACAACTTCCGAGTGTTCTGAGGGGGGTGAAGGAGATGAACAAAACCGTTGGCTTCGTCGGCGGAGGTCGAGTGGCAAGGGTTTTGCTTGGCGGGTTGAAACGGTGTGGCAAGTTGCCGCAGCAAGTCATTGTGAGCGACATTAGCCCAGAACCGTTAGAACGATTGAAAGTGCTTGTGCCGGAAGTTAAGACAGTTGTGAACGGGAACAAAGAAGCATCAGCCGCTGACATCGTTTTCCTTGCGCTCCACCCGCCTGCGATTCCTTCTGCCATTGATGAAGTGAAATCCGCCCTGAGGGGTGAAGCGATTCTCATCTCACTTGCTCCTAAAGTCACGATGGCTCGGCTCAAGGAAATGCTCGATGGCTTTGAGAGGATTGTCCGAATGCTCCCTAATGCCTGCTCAATCGTCAACGCCGGCTATAACCCTGTTTGCTTCTCACCGGCGATTCCTGACGGGGAAAGGAAGGAACTGTTGGAATGGCTCGGCGCTCTCGGCGATTGCCCCGAAGTTGCCGAGGAGAAGATTGAGGCTTATGCCGTTTTGACGGGCATGGGACCGACTTACTTTTGGTTTCAATGGGCTGAGTTGGTCGAACTTGGTAAATCGCTGGGGTTGACCGAAAGGGAAGCAATTGATGGGTTGAAGAAGATGCTCGTTGGCGCTGTGAAAACGCTTTTCGAATCTGGGTTCTCGCCTGAGGAAGTGATGGATTTGATCCCAGTCAAGCCTTTTGCGGAAGAGGAGCAGCAAATCCGAGCGATGTATAGGCAGAAACTCGAAGCGATGTTCCAGCGGTTGAAACCGTAACTTCGTTCACGGGGGCGAAAACAGGATGCAAGGGGTGAAAGTTTGTTATCGCTCAATTGGCATCATTCACACCCTGTTCAAGACGCTTGAGGGGATGCCGATTCAACCTACGGGCGCATTGGGGGTTCGTGGGTGGGTTGAAATTTTTGACGAATTCGTGCCGGGGTTGAAGGACTTGGATGGTTTTTCGCATGTCATCCTGATTTACCACTTCCATCAAGCGCAAGCAACCAAGTTGGTTGTGAGACCTTTCATGGACGACGAACCGAGGGGAATTTTCGCCACAAGGGCTCCAAGCCGCCCCAATCCCATAGGTCTATCCGTCGTGAGGCTCATCAAGGTGGAAGGGAACATCTTGCATGTTGAAAATGTGGACATCCTTGACGGGACACCTTTGCTTGACATCAAACCATATGTGCCGCAGTTTGACCACCCGAAGGAAACGGTGCGCATTGGCTGGCTTGAGAAAACTGTCCACAAAGTTGACGGGTTGAGAGCCAACGCTGATTTGGTCAAGCAAGTGGTGGGCGAAAGTGGAGAACCCGATTGAGGCTCGCTACTTCTCGTGAAAAGCCGATTTCTGGGAAAAGCGAATTCGGGCAAATTTTGAAGAGGGAAAAGTTTGACTATCCCGGTGCGAAGTCGTAGATGGGTTTTTGGCGGATTATGCTGGCAGCGCTCCAGAATGCACCAAAAGTGTATTCGCCTAAAACCAAGCCATACATGAAGGGCAATGTGGCTTGGTATGTCCTTTGACCACCATACCGCAACACAAAGAACTTGAGGACGCTTGCGATGAGCAAGCATGACCAAAAGTAATCCACACCGAAGTTGAGGGCGAGGGCGTAACCTGCAGGGTGAAACGGAAACCAAAGGAATTGACCTCTCAGCCTCGCCAAAACTTCCACTATCGCTGCGCCGATGAAGATTGCTGTGATTCCTGATGGGTTGACAGGTTCTGGCGCTTCAATCCAAGATTGAAGTTGATACAACTGACCCCAGTTGTGCATGATGATTGGGTTCTCGCCTCCACCGATGGGATTATTGACGCCACCGATGCGGTAAAGTTGATGCAACGCTGCCCAATAAGCCAACAATGTCCCGACACCGAAGCAAATGACCATCAAGAGCGGGAAGGCTTTGATGTTCAATCCAGTCACTTGTGCCATTTTGAACCCTTCAAGGACTATGGGCATTTGGTGGTTGCGGTGACCGCGACCGTTGAACCACCAATAAAGCGGCATCATGACTTTATCTCGGGTGCTTAGCCTGCCCATCCCTATCGTGTGGGCGATGAAGTTGGCTGAGTTCAACCCGACAATCTCGTGGGCAGGAGGTCCAAGTTCAGCCCGACATTTTGCAATCGCCATTGACCATCCAAAGAAGACGCCGAAGTAAATCAGGGCGACCCAGAGGCTCATCCCGCCTCTCATCGAGAACCACAAAAGAAACCCTAAGCCAAGCAAGGTCAGCAGAATTGCTCTCCGGTAACTCAACGGCTCTTGCTGACTTAAGGCTGTCGGTCTGAAAATTTCACGCCCGACTTCCTTCAAGTAATGCTTGGCAGCCCAAAGGGTGTGGATGGTCAACATCAACCAAGCGCCGTAGGATTGCTGTAGCAAGTAAGGCGGACCTGAAACGATGTAACCAGCGCCCCTGAAGAAGCCGAGCCAATCGGTGATGACCAACAGGACTTTGCGGAGCAAGTAGAAGAACCACATGCTGAAAGCGATGTCCAAAGGTATCAAGTAGCCGAGGGCGATGATAAACGGGTAAAGCGGGAAACTGAAGAAAGGTGGAGCGGCAGCGTTCCAAGGTCGCCCCATGCTGTAAAGCAAAGGGTCAAGCCGCAACTGTAAATCGTCATGGCGGACAGGGATTTTGGGAATGGAGGGATAGAAAGCGCTTAGCCCATTCATCAAATCCAAGAAAGCAACCATGCCAAATCCCCACCAAAACCACTTGTTCGCGAAGAATTCCGCTCGCCCGCCTTCCCTCGTGAGCGCCAACGGGATGTGAATGATTGGGTAAGAAAGTTTTTCGTGCTCCGTCCATTGACGGCGCATCAGTGACATCAGTCCCACATAGACAGCGCCTAAGGCTAAGGAAAACGCTGTCCACCAAAGTATCGTCGGAAGCCAAACCTGCAAGTAGTAAAGCCGATAGAACGATGAGTTGCCAAAAAACAAATCCCTCAGAGCAGTCATGTCGGTAACGACAAGCCATGTCGGCATGGCGTTCAGGAAAGTTTCCTGCCAGCGCAATGTCGGGTTCTGAATCCCATACCAGAAAGGCATAGCCATCTGAGGTATGCCCAATTGCAGGCAATCATGACCCGGCAACGAGGAAACTAAAGTCAAGATGACGAAGATGACGACGAACTCCTGCTGGCTCAAAGCCCAAAAGGGCAGCAATCGCTTGATCGCGAGGTTGAGGAAGACGAGAAGCATCAAGGTGAAGCCAACATTCCAAAAGAAGGAGATGCAAGTTGGGTGACCAGAGTGCCATGTCCCTTCCACTTGCATGACCCAATAAGCATTCGGGACAGACAACAAAAGTCCCAAAGCAACTGCCCGCCACCATCGCCAACGAGGCATTGTCAATGCGATTTCTTCTTGTAAAGTCAAAGTGGAAACCGTCGTTCGGTCTTTAGTCACATCCACTCCACATCATCCCTCATCCAGATAAGCCGTTAACTGAGCCCATCTAAAGTTTAGCGGGTTAAGCCACTTTTAGGAACGAGAGTTGACTTTCCCAGAAATTTGCAGGTGGTTGAAGGGATGCAGTGTCAATATGGCAAATCTTCAGCAGCACACGAGGTTTTGGAGAAAGCAGGAAAACATGGTGGCTTGACGAGGCAAGGAGAACACTAACGGTCAGAAGCGGATGCCTTTAGGACAAAGTCCCTTGCAGGTGATTTGCCGTCCGAACTTATTCCGAGACACGGGAAGTGGGCTTGGGATGGGTAGCCTTTCCTCTCCCAAGGCGGCGGAAACGATTTGTAGCCCGGATACTTTGGCGCTTCGTTTGGCTTTGGTGCAAGCCGTTCAAAAGGAAACGAAGTAACTGGTCTGTCAGATGGCGTGATAAGGTAACTCTTCAAACGCTCCGTCTCGAACCTCAACAGCCTCCCCTTAACTCGTGTCACTGATTCCGACGAACCTTTTGAAGGCAAAACTCTGACCTCAACTTCTTTATCGCCCCAAGGATTAGCGATTTCGCAAACCCCACCATTCTCGCTTTTCAAAAGCACATAAAGCACATCTCCATATGCCACTTCCGCAGTCACGATGAAACCGCCGATAGCCCTCAAAGAAAACTTCGCCATCAAATCTTTCGGGATTGCAGGTGCAACGATTATCGTGCCGCTATCGCTCTGAAGCAGCATCTCGTTCAAAGCCATTGCTGCAACTCCCGACGAATCAAAGTAGCCAATTTCAGGAATTAAGCCACCATATTTCCTTCCACCCGGACTGAACCAAAAACCTTGCGGCATCAACTGGTTCTCACGGGCATGTTGCAACAGCAAAGCCAAAGCCTCATCGGCGAGCCAGAGCCTCGCAGCGTGAATTGGGGCAGGATTCCACCCGCAACAAATCCCTTTTATCGGTCGGTTCAAAAATGTCTTGAGCGCACGCTCAGGTTCAAGCCTGCCTGCACCGAAAATTCCGAAAGGGAAAACGCCATACAACTCAACATTTTCGCAATTCCTTCTCTGCGGGTTCGGGGAAATGTCAGCGGGAGCAAATGTCCCGTCCTCTTTCAGCGGCAAAGGGGCAAGCCGCTTCAAAGTTTCCTCCCACTTTTCCCTCTCTTCAGCGTCAATCCCATAACGCTCACTCAGTTGAATGAGCAAGGGCAAAATCCAGCGAAGGGCAACCAAGTCGGTATGCGAGTCCCTGACGAGCCAGAAACTCTCTTGAGCGTGAACAGGTTCAATGTGCAAATAGCCATCCTTCCCTTCCTTCAGATAGTCAAGGTAAAAAGCGACGCACTCTTTTGCGAACGGGTAAAATCGCTCTCTAAGGAACTTCTCGTCACCAGTGTATCTGTATCGCCACCACATTTGCAGCGCCACTTCCAACCCAACCGTTAAGATGTGACTCGTGTATTCGTTCCGCCATTTCCTCGGGTCGCCATCGGCGAAAACCGTTTCTGGGAAGTAAACGCCATTGCAGCCAAAAAACTTCTTCGCATTTTGCCTTGCGGCATCCAGCATGCCTTCGTAAAGCCTGAAGAAAGGCTCAACCAGTTCAATGCGGTTTGCAGCAAAAAGGCTCCAATAAAGTTCCCTCTGGTTTTGATGCCAATATGCGCCGCCCCAACTCCTTTCGTCCCTGCAAAAAGTGAATATCCCTCCGTTGAACTTCGGTGGAAACTCTCCCCTCGAACTTGCGCCCATCCAATACATGTGCAGCCACCACAAGTTTTCAAGGTAGTCGGCAATTCCATCTTCATCTGTCAGGTAAATGAAGGAACGCTCCCAGAAGGAATGCCAAAAACGCCTGTGTTCGTCCCTCAATTTCTCATAGCCTCGCTTCTTCGCTTCGTTCAACGCTTTCATCGCTTCTCTCTTTGCCGCCTCAATATCGCCGACAACGACGCCAACCGCCGCAACGAGCGTGAATTGACCTGATGCCTTCTCAGGAAGGCTCAAAATTGCAACTCCATCCTTCACAGCCTCAACTTTCACATCAGTATCAAGGGATGTCAAAAGCAAGCACATGCTCCTGCTGAAACGCTCGTTGGAAGGATGCTTGAAAGACTCACAAACACCTACAAAATCTTTCCCGACCAACCAATCAACGCCATCACCTTTGCGCCAAAACTCAAGGGCGACTTTCCTTTTTGCTTTGCGAGTATCGTTCAGCCGAATTAGCAGGACATCAATTCCCTCGGCGACGAAGATTTCTGCCGTCACAGAACCATCTCTTGACCTTGAACGCATCCTAATTTCCCCATCGGCAATGGAAAGACGCTGTTCAAACTTTGAATTCCCAACCTTTCCCCAAGGCAATGGCTCGCTCATCACTCGGATACGACAAAGTGCTGGGAATTCAATGCCGTAGTAGTCTGTGTGAGAGAGTTGCAGGGATAGCAAATCTTCGTTCCAAACAACAGCGCCCAACCTACCATTGCCTATCGGCATGGCTTCAAACTCAAACAGTGCAGGCGAAAGGTAAACGATGTCGTTCCTTGAAGCGAGCCTTTCAAGGTCAACATGGAACTTCCCGTCCTTGAAGGAAACCGAGACCTTGCGTGCTCCTTTGGTTTTAACGCTTTCAGCGGGTTTGACTTCCTTACCCAAGTAGCGCATGAGAATCTCCTCCGGTCTGAGTGCTCGGGCGTAAATTCTCACCTCGTCAATTCCGCCAATCCACCTGTTTCCGCCGAGGCTGTCAGCGCCTATGCGCAGGCTGTTCTTGTTGACCGTCAATTTTCCACGAAGGATGAACTGCTCGGCGACTATGTTGCCATTAACGAAAAGCCTGATAATCCCACGCCTCCCATCAAATGTCGCTGCCACATGTTGCCATTCTCCCAATTTGAGCGCATCTTTCGCCACCACATGCGATGGCTCGCTAACGAAACGAAGGGAGAGCATCGGGTATGTGTCAATCATGTAAGCCTCGCTTGTTCCAACCGTCGTTTTGTCAACTATCCTCATCCCACCTTGCAAAACTGCTTTTGGGCAAACCCACGCTTCAATTGTGACCTCATCGGTCAAGTCAAGTTCTGGCGATGGGTCAACTTCAAGGAAACCCTCCCCATCAAGCCAGATTGCCTTTCCAACTTTCCCATCACCCAACTTAACCTTCCCGACAACCCGTGCCGGATGCTTGCCAGTTTCATCCTTCCCGATCGCACCCTCATCTTCAAACCGCCACCAAGCAACAAGTTCACCTTTAGCATTCACCTGCGTGGGCAACAAAAGCAAGACGAGAAGAAGAGAAAGAGAAGCAAACTTCATCACCCTCACCACCAAATAACCTTGCTTCTTTCAACCTCACGCTGCAGACACCAACCGTTCCAGCAGTTGCTCCAACGAGTTGGGTGGGACATCAATGCGAATTACTCTTAGGTAACCTTGACCGTCATGGGTGCGCTGGGAGAGGAGCATAGCCCTTTGAGTGAGCAAGCGAGCGACCCGTGCCAAAAGGACATTGTGAGGGATGCCTATTCTTTGGCGCATTGTTTGTGCATTCTTCAAAATCCGAAGCGCCAACTCTTTCGCCCGACCATCAACATTCGGTTCGTGTGGTATCCCAGACATAATTTCCCTTTCAACTGCGTCCTGAACTGCTTGCAAAGCAGCGATGGCTTCTCTATCTGTCAGGTCTGGGTGTTCAGAGGCGAAAGTTGAAATTGCTTCTTCCAGAGCGAATGCTGTCAACCTTTGTTCTATCTCGGCTCGTTCTGAACCCTTTTGAGCCCATTCTGCTTCCTTTTGAGCCATTTCTAAAGCCTTTGCCTGCTTGAGATAAGGGCAGGAAGATGGGCAGTTAAGTTTCTTCAACCTATGAGTGCCGCAACAGGTTGGGCAGATGGCATTGTAAACGGCTGGACAAAACCTTTTGCCTTTCCTCTGACGACATAGGACACAGACAGCCAAACGAAATTCCCCCTTTCCGAAATCACAGTTTTTTGCCTGTGACAGTAAGGGCGCAAAGTTTACTTGCTTTCGGGCTCTTTTTGCTTCCTTGCTCTCATTGCTCGTTCAATTTCCAGACCGACAACAATTGCAGAAGTGTTCAACATCCCAGCCATTCTTTGACAGAGCCTTTCCAGTTCCCTTGTCACTTCGTCTTGCCCTTGTGGATGGGATGCTATGAACTCTTCAACGAACTCGGCAATTTTTCCAGCCCAATCCAGAAGGAATTTGGCTTTCACAAAGTCGTATTGGCGGTGAGGGAGATGAGCATGGTCATGGGCGATTTGGTTGGAAAGCCACATCCAGTCGCGATGCTCTTTGACTTGCTTAACAACTGTTTCCGTCGTCTGGACTGAAAGCCTTCTCATATACTCCAGCCGTGATTTGTATCGCTTCCAGTCTTCTTCCGTTGTTCCGGGGATGACCAAAACGCTCATTTCCTTGCCCGTCAATTCCATTAGAATTTCACGGATTAATGCCGCCATTGTCTGGGTTTCAAGGTAACTCCTGAGCGGTTCATTCTCCTCGGACAGACCAAGCACCAATGTCGTTTCCTCCAGAGTGATTGGCACTGCTGCTTCCACGCTCCTCCACGCTTCGGGAGAGAATTGCATTCGTTTTCGGATGATTGGTTTCATTTGTTGCCAAAGTTCGGCAGCCGACTGCATGCTCATCACCCCTTTCGCGGGTGTTTGCTGCCGAAACCAAACTTAGTGTGACAAACGAGACATTTAAGGGCTTCTCCCTTGAGCGGACTAATTGCCCTCTAAGTCCCCCACCTCAACTTGGTTTCCAAATGCGCTGGTGCTTTTATCTCACCTTCACAGAACCACCTTCCGTCCTCCGTAATTTGAACGGTCACGAATTCCCTCTTATCTTCAATGCTCCCGTTTAGCCTGACTAAGCGATTGCCGTGAACGGCGAAGATTGGTTCATCTGGTGGCAGTAAGGCTTTTAACGAGCAAATAAACTCGGCTCCAACAAAAGAGGGTTGAACTACTTCGGATGGGCGCAGCGATAAAGTGAAATGTTCGGGTGGGAACGATGGATTAACGATGACGGTTACTGGTCGCCCTATTTGCCGCTCCAACAACTCCATGTTCTCTTCCTCCAAAACCAACCAACTTGCGACTTCAGGGTGAGCACTTACGATGATTTCGCCCTTCTCTTCGGGCGAGAGGGTTGCTGCAAAAGAACGGATTTTCCTGCGAAGTTCAATGCTCAATGTGAGGGTCGTCTTCACCCTTCCCCTACCTTGACAGTGCGGGCACGGCTTTGTCATGACTCGCCATAGGCTTTCGCCACGCCTGTGTCTTGTGATTTCCACCAAGCCTAAAGGTGTCAGGTCAACGATTTTCGTCGGAGTTCGGTCTCGCCGAACATACTGGTCAAAAAGGTTCAAAAGTTTGTTGCGGTCGCGGGAACGAAGGACATCAATCAAGTCAACAAGAATGATGCCACTTAAGTCCCTCAACCTCATTTGCCTCGCAACTTCCTCAATCGCTTCTTGGTTCGTTTGCATGATTGTCTGGGATGCATTTTTGTTGCTTGTGTAGCGTCCAGTGTTGACATCAATTATCGTCGCTGCCTCCGTCTCTTCAATGACCAAATAGCCACCGCTTGGCAGCGGGGTCATTGTGTCAAAAAGGGAGCGAAGTTGAGGCTCAACATTAAAATGCTCAAACAAAGGTGAGCGCCCCTCGTAAACTTCAATCCTGTCCGCCAACTCAGGTCTCAATTCCTTTGCAAGGTTTCTAAGTTGTTCTGCTTCCTCAAAGCCATCAACTATGATGCGTTTAGTGTCTGGTGGAGCGATGTCCCAAAGCAAGTCGGCAAATATTGACGGTCTGCTGAACAGCAAAGATGGGGCAGGAGCGTTTGCAAAATCCTTGACTATCCTTTGCCATCTCCGATACAACTGCTCAACTTCAAGGGCTATCGCTTCCGGTGTCGCGTTCACGGCGTGGTAGCGGATTATGAGACCGCAATCCAAAGGGCGAAGTTGCTCTCCCAACCGCCTCATTCGTTCACGGGTTCTCTCGTCAGTGATTTTCACCGAGACACCCACATGGTCTGAGCCTTGACAAAGCAAAACACAGTAATGTCCTCTCAAACCGATTCTTGTTGTCAACCTAACGCCTTTCCTCGGACCGCCGTATCTTGTGACTTGGACGAGAATTTCATCGCCTTCCTGAACTGCTTCGCTTATGCTTTTGAATTGCTCCTTGTTTCCGCTCCCTAAGACGCCAACGCCGCCTGGAACGATGTCGGATACATACAGGAAGCCGTTCCTTTCCAGACCGATGTCCACGAAAGCGGCATCAATTCCAGGGACAACTGACTGGACAACGCCCTTGTAAACATTCTCAACAATTCTCGGTTCGCGCTCAACTTCCAAGTCAACGACCCTTCCGTTTTCCAGCACAGCCACGCGGGTTTCCATAGGGTCGCATTCCACTAAGACCAAAACCTGGCGAGCGTTTGTCATTTCTAACCCTCCTTCTCAGTCTCTTCGGCTTTCCCGAGCGCTGACAAGATTATGCCATTGCCATCACGGAAAGGGCATGTCAGTTTGAAACAGGATGTGTTAAACTTTGGCAACGCAACCCGACCCCAATCTCGGACATTTGCGGGTTAAAGCATGTTAGCAATCACAGCAAGGAGGGACCCACCTTGCCGATTGTCACGATGAGGGAACTTTTGGAAGCAGGCGTTCATTTCGGTCACTTGACAAGAAGGTGGAACCCGAAGATGGCTAAGTTCATCTTCGGGAAGCGGCAAGACATTTACATCATTGACCTGCACAAAACTCTCGCTCAATTGGAGAAAGCCTATGCTTTCGTTCGGGACACAGTGGCTGCTGGAGGGACAGTGCTTTTTGTCGGGACAAAAAGGCAAGCCCAAGAGCCCGTTGAAGAGGCAGCGAAAAGTTGCGGGATGTTCTATGTCACGACCCGTTGGTTGCCCGGAACTTTGACCAACTTCAAAACCATCCGCAGCAGAGTTGATTACCTGAACGAACTGAGGGAAATGGAGCGGAGCGGGACAATGGATTTGCTGCCGAAGAACGAAAGTATTAGGCTCCGCAAACAATTGGCAAAGTTGGAACAATTGCTCACCGGAATTGAGAAGATGGAGGAGTTACCGAGCATTCTCTATGTCGTTGACATCCGCCGAGAGGAAATCGCCATCCGAGAAGCAAGGAAACTCGGTATCCCAGTCATCGCTATCGTTGACACAAACTGCGACCCAGAATTGGTTGACTACCCGATTCCCGGCAACGATGACGCAATTCGTTCCATCAGGCTCATCACAGGTAAAATCGCTGAAGCGGTTAAAGAGGGTTTGGCATTGAGGGAGGCTCGGGAGAAAGAAAGGATGGAAGCAGCAATGGTCGTTGAGAAGGCTGAAGAAGGCGAGGCTGTCGCTGTTGCTACGGCGGAAGCAGTTTCAGAGCCGGGCGTAGTCGTAGCCGCTACAAGTGAGGAGGAAGAGGAAGAAATCACCGACCGAGAGGAACTTGAGCGGCTCTATGAAACCTACTTGCAACCGCCTGAGGAGAAAATCTGAGTTGAGCGTTTTTCGTTTGAAGGCATAACGCGCGACTCACGACTAAGGAAGGAGGGAAATTCAAGTGTCGCAACCTGTGAAAGTTTCGGTTGAGGACATCAAACGGCTGAGAGAGGAGACAGGCGCTGGCGTTATGGACTGCAAGCGAGCGTTAGAGCAAGCAGGTGGTGATTTTGAGAAAGCAAAAGAGTTCTTGAGGGCTGCCGGGCTTTTGAAAGCGGAGAAAAAGTCTGGCAGAGTAGCAAGAGAGGGCGTAATTGCTTGCTACATTCATCACGGTAACCGCTTGGGTGCGATGGTGGAACTCAATTGCGAAAGCGACTTCGTAGCCAGAACCCCTGAGTTCCAACAGTTGGCGCAAGAGATTGCCATGCAAGTGGCAGGAATGAACCCGCAGTATATCTCCCGCGAAGATGTCCCCGAAGAGGTTGTCGTCAAGCAAAAACGGCTCTTCTACGAAAAAGCCATCGCCGATGGCAATTCGCCAGAAGATGCCGAGAAAATTGCCGAGGAAAGGCTCGCCAAGTTCTTTGAAGAAGTTTGTCTGTTGGAACAAGCATGCATTCGGGATGACAGTAAAACGGTGGGCGAACTTTTGAAGGAGAAAATCGCTTTGTTCGGTGAAAACATTGTCGTCCGCAGGTTCGTTAGGTTCGTCGTTGGAGAAGAATGAGCAATTTGCCGCTCAATTGAGAGGCTTGGCAAAAGACCTCGCGAACATGCGAGGGAAACTCTAAGTGGAATGTGACTGCTACTAACTCACTGTTTAACAGGTGCGAGGCGATACTGTCATGGAGAAGAAGCCCCGTTGGAAGCGTATTTTGCTGAAGATGAGCGGTGAAGTTCTGGGTGGCAAAAGTGGAGTGGGTTTGGACGATGAAGTGGTCAATCGCATTGCCATAGAAATCAAACAAGTGCACGATTTAGGTGTGGACATAGGTGTCGTCGTTGGCGGTGGTAATTTCTTTCGCGGTGCAGAGGTTGCTATGGAGCGAGGCATGGACAGGGTGACAGCGGACTACATGGGCATGCTCGCCACAGTCATGAACGCTCTCGCCCTCCAACAAGCGATTGAACGGTTGGGCGCTGAGACGAGGGTGATGAGCGCTTTTGAGGTCAGGGCTGTTTGCGAACCTTTCATCCACCGAAGGGCATTGAGGCACTTGGAGAAGGGACGAATTTTGATTTTCGCTGCAGGGACAGGACATCCTTTCTTCTCCACAGACACCGCCGCAGTCTTGAGGGCAGCACAAATTGGCGCTGAGGTGATTTTGAAGGGAACGGATGTTGACGGTGTTTACGACAGCGACCCACACATCAACGCCAATGCCCATCGCTTTGACCACATAACTTTCGCCAAGGCAATTGAATTGGGTTTAAGGGTGATGGACACAACTGCCTTCTCCCTCAGTTGGGAGCGGAACATCCCGATAGTGGTCTTCAACATAACCGTCCCTGGAAACTTGTTGAAGGTTGTTCTGGGAGAGCCCGTAGGGACACTGGTGTCGGCAGGAGGTGAAGAGGGGCATGAGTGTTGAAAACTTCATTGACAAAGTTATTTTGGGCGATTGTTTGGAAGTTCTCCGCCAACTTCCTGACAATTGCGTTGACATGGCTTTTGCTGACCCACCATTCAACTTGGGCAAGCAGTATGACTCCTATTATGACCGCAAGCGACTGGATGAGTATTTGAATTGGTGCAGGGCATGGCTACATGAAATGGTTCGGGTGACGAAACCTACAGGCTCTATTTTTGTGCACAACATTCCGAAGTGGCTCACTTATTTTGCTGCCTTTCTCAATGAAGTCGCTTACTTTAGGCATTGGATTGCTTGGGACGCACCGGGGCAACCTTTGGGCAAAACCCTTTACCCTCGCCACTATGGCATCCTTTATTACACGAAATCGCCGAAAGGTTTCAAGTTCTATGACTTGCGCCATCCGCATCCAAGATGCCGTGTCTGCCAAGCACCCTTGAGAGACTATGGGGGCAAGAAGCCCTTAATGCATCCTTTCGGTCCGTTAGTGTCCGATGTTTGGACGGACATCCATCGCATCCGACACAAAGTTCGTCGCGACGAACATCCATGTCAATTGCCAGAGCATCTTTTGGAACGGCTGATTTTGATGTGCACGGATGAAGGTGACATAGTTTTAGACCCGTTCGTTGGGACAGGCACGACAGCACTGGCAGCGAAGCGTTTGGGGAGACACTTTATCGCTATTGACATTGACCCTAAGTATGTTGAGATGACGCAACGAAAATTGGAGAGGGTTTACCCAACAAAAATCGGCGATTGTTATGTGAGCATCTTTTTGGGCCAAGTCGTGACAATAAGGGACAAAGACTGGGAGAAATTGCGCCCTTACTTTCGCATCCCAGAAGATTTACAGCGACAGGAGACTGTCCTTCAAGATGACAAACTTTCTGAGGTGCCGAGGCTTCCATTTGATGAAGAAGAGGTGCATATTGAATGGTAAACCCTTCCCAAGAGCAGAAACTCAGAACCGTGATAGAGCACAACACCTTTTTCTTCAAGCCTGTTCGTGAGGTAGAGGAAGCCGATGAAAAAAGTGTCGTTGTATTAGTGGACAGCCTTCTTTCATTAAGGCAGAAAGTTGCTTTGTGTGGCTGCAAGGAAGAGGTTTTCGTAGAACACTTGCAAAGTAATCCAAACGGTTTAGACTGTCTCTTAGCAATCACGGGGTTCTCCGCTGAAAGTCTGAAAAGGCTTCTAACCTTTGCAAAGGTAAAGGATGACCCGTCGCTAAATGCTCTTCTACGCAGAGATTTGTGGAAGGATGCCGAACCAAATCGTGATGAACCGAATCGTGAATGGTCGCTTGATGAAATAAGAGCATTGCTGAAGAAAAATAGAGCATTTGCTGAAGGCATCGTTAGGCTATTTTTCAGGGGTAAGCAAGAACCTGTTTTGCAAGAAATTTTGCCCTTGTTTGAGTTCAATAAACTTGGTGTTCACAAATTGCGGTTTTCCGAAGAGGCTTTGATTGACACAATTGCCCGCTATCGCCTGAAGGGCACCCTGAAAGCCTCTAAGGAAAGCAATCCTGAAAGGGTCATTGAACAGTGTCTTCAAGAAGAGGGGCTAGAATTTGAAAGGGGCAAACTTCCTAAAGTGCGGAGGACTTTAGATTTCATCATCCCGAGTAAACAATCACCCCAACTTGTCATTGAGTGCTCCTATGTGGCGACGACAAGTTCGGGCATGGGCGACAAAGCGAAGACCGAAAAGGAAGTCAGAAGGGATCTGCAAAGGCATTACAAGGATGTGCTCTTTTGGGGCTTCGTTGATGGCATCGGTTGGTTTGTTCGGAGGAAAGATTTGGGGCGAATGGTTAGTGCGTTTGATGATGTTTTCACTTTTGCTGACGAAGAGATACAACGGTTTCGCCAAAGGTTGCGGGAAGTTTTCAAACAGTCTCAAGCGAGGTGATGGACATGTTCGCTGAGCCGATCAAAAAAATCCTCGCAGATGCAGAGGAACGGATGAAGAAGAGCGTTCAAGTTACTTCACACGAGTTGGCATCCCTTCGGACGGGACGGGCATCGCCCGCTATCTTTGATGGCATCAAGGTTGAGTATTACGGCTCACCTTACGAAATCCGAGAGTTAGCGACCATCACTGTTCCAGATGCTCGCACAATCGTCATTGACCCTTGGGACAAGCAAATGCTTGAGCCAATTCGGAAAGCCATCATGAACTCGCCGCTTAGCCTGAACCCAGTAAACGATGGGAGGGTGCTCCGCATCAACCTGCCTCCCTTGACCGAAGAAAGGCGGCGGGAATTGCTCAAAGTAGTCAATCAAAGGGCTGAACACGGCAAAATTGCTATCAGGAACATCCGCAAAGACGCACAAGAAGAATTGAGGAAGTTGGACAAACAGCCGGGAATTTCCGAGGACATGCTTCGCCGTGCCCGTGAGGAACTTGACAAGTTGACGGAAAAGTATGTCCAAGAGGTTGAGAAAATTCGGAAGGCAAAGGAGAAGGAGGTCCTTGAAGAGTGAAGGCAAAAGTCCCTTCTGTAGTGGGCTTGAGGCAAGAGGATGCCATCAAAATTCTTGAAGCGGAAGGCTTAAGGGTGCAGGTGAGAGTAACTCAGCCACCACGACCGCGCTTGAAAAAGAAACCTGCATCGCAGCGTGTCATTGCTCAAAGGGAGACAGAAGAAGGCATTGAGTTGATTGTGACGCCTGAATGGATTGACTGGCTTCCGATAGGTGCGTCAGAAAACAATGAACCTACTTTGTCGGAGGCGAAGGATTTTGGTAAGTAGGCAGAGTTTGGAAAACTTGAGTGAGGAAGAACTTAAGGCGATGCTGGATAAGGAACGGATGCCCAGACATGTAGCCATAATAATGGACGGTAATCGCAGGTGGGCAAAACAAAGGGGGCTTCCCATTTTACAAGGGCATCGTGCAGGTTCAAGGGCTACCCGACAAGTTGTTGAAGCGTGTGTGGAGTTAGGCATCCCAATTTTGACCCTTTACGCTTTCTCAACGGAAAATTGGCGCCGCCCTCCTTTGGAAGTTCAGGCTCTTCTGCACCTTATTGAAGTCACTTTGAGGCGCGAACGGGACGAACTTAACGCCAACGGGGTAAAGGTTCGCCACATCGGCTCAACAGATGGTTTACCTGAAATGCTTGTAAGGACTTTGAGGGAGACCGAAGAGATGACCAAAAACAACTCAACCCTAATCCTGAATGTCGCCATCAACTACGGCGGCAGGAACGAACTTGTCAGAGCAGTTCATTCTATTGCACAAAAGGTCAAGGATGGACTTTTGCAGCCAGAAGAAATTGATGAAAGCGTTATCAGTGCCCATTTGGATACAAACGGGCTGCCTGACCCCGACTTGCTGATCCGAACTGGTAACGAATGGAGGGTGAGCAACTTCCTTTTATGGCAAATCGCCTACACAGAGTTGTATGTGACTTCAACCCTTTGGCCAGACTTCAACAAGAAAGAGTTCTTGTTCGCTCTCATTGATTTCCAAAGAAGGGAAAGACGCTTTGGAGGGGTTTCTCATGTCCCAGCAAGATAAAGGCTTGACCGAATTGATTTTTTTGGCAGGGTTACTTATTCTGCCTTTAGATAGCCTCTTCTGGAATGCAGGTTTGCCGTCATTGGTCGTGGCGAGTGCACTCGCCTACGGCATCGCTTGGGAGTTACCCAGACTCGTTTTCAAGCGCGGAAACGCAATAGACCAACTGTCAGCCTCTTTGGCTTTGACTTTAGTTCTCGCCTGTTTTTATTTGGGTAAAAGCGACCGAACAATTGCCCAAATTATAGAACGGCAAGGTCAATCCACTGCTTTCACTTCTCCTTTGTGGCTCGTCAACGATGGTGTCCTTTTGGCATTGACAATATCTGCAATGATGGTTTTGTTAGCCTTGACCACTTTCGCCCTCCATCTGTTCCAACCGTCAGGGCGAGAAACAAACATGCCTTTATCGCAGTGGATGGCTCAATCTTTTCTCCATTTCCTTGTCGCTCTTTTAATTGGCACAGTGATTGGATTGGGTGGAGGGGCATGGGCAGTTATGGTCGCCAACAAGGGATTAACTTTCGGGTTAGTCACTTGGTTGACTATGTGGGCGACAGCAAGAGGGAGCACCGTTGCCAAAAACTTGCCTGCAGGTCGTTGGGGAATCGCTTTCGCAGTCGCTCTGGTTTTGGCAGGATTAGTTGGGGGCTTGACCCGTTCCCCCATCACAGCAGTGTTGGCAGGGTTTCTTGGTCTGACTATCGTCATAGCACACTTTGTCGCCCTTTCCCTCCTTTCCCTTTTGAAATCGGATGCTGAAACGAAAGGCGAGCAGGTGTTAGAATTGATACACCAAAGACCCAAGGACGCACCTTTTCATGTCCCTTGGGTCGGATTTTACACGATTAGGTTCGTCGGTCTCGTGGTGGCTTTCTTCGTCGTGGGGGCAGGGTGGCTCTGGGGTCTCCGTTAAAAGGTTGCAAGTCATGTGTTGCGCGTTCAAACAAAAACCCAGCATCCTTAGCGCAGTTGGAGGAGATTAACCATGTTTGGCGAAAAGATACTTTTCATGTTGTCGGCTCTGGTCGGATTAGGCATCTTGATTTTGGTTCACGAATGGGGACACTTTTGGGTTGCTCGGAAACTTAGGTTCAATGTCCAAGAGTTCTCCATTGGCTTTGGACCGAAACTTCTGGGTTGGCAAAGTAAGGACGGAATTACTTACCACCTTCGCCTTCTTGCTTTCTTTGGCGGTTTCGTTCGCATCAAGGAGATAGAGGATGACTTGCTCCAGCAACCGGAAAGCCCATATGCTCGCCCCACAAAAGACATCTTCCGCCGCATAGCAGTTATCTCCGCAGGTCCAATAGCGAACATCCTAATGGCAATTCTCTTGCTTTTCATTTACAGCGCTTGGTGGGCAGGTTTCCGAACCACAACGGAAATTGCTGCAGTGAGTGAGGGAAGCCCTGCGGAGAAATCTGGATTGAGACCGGGCGACCAAATTGTGGGTTTCGCATATTTGAGGCAACAACTTCCTTATTCGCCCTTTTTCAACACTACACTCCGCTACTACATCGCAAACAACCCCGGTAAACCCATTCGGTTGCTTATTCGGCGTGATTTTTATGAGTTTCCCATCATTGTTGTGCCGAACCGAAAGGAAGGTTTCCAGATAGTCCATACGCCTCACCCTAACGCTCGTGGGATTCAAAGGTGGCTTCAAAGGGTTTTCGGTCGGTTGGAGAAAGAGGAATTTGGGCTTATCGGTGTCGCTTTCAAAACCGAACCCATTCCCGCAATGCCTTGGATTGTAAGGCTTAAAAAAGCCTTCCCTATGACTTGGGACAACCTCGTTGAGATGTGGAAACAAGTGACTTTGCCTTTCACTCAACCGATTTTGCTGCGTGAAGTCTCAGGACCAATTCGCATCGTTTACGAAGTTGTAGTGCACCGATGGTTAGGCGTAATGGAGCAAATCAGGGTTTTCGCCCTTATCAGTTTCGCTCTCGCATTTATCAACCTCTTCCCGTTCCCAATTTTGGATGGTGGTCGGATTTTGTTCCTGCTCATTGAGTTCATCAGTCGCCGCCGAATTTACAACTTGGAAGTCAAAGCAAACTATGTCGGGCTGGCACTCCTCGTGGCTTTACTGCTTTTCGTGACCCTCAAAGACTTGCACTTCGTTTTGCTTCGCGGGCAACAATGAACAAAACAAAATTTGCATGCCTTGCCTCTTTGCAGTGGGAGGTGCTGAGATGAAACCAATTGTTGTCCTCTGTGGCACATTCCCATCGGTCGCGGAGGAGAAACTCTCACAGGAAGCCATGATAAAACGAGTTCCCATTGACCGCAACGAACTCCTCCTTGCCATAAGCGAAGCCAACGGTTTGATCCTGCGGAACATGCCTTATGTTGATGACGAAATTTTGAGTCGCGCTCCGAAACTGAAGGTCATCGGTCGGTTCGGGGTTGGGGTTGACAATGTTGATTTGGATGCAGCGAGGAAGCGAGGGGTTAGGGTTGTTTACACGCCCGGCGCCAATGCCGATGCGGTTGCCGAACACACTTTCGCACTCTTGTTGGCTTTGGCTAAACGATTGCTGTTTTGGCATGAAGCGTTGCTCAAAGGCGAATACCGTTTGCGTTGGACAGAGCAAAGTGCGGAAGTGCAAGGTAAAACCCTCGGCATCGTCGGGTTCGGTCATGTCGGGAGAGCAGTAGCGGAAAGGGCAAAAGCCTTCAAGATGAGGGTCTTGGTTTATGACCCCTTCGTTCCGACTGAGGTCGTGGCTTCTTTCGGAGCCGAAAGCGCCGTTCTGGAGGAACTTTTGAGCCAGAGCGATTTCATCTCGCTCCATGTCCCTTTGACGGACGAAACGAGAGGGCTGATAAATCGTAATCGGGTGGCACTGATGAAGCATGGGACATTCCTCATCAACACTTCCCGCGGGGAGGTTTGCGATTTAGACGCACTTTACGAGGGGCTGCAATCGGGCAAACTCGCCGGTGTCGCTTTGGATGTCTTCCCGAACGAGCCGCCCGATTTGAGTCACCCGATTTTTAGGCATCCAAATTTCATCGGCACGCCCCATGTCGCCTCCCATACCCCCGAAACCCTCAACCGCATGGCTTTAATCGTGGTTGAACAAGTCTTGAAAGTTTTGAGGGGCGAGGAACCCGATTTTGCGTTCGTTTGATTCAGCAAGTAGCGAGTGGCGAGTAGCGAATGAAAGTTTTGACCACCCACCCAAGGTAGGTGGCTACTATTTGGGTTGCGCGTTGAGGGGTGAAAGTTGCGGGTTAGGTTTTTTCTCTGAACGCGCAACCCACAACTTGCAACTTCGTTAGCCTGCTTTAGCAGGCTTTGTTTTATAGACACCGACCTCAGTCGGTGGACAAAGACGAGTTCTCTGGAGGGCAGTGCTCCTGCACTGCCGAAAATTTCGGCGCATCATGAGATGCGCCCTCCAGTTTTTCAGCCTGCTTTAGCAGGCTTCGTTTTCGTAGCCACCGACTTAAAAACGGGGCGTGGGACGAGGGGCGGAATGAATTGGGAGGGCAAGGCTCCTGCCGAGCCAAAACGACAGCGAGTAGCGAATGGCGAATAGCGAATAGTGAACGGCAAATAGCAACTGGCGATTA
>Ga0079992_123999_pt1 | contig 49902 bp, 38 predicted proteins | sample FaiFalFF_MnMetaG_3_FD_69197 | JGI IMG/M metagenome (GOLD analysis project Ga0079992, IMG submission 69197) | Freshwater microbial communities from Yellowstone National Park, Wyoming, USA - Fairy Falls B (FF_Mn_B) MetaG (SPADES assembly) (version 2) | ecosystem: Environmental > Aquatic >...
AAATCTTCAGAAACCCACCGCTTTATGCGTGCGCCATGACGGATGCTCCGACACCGATATGGGTCGAAGCGTACGTCTTGGAGGGCCGGCCGACCGGTACGGGCCGGTTCCTCGGGAATGTCCTGCGGGTTTGGAGTCAGGCGCCGGAAGTGCGGTCCCGTGTCCGTCTCGTCCTACGGGACCGGCTGGCACCCCCCTGGGACGGCCTGGCTGAAGTCTACCCCGTCCGGCGGGTCGCCTCCCGGCGACCGTCCTTCTTTCTGTGGCAACAGGGAACCGTCCGGCGGTGGCTTCGGACCCAAGCGGGAGGCGTTTATCTGGCTCCGAACTACACGGTCCCCTTGAACGTTTCGATCCCCCGAGCCGTCATCGTCCACGACGCCTCTTTTTTCCGGTACCCCGAGGCCTTTCCGTGGTACAAGCGGGTTTTCCAGCGGCAACTGTTACTTCGGTCCGTCCGGGAGGCGGGGCTCGTGTTCGTACCCTCCGAATGGACGGCCCGAGAAGTCGAATCCTTCGGCGGGGTCCCGTCGGACCGGGTCGTCGTCACTTACGAGGGGTGGGACCCCCGGTGGCTCGACCCGCCGACGGTTTCTCGGACCGACCTGTTCCGGCCATTCCAGGTCGACCCGGACGCCTTCGTGTTCCTGGCCGTGGGGTCCCTGTTTCGCCGTCGGCACCCGGAACTCCTGATTCGGGCATGGGCCGAGATGCGCCGCCGGGCCTGGCCCGATTTGCCGGTCCTGGTATGGATTGGGGAGAACCGCTCTCACCCCTTTGTGGATTATGCCCGAGTCGTCTGCCGACATGCCTTGGACCGATGGGTTCGATTTCTGGGGTACCAGCCGGAAGACGTCCTGCACGCCTTCTATCACCATGCCGATGCCGTCGTGTACCTGTCCGAATACGAGGGCTTTGGCCTGCCGGTCCTCGAGGGTTTGACCGTCGGCAAGCCCGTCGTCGTCAGCGACATCCCCGTCTTCCGGGAATTATACGGAGACTTTGTCGTGCGGACGTCGATGAACGTCGAGGCCGTCCTGGACGCCCTTCGGGCCGTCCTTCAGGGATACCGACCCCCTCGGGCCGAACCCCTCCTGCGGCGGTATACCTGGGACCGCACGGCCCAGACGATCGGAAACGCTCTCCAGGCGATGACGGCGTAATACCCTATGCGCACGGTCGGGTGCGGGGTACCTTCGGCTCGGTTCTCGGTACTCGGTATCCGGCCTTCGGCGTCGGAACGGCTCAGATGCCGGGTCCCAGGTGCCCCGTACCTGACACCCGGCGCCTAAATGGAAGGTCTGCTATGAAGACTTCCGTCTGGACCCTCATCCTTTGGGCGTCATGGGCCCTCTTGGCCTTGAGTCGTCCGAGCCAGGTGAGCGAGGACGAGGCTCTCTGGCAAGCCCTCGTCGAGACGCCGGCCCCTTCCGGTCTGGAACGAGACCTGGCCGACCGAGTTCGGACGGCCCTAACGGGCATCCCCCTGGAAAGCGATAACCTCGGAAACCTCTGGGTGACCTTCGGGACGGGCGACGAGACGTGGGTCGTCCTGGCCCACCTGGACGAGCCCGCGTGGACCGTCGGGGAAGCCCGTCCGGACGGCTTCCTTCGGATGACGCCCGTCGCCCTAAGCCACACGCCGGCCCGGCTCCACGGCTTCATCATCGGCCATCCCGTCTGGGTCGGGCCGCCGTGGACGAACGGCGTCGTCGCCTTGCCCTCAACGCATCTCCAGCGGGGCACGGGCGAGCGGAGTCGTCACTACAACGACCTCGGCCCCAACGACCTGTACGTGGACGTCGGGGCCGCCTCGGCGGCCGAACTCGAGCAGGCCGACCTGGGTCCCCTCAGTCGGGTCGTCCCCCAGCGGGCGATGGTCCGGCTTCACGGAGACCGCCGCGCCGGATGGCACGTGGCGGACCGGGCTTTCGTCGAGGTCCTGGTCCGACTCGCCCATGCCCTCCACCGGAATCCTCCGTCCGGTCGGCGGGTCACGGTCGCTTGGGTCACTCAGGAACTTTACGGGGCCAGGGGCCGACTCCGGTTGGCGACCCGATTCCCGGCCCGACGGGTCGTCCGGCTGGACGTCGTCGCCCCCTTCTCCCAGGACGGGACATGGGTCGAGCCCGACGTCACCCCCGGTCAGGGTGTCCTCGTCGGCACGGGGGAACGTTTTGGTTACGCCGAGGCCCTGGCCCGGTTCGTCCTGGACGTGGCCCGACGGGTCGGCGTCCCGGCCCGGTCCGTCCCGGCCCCGCCCCCGCCACCGGCGACCTATCCCCCGGCCCGTACCCGGTGGGACGATGCCGAGGCCGTCCTGATGAGCCTCCCGACCCTGTATCCCCACACGGCCGTCGAGACGGTATCGGCCACCGACCGCCGCCACCTCCTTCGGCTCCTCTACGCCCTCCTGGTCGGCCCCGACGCGCCCCTGACGGAAACACGGCTCCCGACCGTTGCCGCCTCCCCGACCCGTCCGGCCGACCGCCATCCCGCCGAGGCCCTCCTACGGACCCTGACGGAGACTTACGGCGTGTCCGGCCATGAGGGCCCCGTGGCCGACGAGATCCGGAAGCGCCTCCCTCCGTGGGCCCGGCCCCAGACGGACGGCATGGGCAACCTGTGGATTACGTTCGGACTGGCCCAAGGCCCCCACTGGGTCTTCGTCGCCCACATGGACGAAATCGGCTACCGCATCCGGCAGGTCCTCCCCGACGGGACGGCGACCGTCGAGAAAGTCGGCGGATTCTACGACGAAATCTACGAGGCCCAGCCGGTCGTCGTCGTCCGACCCGACGGGACGCTTGTGCCCGGCATCATCCGCCCCCGGGACGGTTACTGGCGGGAAGACCGGGCGAGGGCCGATTACACGGAGGCCGACGTACGGGTCGAATTCGGGACGGCGACGGCCGAGGAGACCCGTCGGCTCGGGGTCGAGCCGGGACTCTCCCTGACGTTTGTCAAGCGGTACCGGCCCCTCCTGGGCCTCCGGGCCAATGCCCGCTCCTTCGACGACCGCGTAGGATGCGTGGCCCTGCTCCTGGCCCTGCAAGACCTCCGCCCGACGAACCTCAAGAAGCGGGTGACCTTCCTGTGGAGCGTCCAAGAAGAGGTCGGCCTTCGGGGGGCCATCGCCTTCGCCGAGAGCCATCCGGCCGACGTCGTCGTGGCCGTCGATACGTTTGTATCGGCCGACTCGCCGGTCGAGCCCTACCCGTACGGACGGGCCCGGCTCGGGGCCGGGGCCGTCCTGCGGGCCATCGACTCGTCGAACCTGGCACCGGCGGACCTGGTCCGGTCCGTCCAGGCGGCTGCCCGACGACGGGGGTGGCCCCTTCAGTGGGGCATCACCCGAGGCGGCAACGACGGGGCGGCCTTCGTCCCTTACGGGGCCCTCGACTTCCCCATCGGATGGGCCCTGCGGTACTCCCACTCCCAGGCCGAAGTCATCGACCTCAGGGACATCGAGTCGCTCGCCCGCTGGGTCACCTTCCTCGTCGAGACGCCCCCCTGAGACGGGGTCCACCGGCGGTATCCCCGCCCTGTCTTCGAGACGGCCCCTGAACAAAGCACTCCGGCGGTTGCGCCTGTCGCTTCCGGGACGATGAGAACTCACGGGGCATTTCCGCCGGCGGGGGTCCAGGGCGGACGGCGGGGCTGGAGGTCGGCGTTGGGCCACCGTTCCTCGAGTATCCGGCGCAGGGCCTCCCGGACTTCCCGAATTCGGCCCAGGGCCTGCTGGATGCGCTCGGCCCGCACGGCCCAGTAGCCATGAACGACTACGTCCCGAAGGCCGGCCATCCCTTTCCATGGGACCTCCGGATACGCGTTCCGCAGTTCCGCTGGGACCTGCCGGGCCGCCTCTCCCAGGACGATAAGATTGAACAGAATCTGGACCCAGACGGCCTCTTCCCGACTCACTTCGGAGAAGGCCCGCCCTTCCGTTAACCGAAGGATCTTTTCGCAGGCGAGGACCATCTCCTCGATCAGGGCCTGCGGTTCACGCGGCACGGACGGCCTCTCCCTCGATGCGGGTCCGGACATCCGGCGGCAGGGCCTCCCGCTCGACGAGATCGACCCGCCGACCCAAGAGTTCCTCCAAACGGGACTTCAGGCCCATGTAGTGATCGAAGAAGTCCAGGGGACCCGGCTCGAACTCGACCATCACGTCGATGTCGCTTCCCCCGAGAGCATCGCCCCGGGCGACGGACCCGAATAGCCAGAGGCTCCGGACCCGGAAGCGCCGCCGCAACTCGGCCGCATGGTCTCGGAGGACCCGAAGGACCCACTCCCGGTCGGGCGGAAGACCCAGGGCCGTGGCGGCCAGGTGGATGCAGGCCCGGAGGAGTTGGCTGGTCGTCCATGGGAAGGGGAGGCGGTCCTGAAGGGCCGTGAGGACGCGGGCGAGGGCTTCTCGGTCTTCGGGACGGAGGCGCAGGTGAACGACGTCAGGGATCGGCGAAATCGCTCTTGTCTTGACGACGGCCATCCCTCTGTTCCCTCTCGACCGTTTCTCGCTCGTATATATTGTATACAACTTTCACGGCAGTACGGTACTTCGGCAGTTCGGCAATACGGCGATAATTCGATCACCTGGCACCTGGGACCCGGTACCCAATCGACACCGAGGACCGAGCCGGAAAACGCGCCCACGGGGTATGCCGGGTTCAGGGTAAGGGCTTGCCTTTCGGGGTCGGCTTGTGTCAGTGTATAGGCGCCGGAAGCGAGATCGGGACCGGAGACCCCTGGCCTGGAGGCCTGGCATGGTGACGGACGCGGAAGTCCTGGAGCGTATCCGGCAGGGCGGTCTCATCGAATCCGTCGACGAAATGAGCGAGGCCTATCGGGAGGCCCTTCGGGTCACGCTCATCGTCTCCGGCGATACGGAACTCCTCAGCGCACCGGCGTACTATTACGCCGCCCAGCAGGCGCCCTCGGTGAATGCCTATATCTCCCTGATGGCCATCATTCAGGACGAACTGGGCCACGCCCATATCGCCTACCGGATCCTGGAAGACATCGGCGTGGACGTCGAACAACTTATCTACGAGCGGCCGCCGTCCCAGTGGAAGTACCCCTATGCCTTCGATGTCCCCCTGGAGTCCTGGGCCGAGATGGTCGTCGCCAACGCCTTCTACGACCGGGCCGGGTACAAACTCTTGGGCGACGTCTACCATCACACGTCTTACGGCCCCTGGAAGCGGGCCCTGGCGAAGGTCGATAAGGAGGAAATCTTCCACGTCCGGCACGGGGAAATGTGGATGCGCCGCCTGGCCCGGGACCCCGACGGACGGGCCGAACTCCAGCGGGCCGTCGACTGGATGTTCCCCCTGACGGTCGAGTGGTTCGGTCTGCCGGACGACCTCAAGCGGCATCCAGCCCAACTGACGTTCCGGATTAAGGGTTTGAGCAACGACCAGCTTCGTCAGTCGTGGCTCCGGGAAGTCGTCCCCTTCTGCGAGTCGATCGGGATTCGCGTGCCAGCCCATTATGACCCCGCTCAAGACAAGTACGTCTTGGACTATCCCCTGCCGTGTGAATTTGATCCCGAGGAAAAGCGCTGGCATTTCGACCGACCCTGCACGTGGGACGACGTCCTGCGCCGCTGGAAACAGCGGGGCCCTTACAATGAAGTCTTCGTCGAGCAGGTCCGGCGGGGGTACCGTCAGCTTCGGGCGTGGCAGGCGGCGGCTCAGGAGCGCTTCGAATGGGCGTGACGGTCGAAGAGGTCTGGCAGGCCTTGCAAACCGTCGAAGACCCCGAACTCCCCGTGTCCATCGTGGACCTGGGCCTGGTCCGGGGAGTCCGGGTCGATGGGGACGACGTGACCGTCGAGGTCACCTTTACGGCGATGGGCTGTCCCTGTATAGGCTGGATTCAGGAGGACATTCGGACGTGCCTGGCCCGACTCCCCGGCGTCGGCCGGGTCGAGGTCCGGGTCGTTTGGGATCCTCCATGGACACCGGCCGACGTCCGGCTGTCGGCTCGGGAAGCCCTCGCCCGATACGGAGTCGTCGTCCGTGCCCGTACTCGACCACGTGGAGGTCTATGAGGTCTTTGCCCGTCACCGACGGGAAGAGCCCCTGCGCCATGTCGGGACCGTGACGGCCCCGAATGCCGAGATGGCCCGACTCTATGCTCGGGTCATTTACGACGAGGACATGTGGGACGCCATGGTCGTCGTGCCCCGTTCGGCGATGCTCCCCGTCGAGCCTCGCTACGGCGGGTCGTCCCGGAGGTCGAGCGGTGAGTGAACCTCGGCCCGACGTCGAAGTTCCCATGCCGGCGGAGCTCCCGGCGCTGGTCCATTCGTTGGCCGAAAACAAAAAGCTCCTCGGGCGGCGCTACAGCGAGTGGGCCGTCGGCGGACCGACCTTGGAGGCGGCCATCGCACTTTCGGCGATGGCTCAGGATGAGCTGGGTCATGCTCGCGTCCTGTACGGCCTCCTGGAGGAACTGCGGGGGCTCCCGGCGACAGGTGACACGGACTGGACGGTCGAGGGCTGGGGCCTCTCCGTCGTCCGCCAGCCCTTTGAGACGTGGGCCCATCTGATCGGGGCCGTGGTCTTCCTGGATGCGGCCCTGACGACTCTCGTAGAGGCGGCCACGACGTCCGCCTTTCCGCCCCTCCGGCGGCGTACCCGAAAGATGATCGAGGAGGAGCGGTATCACGCCCTTTACGGATTCCATTGGCTGGAACGCCTGGCCCGTATAGCCTCGATCCGATCGGTCCTGGCAGAATGGGCCGGCCGAGTCTTTACCGACACGATGGCCTGGTTTGGACCCCCCGGCGACCTGGCTCCCCTGCGGGCAACCGGCGTCCTGAATGCAGATGCCGACGGACTTCGAGAACGGTATCTCCAGAGGGTCCGACCGGCCCTGGAGGCACTGGGTCTGCGGCCGACGGCGTTTGTCGTCCCCTGGGACCGCTGGGACCCGGCGTGGCGCCGGCTACGGCTGGATGATGAATAGGGCAATCGGGCAGTAGGGCAATCGGGCATTAAGGCAGTAGGGCAATAGGGCAATCGGGCAATCGGGGAATACGGCGGTACGGCGATGGGTGGGGACCCCTTGGATTTGCCGAAATGCCGTATCGCCCTATTGCCCTCCTGCTCGAAAACATCTCGCCCCCTGTGTCCGTAACGACTTGAACGCTACCAGCCCCATTGGCTTAGGTTATAAGATGGAGAGGGAGATCAGTATGACGACGGCGGGGCCGGAACCGGAGGGGTCCCTGGAAGGAGACCGGGACGCTCGGGTCATCTGCCCGTGGTGCCGTCGAGACGACACGGAGCGTCTGTCCCTTTGGGGTCCTTTCCTATCCGTGGCCCACTATTATTGCCGGACTTGCCGGACCGTCTTTGACGTCGTCCGGGACGATGAAAATACGGGGGATGAGGGGTAATGCCTTGTTAAGAATTGTTTGTGGGATAGGGGGCAGGGGTGCCAGGTACCAGGTCCCAGGTGCCAGATAGCCGGTCCCCCGGCTCGGTCCTCGGTATCCGGCCCTCGGCCATGGAGGGATGAGGGGCGAGGGAGGTACGACCTTCCCTCCTCCTTTGTCCAGGCCGAGGACCGAAGGCCGGCCACCGAATCCGGTACCCGGTACCGGGTACCTGTCTTCGAAAAACCCGCACACCGGGTCTGCATCTTGCATCCTGCATCCTGTATCCTGCATCTTGCATCCTGCATCTTGTATCCTGCATCCATACCTTAACACGGATGCCTGACACCGATAAGGGGGGTACAGGCACCCCCGCGGCGCATGCCGGACACCGCTTACCGTTGCTCCCTTCCGGGCCTGGCGGGGTTCGCGGGCCGCCATCGCACGGGACCCATACCCCCGAGCCGGTGCCGTGGCGGAGAGGGTGGGATTTGAACCCACGACCCGCCTTACGGCGGGTACACGGTTTCCAGCCGTGCTCCTTCGACCGCTCGGACACCTCTCCGGCCGGTCCGCTTTGAAATTATAGTCTCTCCCCGCCGCTCTGTCGAACGGCTGTAGGAATCCGGCATAGGTCCCGGGTTCCAGGTGTCGGGTACGGGTACCTGGATGAAAGGCCGGGACCTTGACAGAATTCCCGGTGCCTGTCCCGAAAAACGTGCACACGGGGTCTGTTAAGATTTGGAGACGCAGACTCCATGTGCTCGTTTTCGAAGCATGAGCCGAGCATTCCGCCAGGTATCGGGTCCCGGAGCCAGTCCACCGCCGAAGGCCGGATACCGAGCACCGAGGACCGAGTCTGAGACCCGGTACCCGAAAATCCACTCCTCGGGTGGGTGTCCTCATGTTCGTCGGCCTTGAACGTCCAGACCTCTGGCGACCCCTGATCCGAGGCCGCCGCGTAGCCCTTCTCAGCCATCCGGCCGCCGTCGACCGCCAGGGTCGCACGGCCCTCGAGTACCTCCGGGCCGAAGACGACTGGCGACTCGTCGCCCTGTGGGGGGCCGAGCACGGCTTCTGGGGGGTCTTTCAAGACATGGAGACCGTCGGCGACGGCCTCGACCCCTGGGTCGGCCGGCCCGTTTACAGCCTGTACCAATCCGGCCGCCTTCGGCCCCCGGAGGCGTGGCTCCGGGACGTGGATGCTGTCGTCTTCGACATGCAGGACGTCGGGAGCCGTTACTATACGTTCCTCTCGACGCTCGCTTACGTCCTTGACGCCGTCGCCGGGACCGACCGACGGGTCGTCGTCCTCGACCGGCCGAACCCCCTCGGGGGAGTCGCCGTCGAGGGACCCCTCCTCGAACCGACCTACCGGTCGTTCGTCGGGATCCACGCCGTCCCCGTCCGGCACGGTCTGACGGCCGGCGAGTTCGCCCGTCTGTACGTAGCCGAGCGAGGACTTCCGGTCGACCTCCACGTCGTAAGACTCCGGGGATGGCGCCGTCGCATGACGTGGCCCGATACGGGCCGCCGCTGGGTGAACCCCTCCCCCAATATGCCCCAGTGGACGACGGCCCTCGTCTATCCCGGGATGTGTCTGCTGGAGGGGACGAACGTCTCCGAGGGCCGGGGGACGACCCGACCCTTCGAACAGTTCGGGGCACCCTGGGTCCATCCCCTCGAATTGGCTTCGGCCCTCAACGACCTCGGCCTGCCGGGCGTACGCTTTCAGCCGACGGCCTTTCGGCCTCAATTTCATAAATATGCGGGTCAGGTCTGCGGGGGCGTCTGGATTCACGTGACAGACGTCCGGCGCTTTCGGCCCTTCCGGACGGGCGTCACCGTCGTCGCCATGCTCCGACGGATGTACCCCCAGGCGTTTCGATGGCGGACGGAGGCCTACGAGTTCGTCACCGACCGTTTGGCCTTCGACCTCCTGTGCGGGACGTCGACCGTTCGGGAAGCTATCGAAGCCCTCCCGGACTTAAGCCCCGGGTCTCCCCTGGAGCGTCTGCTTCGGAAGTACGACCGCCAAGCCCGCCGCTGGCAGGCCCGCATTCGGCCCTTCTGGATGTATCGGCCCTGATCGGGCCATTCGGCCATAGGGCCGTCCTCACGTCGGGTGTCGGCGGCGGAGCCAGGCTTGGAGCGCCTCGGGGATGCGGTCGAGGGGGAGGACCTCGTCGGCCAGGCCGGCCTCGAGGACGGCGCGGGGCATCCCATAGACGGCGGCGGTCTCTTCGTGCTCGACGATGATCCGCCCGCCGGCGGCCTTTACGGCGGCGGCGCCCCGGAGGCCGTCGTCACCCATCCCGGTCAGAATGAGACCCAGGACTGCCGTTCCACAGGCTTCGGCCGCCGAGCGAAATAGCCGGTCTACCGAAGGCACATACTTCTCCCGTCCGTCGGGGCTTCGAAGCCGGATGCGGAGCCCCCCACGGGCGCGACGGACCTCCATATGGCGGCCGCCGGGGGCGACGTACACATAGCCGGGCCGGATGGCCTCATCGTCCCCGGCCTCTCGGACCCGCAGACCCGCAAGTTGGTTCAGCCGCTGGGCGAACATCGTCGTAAAGACAGGCGGCATGTGTTGGGCGATGAGGAGGGCCGCCGGCAAGTCCGGTGGGAGCCTCTGCAGGAGGTGGCGGATGGCCTGAGGACCGCCCGTAGAGGCCCCGATCACGACGACGCCGGACGGGACATCCGAGGTTTCCCGAACAATGACCACTCCCCGACGAACCGCTTCCGACGGGAGCGGTCCGACGAGCGGCCGGAGCTTACCCTGAGCGGCGACCCGGACCTTGGCGATGAGCTGTTCCTGAATCGTCGGGAGTCGGGGCGATATGGGGCCACCGGGCTTGGCGATAAAGTCGAGGGCACCCATCTCAAGGGCTCGGAGGACATTTTCGTCGGCCTCATACGCGCTGATGACGATGACGGGCTTGGGTCGCTGGGCCATCAGCCACCGGAGGAACGTGAAGCCGTCCATGTTCGGCATTTCCAGGTCCAGGGTGATGACGTCGGGGTCGTGTTCGAGGACCTTCTTAATGGCATGCTGACCGTCGTAAGCCGTATCGACGACCTCGATGTCCGGAGCCGAAGCCAGGAGGCGGCTGATGGTCCGTCGGTTGTATGCCGAATCGTCGACGACGAGGACCCGAATCTTGGACGTCCGCATCGATGGAACTCCCTCCACCTGGATGACCGCGCCCGACGCCTGTCCGGGGATCAGGTTCGGTGTCCGGCCTTCGGTCCTCGGCCCTCGGCCTGGATGAGGGATGATCTCTCACCCATCATTCTCATTCTATGGCCGAAGGCCGAATACCGAGCCCCGAGGACCGAGCCCAACGCGCCCACCGGGTTTGCGTCCTGCATACCCCCTGTGCGCGTGTTTCGAAGACAGGTACCCGGTACCGGGTTCCGGGTACCTGGCACCTGGGACCCGGGACCGGATCAACGCCGAGGACCGAACACCGAGCCTGACCACCGGAAAACCCGCACACCGGGTCTGCATCCATTTCTAAGCACTACTTCCGGTACACCATGTCATTCTGAAGATGGACAAGTTGGAAACGACTGTCCAGCCCGAGGAGGGACTCGGAGTGGCCGAGGAGCAGGAAGCCACCGGGGCGGAGGCGCTCGTAAAAGTTCTGGATGGCCCGCTTTTTCGCCTCGGTGTCGAAGTAGATCAGGACGTTCCGGCAAAAGATGACGTCGAGCCAACCGTACAGGGCCAGGCTCGACGAATCCAGCAGGTTCACCCGCCCGAACAGGACCATCTGGCGGATCTCGTCCCGGATGCGGAGTTTCCCGTCGGGGGTCGGCTCGAAGTACTGTCGGACATACGTCTCGTAGGCGGGCTCCATGTCCCGGAACGAGCTGGGACCGTAGATACCCTGGCGGGCGACCTGGAGGGCCCGGCTGGAGATATCGCTGGCGAAGATGAAGAGTTGCCATCCCGCCAGGGCCGGGAGTCCTCGAAGAAGCATGGCGATCGAGTAAGGCTCCTCGCCGGTCGAACAGCCGGCGCTCCAGATGCGGAGAACGCGGTGGGGGTCGGCCCGCCTTTCCTGGACCAGGAGGGGAACGATCTCCTCGACAAAGCACTTCAGTTGACGTTTCTCCCGGAAAAAGTAGGTCTCGTGGGTCGTCACCAGGTCGATGAGGTGGTCCATTTCCCGTTCCCGGTCGGGATGATACAGGAGGTGGTAGTAGTAGCGTTCCAGGGAGGGCAGACCGAGGGCCCGCATGCGATGGACGAGGCGTCGCTGGAGAACGAAGCGGGATTCCTTGTCAAAGCGGATGCCCGTGTGCCGGTAGATCAGGTCCACGAAGGCGTAAAACAGGTCGTCACTCAGGACCTCACCGGTCTGAGACGAATCCAGGGGCGGGTACCGCATGGGTTCAATCCGTCGGGGTGCCCGGTCCGATGAAGAAGTCGACCCACTGCCGAAGACGGCTGGGGGCATAGCGGTCCAAGGTCGAGCGCCAGGCGGGTCGGGCTTGGACGATTTCGATCCACTGGGGCCAGGTCTCTTCCAGATAGAGCCACGGTCGGGCCCATCCGGGAACGTCGGGCAGGTCCAGATGGGCGAGGACGCTCATCCACTCCGGCGGGGTCAGCCACTGCTCGATGGGGGGCGCCGTATCGGTCAGCCAGGCATGGAACCGTCGGGGGTCCAGGACGGCCATCGTCGTCAGGGCTCGGACCTTCAGGCTGACCTCCATCTGGGGGTCGAACCGCTGGAGGACGAACTCAAAGGCGGCGTCGGCCTGACGCCGCATGGCGGCCAGGCCCTCGAGGATCATGCGTTTGTGGATCAAATCCCTGAAATCATATTCTCTGTTGTAAAAGGCTAAAACCTCAGGAATGTCGAGCCGGCCGACGTGGCGCAAGACCTCCAGACGCAGGGGAAACTCCGCATGGTCGTAATGCGCCATGAGGATGGACCAGGCAGACGGATGGCCCGACCCGGCAAGCCGCCGGACGGAAGCGACCTGCCCCCAGAGGTCCGAGCCGGCCAGGGTCGCCCGCAGGACGTCGAGGAGGTCGGGGGCGTCCACAGGGTAAGCCCGAATGGCCTCTTCCCGAACGGCCGTGTGTTCGTCTGCCAGGGCCATCCGCAAGAGGCGGTCGGTCACGTCCCGAGGGAGCCGTCCGGCCGACGTCGCGTGGTGCAGGACCCGAAGGCGGACCCAGGGGTCCGGGTCCTGCATCCAGGCGACGGCCCGTTGGCGGAACTCGTCAGGGGCCAGGGCGGACCGCACGTCGACGGAGGCCGCTCGGCGCCACGCCTGGGGGTCTTCGATCCAGGAGGCCGTCCACTGGAGGAGTTCGGCGACCCGCTCGGGCTCGGCCTGTCGCTCGGCCAGCCAGGTCCAGACGACGTCTTGGAGCTCGGGCGATTCAAGGGCCCAGGCGCGTTCGAGCCAGGTCCGGACCTCAGACCAGGGAGCCTGTTGGAGAACGGCGGGCAAGACGAGGGTCCGAGTCTCCGGTGCCAGTCGGTCCCAGCTGTCCAGAAGGGCCGACCGGACGTCGGCGTCCGCCAAGGGAGGGGTCTGCCAGTAAAGCCAGGCGTGGCGGGCCTCCGGTCGTTCCAGGCGGGCCCAGATGGAGCGCCACCGGTCCGAGTCGAGGGGCGGGAGCCAGGGTAGGACCGTCGTGACTCGCTCCATTTCCAGGGGGTCGTCGAGTCGGTCCGGAAGGGTCTCCAGAAATTCAGGCCGCTGAAAGACGCAGGCCCAGAACTCGGCGCTCCGAGCTACCTCTTCGGAGTCGTGGCCGAGCCAATCCCGCCAGGGCCGGGCGTCCAGGCTCTCGGCCGGGGGCGCGACCCGAGCGAGCCATTCGTGGAACCGGTGAACGTACTGGCGAAGCCACTCGTCTTTCCAGGGCACGTGGAACCACCGGAGGGTACCCCGGAGGCCGTTTTCCGCCAGGTCGGGGTGCTGAAGCGCCTCGACGGCGAGGGCCACGGCCCGGCCGTCGAAGAAGTAACCCAGCGTCTGGAGAGCCGGCAGGTACAGCAGGGAGTCCCGGAAAAAGCCGGGCCAGAGGTCCAGGACGTCCGGGTGGCCGATCTGACCCAGGGCCTGCACGGTCTGGTAGCGGATCCAGGGGTCGTCGGCGTTCAAGAGAGACCGAAGGGCTGGGATGGCCGAGGCGTGGCCCAGGCGGCCAAGGGACTCGATGGCCGTCGTGACGACATTGGGATTCGGGTCGTCCAGACGCGCCTGAAGCTCCGGCAGGAGGTCGGGGTTCCGGGCTGTCCGGGCCAGTTGGACGGCAAAGAGGCGGACGTCCGGATGGGGCGACTCCATCAGGCGGCGAAGGACGTCCGGGATATAGGGACTCTGGGCCGTCAAGACCTGAAGGGCCGTATTCCGACGGTTGGCGTGCTCGTCGTCCTGAAGGGCGTCGATGAGGATTTGGACCAGCCGGGGGTGGTGGAGCCGCGTCAGCCAGGCGGCCAGTTGGCTCCGAAATTGCCAGTCTTCCGAGTCCAGGGCCTCGTACAGGACGAGCCAGACTGCGTCGGGCCACGTCGCCGGGGGGCCCTGGGCCTCCCACCATTCCATTTGTTCCCACTCGGGTCTCATACCTCAGCGTCCTTTAAGAGATTCTGGACCTGGCCGGTTTGTTCGATCTCCCGAAGAAACTGTTCGAAGTAGTCCTGGCGTTCCCATATTCGGGGGTCGACCCGACGCCGGTAGTAAGCGTGGAACTCGGCGATTTCCCGGCTCAAGACCGTCCGCAGATTGCCGGCCGACAAGGCCGCCCGGACCCGGTCCATGTGATACAGGACCAGGTCCGTCAGGAGGAGTCGGGCCAGGCGGCGGGCCTCTTCTTCGTCGTGGACCGTCGTTTCTTCCGACTCGCCAGCCGCCGGTCGCCGGAGCAGGCGCCGGACGACCTCCTGGAAATGGGGGATAGGGACATCCGGCTCGATGTACTCGTCGGCGCCGTGGAACTGGACCGGCGGGCGGCGGTAGCGGCCTGGGTGGGTCAGCGAGGCCAGTAGGATCACAGGCAGGTCCCGGAGGGCCCCGTCTTGACGGATCCGCTCGATGACCTCGTAGCCCATCAGACCGGGAAGCCAGGCCTCGACGATGACCAAGTCGGGGGGACTCCGGCGGAGGGCATCCCAAAGGGACCGGCCGTCGGTAAAGATTTCTGCGTCCGCGCCCATTTCCTGGACGAGGGGAGCCGTCAGGCGCTGGGCGACGCCCAGGTCGGCCACTCCCAAGTAGCACAGGAAGGTCCGGGCCGGTGCCGTCTTCGGGCGCATATAGGGAAGGACCCCCTGGAATTGGACGGGGGCCCCCGCCTCCGACCGCCGGACGACCAGGACATGACGGCATACCGGGCATATGAGACGGACGCCCGTCGCCTGAGGCTTCCAGGGAATCCGCAGGCGCCGACCGCATCCGGTACACGTGACGGCGATCCGGTCGGAGGACTCCATGTCCCGTGAACCCAGTCGCTCCGTCACCCTATTCATGGGGGATCATACAGAATGTGGGAATTGGGCACGGGTGCCAGGTACCAGGTTCCGGGTACCGGGTAGCCAGGATCCGAGCCCTTCCTATCCTGCATACCCCGTGTGCGCGTTTTCCGGTACCTGGCCTTCCGGCTCGGTCCTCGGTGCTCGGTATCCGGCCCTCGGCGTTAATCCGGTACCGGGTATCAGGTACCAGGTAGCTGGTACCCGGGACCTGGCACCCGATATCTGGCGGAATGCCTGGCTCACGCTTCGAAAACCCGCACACCGGGTATGCATCCTGTATCCTGCATCCGATCCCGCACTCCGCCGGGCATCGTGGATTATAGCACAAGGGCGGAACGAACGGAACGGACCAGGTCGGCGTCGATCGCGGGCCGGTCCTGGGCAAAGGCTTCCATCAGGGCCAAGTGGGCCAAGTGGTTGATGACGCGTGGGTAGCCCTGGGAAAGGGCGGCGATGGCTTCCAGGGCGTCCGGTCGGAAGGGGCCTGGCCAGGTACCCCCGGCCTGCTCCCACCGGTGGCGGATGTAGGTCGTCACCTCTTCAGGCTGTAAGGGTCTTAGGCGGAGGTGCATGCTGATGCGCTGGCGGAAGGCGGCATAGGCCCGGCGGCGGAGGGTCGTCTCGACCTCCGGCTGGCCGACCAGGACGATGCCCAGGAGGTTGGCCGTATCCAACTGAAGGTTGCTGAGGAAACGGATTTCGTCGAAGACGGCCTTGCTCGGCAAGAGGTGGGCCTCGTCGAGGACAAGGGCCACGCGACAGCCTTCCTGCCAGAGGTCGACGAGGCGTTCGGCCAGTTGATTCATCAGGACGTAGCGGGACCGGGCGGGCGGGACTTCCAGGGCCGTCGCCAGTTGGGCCAGTAGCTGATAGGGCGTCATCCGAGGGTAAACGAGGACGACGACCCGGGCGGTGGCCGCCTCCACTTGCTGGAGGGCGGCCCGGATGACGGTCGTCTTGCCGACGCCGATGTCCCCCGTCAGGAGGACCGTCTCCCGTTCTTCGATGGCATACTCGACCATCGCGAGGGCCTGTTCGTACTGGGGGAGCCAGCATACGTACCGGGGGTCCGGTGTATTCCGGAAGGGCAGGTCCGTCAGACCGAAGTGGGCTTCATACAGCATTGTCGAAGCCGGCAGTACGGCAATGATCCAGCCCCGCTCGTGGAGCAGGTCCGCACCATCCGGCAGTCGGGCCAAGGGGGTCACGTGGGCGTATGCGAACCCTCCCGAGAAACACGCGGGGATCCCCCTGCGGACCCTCGCGAGAAGACCCGGGCCGTCAGACCGATGGGGTCCAGGACCAAGACGGGCCGGTCCTCGCCGATCTCGGCGGCCCCGCTGATGCCCCGGAGGTCCTGAAGACGAGCCGAGATCCGCTTGATGACGATCTCCTGCATCCCCTCGATCCCGTCGGCGTGCAGGGCGAACCACTGTCGACCGGCCCGACTGACGACGGCGACGCCCCCGTTCCGAGCGTCCGACAAACGAAAGACTCGGCCGAGTCGGATCAGGGGCACCGTTCCCTCGTGGTATTGCAAGAGCTCTTGACCCTCGACCTGTCGAAGGTGCTCGGGACGAACCTCAACGATTTCCTGGACCAGGGCCAGGGGAATGGCGAATCGTTCCGGGCCGACCCGGACGATCACGGCCGGGACGACGGCCAGCGTGATGGGAAGCAGAATCTCAAAGGTCGTCCCCCGGCCCGCCTCCGTATGAACCGTTATGGTCCCGTTCAGCCGTTCAACCGTCCGCTTGACGATGTCGAGACCGACGCCCCGGCCCGAGACCTCGCCGACCCGCTCGGCGGATGAAAACCCCGGCTCGAAGATGAGCCGGAGGACGTCCTGGACGGTCACCTCCGTCTGTTCGTCGATGAGGCCCATCTGAATCGCCCGCCGGCGGACCCTTTCCAGTTGAATGCCTCGGCCATCGTCGGTGATCCGAAGGGCGATCCGCTGGCCGACCTGGGCCGCCTCCACGCGGACCGTGCCCACCTCGGGTTTCCCCCGGGCCCGTCGCTCGTCGGGTGCCTCAAGACCGTGGTCAATGGCATTCCGCAGGATGTGGACGAGGGGGTCCATCATGTGATCGATGAGGGTCTTGTCGAGACGGGTCTCACCGCCCAGGAAGACGGTCTGGACCTGCTTACCGGCCTGACGGGCCAGGCGGCGGACCATCCGCTCCAGACGCCCGTAAACCGTCCCGATGGGGACAAGCCGCATTTCCAACAGGTGGCGTTGGGCCTCTCCCAGGCGGGCGGCCATCTCCTGGGTCAACTGCAAGAGGACCGCCAGGTAGGCCGCCATCTCGGGAAGTCGGCTCTGGAGGTCTCGGATGAGGCTCTCCTGGCGGGACCGGAGGACACCGACCTCTCCCACGACGTTCAGGACGGCGTCCAGGGCCTGGAGGTCGACCCGCACGAAGCGGCTGAGGTCTCGCAGGAAGACCGGTTCGGCCTCGACCTCTGCCGGTTCGGCCTCCGCCTCGGCGACCGGGCGCTCCGGCTCGGCCGGGGTATACAGCAGGTCGACTCGGGTCGGGGCAACCGGGAGCAGGTCTCGGAGGGCATCCGGCGACGCCGACGAGGCCCACAGCAGACGAAAACCGATCTGGTCCGGGTCGGTCCCGACCTCGGGGAGCGTGCTGATGAGCTCGCCGTGGCGATTCAGGACGGCGTTGGCCTCCCGAAGGACTCGGTCGAAGTCGGCAAAGGTCAGACGAAGGTGAATCGAGTAAACTCGCAAGCCTTGGCGGACGGCCTCCCGAAGGCGGTGCTCTTCGTACTCGGTCAGGGACTGGCGGGTCGCCGCATCTAAGGCCAGGCGTTCCAGGGGGTCGGTCCCGACCGGCGAGGTCTCCCGCTGGGCGCTTTCGACGAAGCGGTCGACGGCCTGGAGGGCTTTGTCCAGGTCGACACCCTCTGTTCCCTCGGCCATCTCCTGAAGCAGGCGCTGGAGCGTCTCCAGGGAATCCCACAGCAGGTCGACCAGGCGGGGCGACACGGGGATTCGGCCCAGGCGGACCCGGTCGAGGACGTCCTCGAGTCGGTGTGTGTAGGAACTCATCCGGGTGTAGCCCAGCATGGCCGAAAGGCCCTTGAGGGAGTGGTAGCTCCGGAAGAGCTGATTCACGAGGTCGGCCTTAAACTGGCCGGCCCGGGCGTACTGCTCGAACTGCCGGAGGACGTTCCCGATGGCCTCCAGGATGTCCTGGGCCTCGGCCAAAAATTCGGGGTTCACCTCTCGGGCGGCCACGCCGGCTTCTCCGAAGGTACCGACGGTGGGTTCTGCTCGTAGCGGAGCCAGATCGTCCGGACGACCTGGGCCAGATGGTCCGGTCGGAAGGGCTTGACGATGTATGCGTCGGCGCCCAGGGCCAAGCCCCGCCGCTGGTCCTCGGCGGCACCCTCCGTCGACACGATGACGATGGGAATCCGACAGTACACCGGGTGGGCCTTCAAGAAACGGATGAGCTCCAGGCCGTTCATGTCCGGCATGTTGATGTCCGTGATGATGAGGTCGACGGCCAAGCCCGGCAGGAGACGAAGGGCATCAAAACCCGTGGGAACCTCCAGGCTCTGGACGCCGGGGAAGAAGGCCTGGAGGCACGTCCGGATGTAGCCCCGCATCGCCTCCGAGTCCTCGATGACCATCACCGAACGGAGGGGTCGCCCCGTCGTCATCGGAACACCGCCTGGCTCAAACGTCGGTTTAGGATGGCGTTCTCGATGGCGAAACTCGCCTGATGGAGGAAGATTTCCAGATACGTCAAGTCGCCCAGGGGTCGGCCCGTGACGGCATTGTCTCCGTAAAAGAAGCCGACCGTCTGGTCCTGGACGACGAGGGGGATGATCACGTACTCGGAAGGTCGAAAGCGACCGATCGTCTGGACGAAGGCGTCGAACCACTCCTGGGCCTCGGAGGCCGACCGCCGGATAGGCTGGCCCGTCTGGGCGACGACTGCAAAGTCGCCGACCGGTTGAGGCAGTCGGATCCGCCGGACCTTGAGGGGCATCGGCTCGTCGTCGCCCGTATCGCCGAATCCGCCGAGGCCGACGATGCCCTGGGGCGTGTTCAGAAACAGCAGGCCCCGGTCCAGGAACTCGGCGGCGAACTGCAGGATCAGGAGGGAAATCTGGGGGGCCTCCGAGGGATGCCGCAGTTCGGCCAGGGCCTGTTTCAACTGGACCATGAGTTTCGAGAAGCGGGCCTCCGGGGCTTCTGCCTGGAAGGGCTCGTCCAGACCCAGCTCCCGCCACAGCCGCTCCATGAGGTCGGAGGCCGACGGGGCCGGACGCGTGGCCCGGCTTGCCCGAATCATGCGGAGGTGGTCCAACAGGACTTGGGCCAGGATGTGGACGTGCCCCCGGACCTCCCGGGGGGACCCCGCGGGGATGAAGGGGCTCTGCAGGAGGTAGACATTCCATGTCTGTCGCAGAGTCTCGTCCAGGTCCGGGTCGATGTATCGGTACACCACCAAGATGGGAACCCCGCCGGCTCGCCGGCGGACCGCCTGAATCCAAGCCTGGGGGTCCGGGAGCACGTCCACGTCCACGACCACCGCCAGGTCCGGGGCCAGCCTCTGCCATTCGACGACCCGGTTCAGGATCACTTCCGGATCCGACTCCGAGAGTTCAACGACCACAGCGCCCCGTTGAATCAGGGTGTGGGACAGGTACGACCGGACGGCGGCCTGGGGGAAGGCCAGGAGGACCGAAAGGCCCTCCAGCGAAGCCTCTACCTCCGCCTCTTCCTCTGCCGCCCAGCCGAAGTCCCCACGGGCCTCCTCCGCCGTACTCGACGGACGCAGGATCTGGCTCTCGTCCCGGATCTTCATCGCGTCCAGGAGGAGTTGCTGGGCGTTTAAGCCCTTCTCCAGAAGGACCAAGTCGATGGGGTCGACCCGAATCTCGTCGTAGGGGATGATCTCGGTCAGGTGGAAGGTGAAGGTCCCCCGGGAGACCTGGAGGAGCTCGTAGACGGTCCGATAAATCTGCTGTTTGACGGCCAGCTCGAGGGCCTCCCGGGTGAGCCACCCCTGCTGGACGAGGATTTGACCGAGGGGCTGATGGGCCCTCTGCCGGCGTTGCAGGGCAAGGGCTTGTTCCAGCTGATCGGATCGGAGGACGCCGGCCTCGACCAAGGCCTGGCCCAGGCTTTTCGGGTTCTTCCCCTGCAGGAGGGCACTCACGACCTGACCGTTCTTGAAGATGATGATGCCCCGCCGCCGGTCCTCGGATTCGACCTCCAGAATGCCCGTCCGCTTGCTGAGACTGATGATCTGGATGATGTCGGTCAGCGACAAATCTTCCAGACTGCCCGTCAGGCTCATGCCCCTTGACTCCGGAGCTGGTCCAGCAGGCCGTGGATAAACCGGAAGGCATCGTCTTCGGCGAAGGTTTTCGCCAGCTCCACGGCCTCATGGATGACGAGGGCCAGGTCCAGACCGTCGTGGAGGTGCTCAAAGAGGGCGATCCGAAGGACGTTTCGGGTGATGGGGCTCAAACGGTCCAGTTCCCAGTGGTGGGCCAGGCGCTGGATGATGGCGTCCAGTTCGGACTGGTGCTGAAGGACGCCCTGGACCAGATAGCGGGCCCGTTCCAAGACGGCCGGCCGGGCACCCCCCAGCATCTTGAGAACCCCGGCCGTCTTCTCCTGGACGTCGCCCGGGTCCAGCTCGAGGCTGTAGAGGACCACCATGGCCAGCACGCGGGCTTGCCGGCGATTCGGCCATAGGGCTGGAAAGACAAACGAAAAACCCTCCGTCGAGGGAGACGACCGGTCGGAACGGTACTCCACGTTCCTCACCTGTCCAGGCGTCACGCCGGGGCCTGGATGTCCCGCAGGCACTGAAGGACGGCCCGGGCGGCTTCATAACCCTTGTTGCCCATCTTGCCACCCGCCCGCTCCAGGGCCTGCGAAAGATTGGCCGTCGTCAGGACCCCCAGTCCAATGGGTATTTTATGCTGGATGCTGATTTGTGCAAGCGCTTGGAACACCGCCTGGGCCAGGTACACATGGTGATCCGTCTCGCCCTGGATGATGGCCCCCAGGACGATGACGCCGTCGGGATGCCAAGTCTCGATCAGGTGCACGACCCCCCAGGGGATCTCAAAAGAGCCCGGGACCTCGAGGACCCGGAGGTCCGCTTCCGGAATCCGAGCCTCCTCCAGGGCCCGCCGGGCCCCCGCCAGGAGGCCCTGGACGACGACCTCGTTGTATCGGGACATGACGATACCGATGCGGGTCATAGCGCCGCCCGATGGAACACCCAGAGAAGCAAGGCTTTCTGCGTGGGCAGACGGTTTTCAGCCTGGTCCCAGACGACCGAAGCGGGTCCGTCGATGACCTCGTCGGTGACCTCCTCGCCCCGGTGAGCCGGCAGGCAGTGCATGAAGACGGCGTCCGGTCGAGCGTGCCGTAGCAAGGCCGCGTTGACCTGATAAGGCCGGAAGACCTTTATCCGAAGGTCCCGCTCGTGCTCCTGGCCCATCGAGGCCCACACGTCCGTGTACACCGCGTCGGCCCCGGCGACGGCCTCCACGGGGTCGGACGTCAGCAGGACGCTTCCCCCGCTGGACCGGGCGTGGGACCGGGCCCGGTCGACGACCTCGGGCCGGGGCTCAAACCCCGGCGGCGTGGCGACCCGCACGTGCAGACCCAACCGCGTCCCCGCCAGAAGCAGGGAATGGCACACGTTGTTGCCGTCCCCCACGTAGGCCAGCCGGAGCCCCTCCAGACGGCCCTTCTGCTCCCACAGCGTCAGGAGGTCCGCCAGAGCCTGACAGGGGTGCAGGTAGTCGCTGAGGCCGTTGATGACGGGAACTCCCGCATGCCGGGCCAGCGTCACGACGTCTTCGTGAGCAAAGACCCGGGCGACGATCCCGTCGACGTACCGGCTCAGCACGCGAGCCGTGTCGGCGATCGTCTCTCCACGGCCCAACTGGAGGTCCTGGGCGTTCCAGTACAGGGCATGCCCCCCCATCTGAAGCATGGCGACCTCGAAGGACACACGGGTCCGGGTCGACGGCTTCTGAAAGATCATCCCCAGGACCCGGCCGTCCAGCTCGTGGGCATACCGTTCCGGCGCCTGCTTGACTTCCCGGGCGAGCTGAAGAAGCCCGCGCAGGGTCTCGACGGATACGTCGTCCGTGTCCAAAAAGTGTCGCACGGACATCGTCCCGGCCCCATCTGGAAAAGACGGAGTGACGAGTAACGAGTGACGGGTGACGCGTCATCAATCATTGCCGTACCGCCCTACTGCCCGATTGCCTTATTGCCCTATTGCCTTACTGCCCGATTGCCCTACTGCCCGATCGCCTTCCCAACACGCCGCCCACTGCGCCGGTTCCGGACTCCCATCGTCCCCTTACCCCTTCGCTACTTCGTCACTCCGTCACCCCATCACTCTTTAGGACCCGAAGCCGCACGCCCGCCTCCCGAAAGAGGGCGACGACGGCCGACTCCAGGGGATACGGACTTTCGTACACGACTTCGGCGATCCCGGCATTGATGATCATCTTCGCACAGGTGATACAGGGTGAAAGAGTACAGTAAAGCGTGGCGTCCCGCAATGAGATCCCATGATAGGCCGCCTGCGTGATGGCGTTCTCCTCGGCGTGGGAGCACAGGCAGACGTCAAGCTGGGTCCCACTCTGGCCTAAGGCCCGACAGCGGGCACAGCCACCTTCGTTGCAGTTGCGGACCCCCCGAGGCGTGCCGTTGTAGCCCGTCGAGATGATTCGCCGGTCCTTGACGACGATGGCCGCCACCTTCCGTTTCAGACAATTGCTCCGCAGGGCCACGACCTTGGCAATCTGCATGAAGTACTCATCCCAGTCGGGTCGCGTCTGCCGCAGGAAGAAAGGGCGCAGGACTTCCCGGAGCCGCTCGTAGAGAGCCTCGACCGTGTCGTTATTCTCGATGACGACGTCCGCCATCGCTTCGCAAGCGGGGATCTGCTGGGCCATGGGGTCCGGGTTGGCCGTTTCCGCCTGTTCGATGCGCTCAAACTCTTCCCACGTCTGGGGATCGCCCTCCCGAGCCCGCCGCCGGAGCCGGTCAAATCGAATCTCCGGACGGGCGGATACGGCGATGAGGAGAAAGTCGGGCCGACTCCGCAGGACCTCGACCTCCCGGGGATGACGAATGGAGTCGATCACGTAATTCTTCTCGGGGTCCAGCCGTCGGAGGACCCGCTCGGCCAGGATGCCCGGCCCCAGGCGGCGGCGAAACTCGACGCCGTAACGGATGAGGTTCTCCCGCGTGACGGGGATGCCGTTTTCCCGGAGGAGTGAGCGGAGCTCGTCCGAGAGGGACCGATAGACGAACCCGATCTGCTCCAACCAGGCGGCGACCGTACCCTTCCCAGCGGCGTTACGTCCCGTAAGACCGATAATCATGCTCAGGATGCAAGATGCAGGATGCACGATGCAGGATGGGATGGTGTCTCCCACTTCTATCTCTGTATACCCCATGGGCACGTTTTTCGAAGATAGGTGCCTGGTACCGGGTTCCAGGCCCCGGGTACCTGGCACCTGGGACCCGGTACCGAATTCGCGCCGAGGGCCGGATACCGAGTCCCGAGGACCGAACCCGATACCCGGTACCTGAAAAACCCGCACACCGGCTTTGCATCCTGCATCCTGTCCGGCACCCGACACCTGCTATCCCTCCGGGACGGGCCATCGGTCGATGCCCAGCAGGGAGGGGTCCCCGTCGGCCAGCACGCGGACGAGTTCTTCATAGAAGTAATCCCGTTGGGAGACGACCGACTGGGGGAACCGCTCGAGGTAGACCTTGCGGCTCCGCTCGATATCGTCCCGGAGGCGTTCGTAGAGGTCCCGGTACTGACGGCCCATGATGACCTGCTGTTCGTTGTACATCTTAATTTCTTGGACGAGCAGGCGGGCGAAACGCTGGGCCTCCTCGTGAAGGCGCTTTTCCTCGGGAGAGGCCTCCGGCGGCGTCGGGGCCTGGGCCTTCCGAGCCTGGATCCACTTGAGGCGGGAGGGCATCGTCTCGACGGCCATGGCGGCATGCCGGACGAGGATCTCGATGGCCATCGGCTCCTCCGGTTTCCAGGGACCCGAGCGGCGGTCCGCATAGAGGAGACCCACGGGCTTGCCCTTCACGAGGATCGGAAACAGGGCAAAGACCTGGGGGAGATAGCCGGCCGTCTCTTGCACGATGGCCTGATCGGCGGGCGCAAAGGGCGGCGTCGCCACCTGGGTCGTTTGGGTCTCGTAGCACCGGCTCCAGGCGCTGGGGGCATCCAGGGAGACCGAGTAATGGCGGAACCGTTCCGGTTCGGCCCCCACCCCCTGCAAGCGAAGGCCCTGCCAGCCCACGAGGGCGTTCCCCCGGACGACGAAGACGGCGAGCCCGTCGCAAAAGGCCGAGACACCCTGCAGGAGGGCCTGAAGCAGGGTACCCTGCGTCTCCGCCATGTCGATGGCCTCCACGGCTTCCATCAGACCCGGCACGGGGGACGGCGGGGGCGGCGGAAGAAGCCCGACGATCTGCTCCGCCCAATCGGCGATGGGCCGATCGATGTTGGGGACAGACCAGCCGTGGACCGTCTCTTCCAGCTGAATCAGGGACTGCTCCAGGGCCTGGAAGGCCTGTCGCAGACGTTGGAGGGCTTCGCCGACTCGTTCCTGTTGCTGACGGCCCGCATCCTGGAGCAGGCCGGCGACCCGTTCCGCTAAAAAGCCTCGGATTTCACCGATAAGCTCCATGAGATGCCTCCCAAGAGCGCCAAGATTTCCGTCTTATTGTCCGGGATGTCCGTCGGGGATGCAAGATCGGGATGCGGGGACTTGGGGATGAAGCGTCGGTGGGACTCTCCTCCGGGGAGAGGCTCCGTCTTGGAATCGAACCTTGCATGCCCGGTGGACGGGCTTTTCGAAGACAAGCGCCGGGTACCGGGTTCCAGGTCCCGGGTACCTGGCACCTGGAACCGGGTACCCGGCACCGGAGCCGAATCGACGCCGAAGGTCGGACACCGATCCTGCATACCCCGTGTGCGCGTTTTCCGGTACCTGGCCTTCCGGCTCGGTCCTCGGTGCTCGGTATCCGGCCCTCGGCGTCGGACCGGCTCAGGGGACCGAGCTCGGGTACCGAAAAAAACGCGCACATGGGTTTGCATGCATCCGGCACCCGTTGTATCCTATTCCCTGCTTATCGCCTGTCAGGGAGGCAGACTATGGTCGTCTGGCGCCCGGACCCCACGTTTTATCCCTCTCCCCGGTTGGCCATGCAGGCCCCGCCGGAGCGGCTCGCCTACGTGGCGACCATCAACCCCCGGAATGATGGCCGTCCCGACGCCATGACCGTCGTGGACGTCGACCCCCGCTCGCCCACGTACGGCCAGGTCGTCGGCCGGACGGAGCTCCCCTATGCGGGAGACGAGCTCCACCACTTCGGCTGGAACGCCTGCAGTTCGGCCTTGTGTCCCTATGCGCCCCATCCCCACGTCGAACGTCGGTACTTGGTCGTGCCCGGCCTGCGGTCGTCCCGGATTTACATCATGGACACGAAGCCAGACCCCCGGAACCCGCGGATCGTGAAAGTCATCGAGCCCTCGGAGGTCGCCCAACGGGCCGGTTACTCTCGGCCCCACACGGTCCACTGCGGGCCCGACGGGATCTACCTGAGCGCCTTGGGGAACCCCGAGGGCGACGGCCCCGGAGGCATCTTCGTCCTGGACCACGACACCTTTGAGGTCCTGGGTCGCTGGGAAGTCGACCGGGGTCCCCAGTTTCTGGCTTACGACTTCTGGTGGCATTTGGGTTACGACGTGATGATCACCAGCGAGTGGGGGACGCCCCGGATGGTCGAAAACGGCGTCGACCTGGACGCCCTCCTGAACAGTCGCTACGGCCACCACATTCACGTCTGGGACCTCCGGCGCCGTCGGCACGTGCAGGCCCTCGACCTCGGTCCCGAGCACCAGATGGTCCTCGAGCTTCGACCCGCCCATGACCCGACGAAGGCGTACGGCTTTGCGGGTGTCGTCCTCTCCCTGAAGGACCTCTCCGCCTCCATCTGGCTGTGGCACCGGACCAACGGGACCTGGAACGTCCAGAAGGTCATCGAAATCCCGGCCGAGCCGGCGAATCCGGACCAGCTCCCGCCGGCCCTGAAGGACTTCAAAGCCGTTCCGCCCCTTGTGACGGACATCGCCCTCTCCCTGGACGACCGCTTCCTGTACGTTTCTTGCTGGGGCACGGGCGAGCTCCGGCAGTACGACGTCTCCGACCCCTTCCGTCCGCGGCTGACGGGGACCGTCCAGCTCGGCGGGATCGTCCGACGGGCCCCCCATCCGAAGAACCCGGACCGGCCCCTCAACGGCGGGCCTCAGATGGTCGAGGTCAGCCGGGACGGCCGTCGGGTGTATGTGACGAATTCCCTGTACATCCCGTGGGACCCCATCTTCTACCCCGACGGCATCCGGGGCTGGATGGTCAAGCTCAACGCCGACGCCCAGGGCGGGCTTACGGTGGACCGAGACTTCTTTGTCGACTTCGGCGACGACCGACCCCACCAGGTCCGTCTGGAGGGCGGGGACGCTTCGTCGGATTCGTTCTGCTATCCGTAAGGCCGGACGGGCAGTCGTGACGGACGGCCTCGGGTTCTGGCTGGCCCTGGCTCTGCTGGGCGCCTACCACGGGATCAATCCGGGCATGGGTTGGCTTTTTGCCGTGGCCCTGGGGCTTCAGGAGCGGCGTCGGCGAGCGGTCTGGGGGGCCCTGATCCCGATCGCCGTCGGGCACCTCGTCTCCATCGGGCTCGTGACGGCCGTCCTGCTGGGCCTTCAGCTCCGTTTGCCCGAGGTCTTTCTGCGGGGCCTGGCGGCGGCCGTCCTGATGGCCTTTGGGATCTATCGACTCGTCCGGACCCGACATCCCCGGTGGGTCGGCCTGCGGGTCGGCTTTTGGGACCTCGCCCTGTGGTCTTTCCTGATGGCGACGGGGCACGGGGCGGGACTCATGCTGGCACCGGTCCTGCTGGGGACCTCGTCGGCCGTGGGCGGTCACTCTCACGGGCCGATGGCGGCGGTCGTCAAGCCGGGCGGTCCAGTCCTGCTGGGCCTGACGGCCGTCGCCTGGCACACGGCCGTGTATCTGACGGTGATGCTCCTGGTCGCCCTCGTCGTTTACGAGAAGGTCGGCCTGGCCGTCTTGCGGCGGGCGTGGGTCAATTTTGACGTCCTCTGGGCCGCCGCCCTGGTCGTGGCGGGTTTGCTGGTGTGGGTAGGGTAGGGGGCATGGGGTCGGGTCCCGGGGGCTCTGGACCCGACCCCCTACGGCCGATGGATATCAGGCCGTTTCTTCGGTGACGGAGAGGGTCGGCGGAGCGGTCAGCTCGGTCGGCTCCTCGTAAGCGGCCGGGACGATGCGCTCCTCGATGGTCGTGTCCTTTTCGATCCGAACCTGCCGATAGTAGGGACTGCCCGTCCCACAGGGGATCAGACGCCCGACGATGACGTTCTCCTTCAGGCCGTACAGGTAGTCGGTGCTCCCGCGGATGGCCGCTTCCGTAAGGACGCGGGTCGTCTCCTGGAAGGACGCCGCCGAGATCCAACTGTCGGTGCTCAAGGCCGCCCGTGTGATGCCCAGCAGGACGGGCGTGCCCGTCGCCGGCTTGCCGCCCCGGGCGGCGACCTCGGCGTTTTTGTCCATGAAGCGGAACTTGTCGACGATCTCCCGGTACAGGAAGTCGGTGTCGCCGACGTCCTCGATACGGAACCACCGGGTCATCTGGCGAATGATGATCTCGATGTACTTGTCGTCGATGCTGACGCCCTGGGAGCGGTACACCCGCTGAATCTCGTTGAGGAGGTACTTTTCGAGTTCCCGCACGCCCAGGACCCGCAGGATGTCCGTCGGGTTGATGGGTCCCTCCATGAGGGGCTCGCCGGCCTCGACGGCCTCGCCGTCCCGGACGATGACGTGGGCACCCCGGGGGAGTGTGTACTCCCGCTCGACGCCGCCCTCGCCCTCGATGCGCAGGATCCGCTGGCCCTTCTCGTTGATGCCCACGAAGCGAACGATGCCATCGATTTCGGCGATGACGGCCGGTTCGGCCGGCTTCCGGGCCTCAAAGAGGGCCTCGACCCGGGGCAGACCGCCCGTGATGTCCTTCGTCTTGGTCGTCTCCCGGGGGATCTTGGCCAGGACGTCGCCCGGATAGACCTTCTGGTCCTCCTGGACGACCAGCCGGGCCCCTGTCGGCAGGAGGTACGTGGCGATGACCTCGCCGGCCCCGTCGACGATCTCGATAGAGGGCTTCAGGACCGTCTTGCCGACGGCAAAGTCGACGACGACCAAGTCCCGGTTCTTGGTGACTTCGTCGATCTCTTCCTGGACGGTCTCACCGATCCGGATGTCGTGATACCGGACGGTCCCCTCATGCTCGCACAGGATGACCGACGAGTAGGGGTCCCACTCGACGAGGGGCGTATCGGGCTCGACGGCCTGCCCGTTCTCGACCAAGACCCGGGCGCCGTAGACGACCGTATAGCGCTCCCGCTCCCGGCCGTCGAGGTCGATGACGACGACTTGGCCCTTGCGGTTGATGGCAATCCGGTGGCCTTCTCGGGTGCGGATGGTCTGGAGGTTCCGGAACTGGACGATGCCGCCGTGCCGGGACCGGTGCTGGGAGACCTCCCCGATACGGCCGGCCGTGCCACCGTAGTGGAACGTCCGCATCGTCAGCTGGGTTCCCGGCTCACCGATGGACTGGGCGGCGATGATCCCGACGGGCGTCCCGATCTGGACGAGTCGACCCGTCGCCAGGTCCCGGCCGAAGCACAGGACACAGACACCCCGCCGGCTCTGGCAGGTCAAGACGGACCGGATCTTGACCCGGTCGATGCCCGCCTCTTCCAGGAGAAAGGCCTTCTCCTCGTCGATCATCTCGTTGGCCCCGACGATGACTTCGCCCGTCAGGGGGTCCCGGATGGCCTCGGCGGCGATGCGCCCCACAACACGCTCCCGGAGGGGCTCGACGATCTCGCCGTCCTCGATGAGGGGCTCGATGTAAATCCCCTCCATCGTGCCGCAGTCATACTCGGTCACATAGACGTCCTGGGCCACATCGACCAGTCGGCGGGTCAGGTACCCGGCGTCGGCCGTCTTCAGCGCCGTATCGGCCAGGCCCTTCCGGGCTCCGTGGGTCGAGATGAAGTACTCCAGGACCGACAGGCCCTCCCGGAAGTTGGACGTGATGGGCGTCTCGATGATCTCGCCCGAGGGCTTCGCCATCAGGCCCCGCATCCCGGCAAGCTGGCGAATCTGGACGTCCGAGCCCCGGGCACCCGAGTCGACCATGACGTACACGGGATTGAGCTCGCCCCGTTCCGCCGCCTGTTCCCGCATCTCTCGGATCATCTCCTTCATGACGTCTTCGGTAACCCGGGACCAGATGGCGACGACGTGGTTGTACTTTTCCCGGGCGTTCATCTCGCCCCGGCGGTAGCGTTCCTCGATCTGACGGACTTCCCGACGGGCGTCTTCAATGATCTGCCATTTATTTTGGGGAATGACCAGGTCGTCGAAGGCCCCCATCGAAATGCCCGCCTTCGTCGCAAACCGGAAGCCCACGTCCTTGAGGGCGTCCAGGAGTTCGACCGTCTTTCGCATCCCGTACTTGAGGTACACGAAGTGGACCAAAGAGGCCACGCCCTTCTTCTTGAGGACGCCGTTGACAAAGGGCATGTGGGGCGGCAGGGCCGCATGGAAGAGGACCCGGCCGACGGTCGTGTCGATCCAGCGGTTCGTGACCTCTTCCTTCGAAGCGTACACGATGTCCTGGGTGTTGTTTTGAGACTCCGTATCGATGAGGAGGCCCGAGAAGCGGAACTTGATGGGCGTGTGGGTCTGCACGTAACCCAGCTGGTAGGCCATCAGGACCTCGTCGGCCGTCCCGAAGTAGGGGACCGACTCGGGGGTCGTCCCGTGGGGCATCGGCTTCCGAACCGTCAGGTAGTAGATCCCCAGGACCATGTCCTGGGTCGGGGACGCCAGGGGCTTGCCGTTGGCTGGCGACAGGATGTTGTTGACCGACAGCATGAGGGTCGAGGCCTCCAGCTGGGCCTCCGGCGAGATGGGGACGTGGACGCCCATCTGGTCCCCGTCGAAGTCGGCGTTGTAAGCCGTGCAGACGAGGGGGTGAATCCGGATGGCCTTCTCGTCGATCAGGATGGGCTGGAAGGCCTGAATGCTCAGGCGATGCAGGGTCGGTGCCCGGTTCAGCAGGACGGGGTGGTCTCGGACGACCTGCTCGAGGGCGTCCCACACCTGGGGGTCTTCCCGGGCGACCAGTTCCTTGGCCCGGCGGACGAGGTCCGTGACGCCCATCTTTTCGAGCTGGTGGTACACGAAGGGCTTAAACAGTTCGAGGGCCATTTTCTTGGGGAGGGCGCACTGCCACAGTTTCAGCTCGGGACCGACGACGATGACGGCCCGACCCGAGAAGTCGACCCGCTTGCCCAGGAGGTTCTGCCGGAAGCGGCCGTGCTTGCCCTTGAGGTTGTCACTGAGGGACTTCAGGGGCCGCCGCTGGGCACCCTTCATGACCCGAGAGCGCCGGCCGTTGTCGAGGAGGGCGTCGACGGCTTCCTGGAGCATCCGCTTTTCGTTGCGGATGATGACCTCCGGGGCGCGGAGCTCCAAGAGCTTCTTGAGCCGGTTATTCCGGTTGATGACCCGCCGATACAGGTCGTTGAGGTCCGACGTGGCAAACCGGCCGCCTTCCAGGGGCACGAGGGGCCGCAGTTCGGGCGGGAGCACGGGGATGACGTCCAGGATCATCCACTCGGGCTTCTGACCGGAGCGGAGGAAGGCCTCGACGACCCGGAGACGCTTGGCCGCTCGGATCTTCCGCTGGCGGGACGGCGACGTCTTCATCTCCTCCCGGAGCTCCTGGGCCAGGGCGGCCAGGTCGATCTTTCGCAGGACCTCCCGGATACCCTCGGCACCCATCTTGGCGACAAACCGGTGGCCGTACTGCTTGCGGAGGTCCCGGTACTCCTCCTGCGTCAGGAGCTGGCAGAACTGGAGGTCCGTGTCGCCGGGGTCGATGACGATGTAGGACTCATAGTAGATGACCCGTTCGAGCTCTCGGGCCGTCAGGCCCAGCAAGAGGCCCATTCGGCTCGGAACGTTCCGGACGTACCAGATGTGGGCGACGGGAGCCGCCAGCTCGATATGGCCCATCCGCTCCCGGCGGACCCGCTTTTCCGTGACTTCGACGCCGCACTTTTCGCAGACGACGCCCTTGTACTTCAGCTTTCGGTACCGGCCGCACAGACATTCGTAGTCGCTGACGGGCCCGAAAATCCGGGCGCAGAACAGGCCGTCTCGTTCCGGCTTAAAGGTCCGATAGTTGATCGTCTCGGGCTTCTTGACTTCCCCGTAAGACCACGAGCGGATCTTGTCCGGGGAGGCCAGCCCGATACGAATGGCCACGATATCGTTGATGTTGCGTTCCCGCTTTCGCCGTTGGGCGGGTTGCTGAAAGATGGTGGCCACCAAGGCAATGCCTCCTTTCGTGACGTCATGAAAGGACGACCCCCGGACGATTCATCGTCGTCCGGGGCCGATGGGGCGATGGGCTCGGGTCCCTCAAGAAGCCGCCTCTCGAGCTTCCTCCGATGGCGTCTGGTAGACGAGCTCGACGTCCAGGGCCAGACTCTGGAGTTCCTTCATCAGGACCCGGAAGGACTCGGGAATCGTCGGCTCGATCCGGGGATGACCCCGCAGGATGCTCTGGAACAGGCGGAGGCGGCCGTCGATGTCGTCGGACTTGACGGTCAGCATCTCCTGAAGCGTATGGGCGGCCCCATAGGCCTCCAGGGCCCAGACCTCCATCTCACCCAGGCGCTGGCCGCCGAAGCGGGCCTTGCCCCCGAGGGGCTGTTGGGTGATCAGCGAGTAGGGGCCCGTGGCCCGGGCATGGATCTTGTCCTCGGCCATGTGGATCAGCTTCATCATGTACGCATAGCCGACCGTAACCCGCTGTTCAAAGGGCTCACCCGTCCGTCCGTCGTAGAGGACCGTCTTGCCGTCTTCCGGCAGGCCGGCCGCCCGCAGGAGGGCCCGGATGTCCTCCTCCCGAGCGCCGTCGAAGACGGGCGACTCGAAGCGGACGCCCAGGACGTGGGCGGCCCATCCCAGGTTCGCCTCCAGGAGCTGGCCGACGTTCATCCGGGACGGCACGCCCAGGGGGTTCAGGACGATGTCGACGGGCGTCCCGTCGGGCAAGAAGGGCATGTCCTCCTTGGGGAGGATGATAGCGACGACGCCCTTGTTGCCGTGACGGCCGGCCATCTTGTCGCCGACCTGCAGGCGCCGCTTCATGGCCACGTAAACCTTGACGACCTTCAGGACGCCGGGCGGGAGCTCGTCACCCTGTTCGAGACGCTTGATTCGCTCTTCGTAAATGCTCCGGAGGACCTTCAGCCGCTGGTGGTACCGTCTCAGGACGTCCCGGAGGGTCTTCTGGGCCGCCGTCTGTCGGAGCTTGAGATTCTCCAAGTCCAGAAACTCCAGGCTCTCGATGTCCTCCGACCGAAGGACATGGCCCTTGGGGAAGATCTCCCGGCCGTGGATGTCCCGCAGGGCCTCCCGGAGCTCGGCACCGGCCAGCTGGGTCGCCAGCTGGAGCTTCACGTTCTCCCGTAGGATCCGGACCTGGTCTTCCTGGTCCCGCTGGAGCCTTTCCTTCTCGATCCGCTCGAGCTCCCGCATCGTCGGGTCCTTCTCGACGCCCCGGCGGGCGAAGACCTTGACGTCGACGACGACACCCTCGACGCCGGGCGGGACCCGCAGGGACGAATCGGTGAAGGACTTACCCTTCTCGCCGAAGATGACGGCGATGAGGCGCTCCTCGGGCGTCTGGACCGTCTCCGGCTGGGGCGTCACCTTGCCGACGAGGATGTCCCCCGGCTTGACGTACGAGCCGATGACGGCGATGCCCGTGTCGTCCAGATGCCGGACCTGGTCCGGTGTCGCCTTTGGGACGTCCCGGGTCAGTTGCTCCTCGCCGATCTTCGTCTCCCGGACCTGGACCTCGAATTCCTCGATGTGGATCGACGTGTAGGCGTCCTCCTCGACGAGGCGCTCGCTGATGACGATGGCGTCCTCAAAGTTATAGCCGTGCCAGGGCATATAGGCGACGAGAACGTTCCGACCCAACGACAGCTCGCCTTCCGCCGTCGCCGGTCCGTCGGCGATGACCTGACCCTTCCGGATCTCTTGGCCCGGCCGGACGATGGGTCGCTGGGTGATGCACGTGCCCTGATTCGAACGCTCCAACTTCCGGAGCTTATAGATGCGCACCCGGTCCTCCCCCTGGGGCCGGCGGGAGCGCACGACGATCCGCGTGGCGTCGACGGCCTCGACGACGCCGTCCTCTTCGGCGACCAAGACGGCTCCCGAGTCCCGAGCCGTGATGGCCTCCATCCCCGTCGAGACGATGGGCGGCTCCGGCTTCATCAGAGGCACGGCCTGCCGTTCCATGTTCGAGCCCATCAGGGCCCGGTTGGCGTCGTCGTGCTCGAGGAACGGGATCAGGCTCGCCGAGACGCTGACGACCTGCTTGGGGGAGACGTCGATGAACTGGACCTCTTCCCGGGGAACCAGGGCGATTTCACCGGCCTTCCGGGCGATGACAAAGTCCGGCACGATGCGTCCGTGCTCGTCCAGGGGAACCGTCGCCTGGGCGATGACATACTGGGCCTCTTCCCAGGCCGTCATGTACCAGATGTGGATCTCGTACCGAGCCGGTTGTTTCCGCTTCTTCTGGAGTTCCTGATTGACCCGGTCTACTTCCTCCCGGGGCAGGACTTGGCCCTTCTCGAAGGGCGTGTCGCCGGGATGCAGGATGCGCACGGAATCGACGACCCGGCCGTTCTCGACTTTCCGGTATGGACTCTCGATGAAACCGAACTCGTTGACCCGGGCGTAACAGCTCAGGGAGACGATCAGACCGATGTTCGGGCCCTCCGGGGTCTCGATGGGGCAGACCCGGCCGTAGTGGGTCGGGTGGACGTCCCGGACCTCAAAGCCGGCCCGCTCCCGGTTCAGACCGCCGGGACCAAGGGCGCTCAGCCGCCGCTTGTGGGTAATTTCGGCCAGGGGGTTCGTTTGGTCCATAAACTGGGAGAGCTGGCCCGTAGCGAAGAACTCCCGGACCGAGGCCATGACCATCTTGGTATTGACCAGTTCCCCCGGCATGACGTCGCTGAGGTCCGTCAGGACGCTCAGGCGCTCCTTGATATAGCGCTCCATCCGGCTCAGGCCGACCCGAAGCTGGTTCTGCAGGAGTTCGCCGACGGCCCGGACCCGCCGGTTGGCCAGGCTGTCGATGTCGTCGGCCTGGGCGAGGTTGCGCTGGAGTTTCAGGGCGTACTCGGTGATCCGGCAGATGTCATCCAGGTCCAGGGTCGTTTGCGTCAGGGGCTTGTCCATCCCGAGCTTCGTGTTCAGCTTCAGGCGACCGACGGCCCCCAGGCTGTACCGCCGGGGATTCCAGAAGAGTTCCTCAAAGAAGATCCGGGCGGCCTCCGCCGTAGCCTGGTCGCCGGGCCGAAGCTTCCGGAAGATCTCCCGGAGGGCCTCCTTGCGGTCCTGGGTCTTGTCCTTGGCCATCGTCAGGACCAGCGTGTCGCCGATGGGCTCCCGGTCGGGGAATATGACCCTCAGATCGAGGATTCCTCTCTTCATCAGGGTCTCGACCAGCTCGGGGGTCACCTCGGAAGCGACCGCCGCCAAGACCTCACCGGTCTCGGGGTCGACGACGTCCTCGGCCAGGTAGGCCCGGCGGAACAACCGCCGGGTCCGGGCCCGGACAGTCCGGACGCCAGCCGCCAGGGCCTCCTCCAGGCGAGGCCGGGTCAATCGCTCCATAGCCGGGACGATCACGTGGCCCTTCTTTTTCGGGTGGACGACGTCCTGGACGACCCGGACGTTGACCAGGCGGTCCGTCAGCTCGACCTCGATGGATTCCCCATGAAGACGGACGTGATGAATCCGATAAAAGCGCTTCAAGATCTCCTGGTTGTTCTCGAGGCCGAAGGCCTTCAGGAGGACCGTTCCCGGGACCTTCTTGCGGCGGTCGATACGGGCGTGCAGGATGCCTCGGCGGTCGTACATCAGCTCGATCCAGGCCCCGTAGTAGGGGAGGACCTCGGCGAGGTAGGACCGGCGGCCGACCTGTCGGAAGTAAGCCCCCGGCGAGCGGTGGAGCTGGCTGACGATGACCCGCTCGGTCCCGTTGATGATGAAGGTCCCGAACTCGGTCATCAGGGGAATCTCGCCGAAGTAGACGAGCTGTTCCTTGACCTCCTTGGGCCGGCCCGCCTCCCGGTCCTCGGGCGTCTCAAACAACGACAGCCGCAGGCGGACTCGTAGGGGTGCCGAGTAGGTCGCGCCCCGCTCCTTGCACTCCCGGTCCGTGTAGCGGTGCTTCAGGTGAACGTAGGTCTGACACTTTGGACAAACCTGGAGGACTTCCCGATTCAGCGTCCCACAATGGGGACAGAGGACGCTGTCCCCTTCCTCGGGGTCGATGGGGATACGGGCCCCACAGCCGCTACAGGTCGCCCGCAGGTACTCCAGGCCCTTGAGATGGCCGCACAGACACTCCCACACGCCGACCGTATAGTCGACGAAGTCGAGCTGGCAGATGCCCCGGTAGTCGACGATGGGGAAGATCTGCTTGAAGACCGCCTGGAGACCGACGTCTTGGCGCTCCTCGGGCAGGAGGTCCATCTGAAGGAACTCTTGGTATGAACGGCGTTGGAGCTCCATCAGATGGGGGAGGGGCAGGTCCGACGAAATGCGGGCAAAGGAGTAGCGCCCGCTTTCGGTACGACGGTACCGTTCTAATATAGACAGGTCCATCGCTCTCCCATCCAGAAGGGACTGAAGGGCGGAGCCGTCCGGCCGGCCTCACTTGGACGTGATCTCGACCGTCGCCCCCGCCTGCTCGAGTTTCTTTTTCAAGTCCTCGGCCTCTTCCCGGGTGAGGCCTTCCTTGATCGTCTTGGGGGCCGCGTCGACCAGGGCCTTCGCTTCCTTCAGGCCCAGCTCCGGAAAGATCTCCCGCAGGACCTTAATGAGCTGAACCTTTTGCTGACCGGCGTCCTTGATGACGACGCTGTACGTGACGACCTTTTCCTCTTCCGCCGCCGCGGCCGGAGCGCCACCGGCGACCGGCACCGCCATCGGCACGGCGGCGGCCGCCTGGACCCCCCACCGTTGCTCCAGGTCTTTGACGAGTTCGATGAGCTGGGTGACGGTCAGGCCACTCAGGTACTCGATGACCTGCTCCTTCGTGAGTTCAGCCATGGGACTACCTCCTTCCGACTCGGGTTCACCGGCCCGTCGGGCCTGGTACTGATGTAAGACGGCTAAAAATTGCTGAAGCGGTGCCGCCAGAAGCCGGACCATCCGGGCCGCCGGCCCCTGAAGGAGGCCCAGTACTTGCGCCCGGGCCACCTCCCGGGACGGCAGGTGGACCAGCACGTCCAACTGCTTGTCCGTAAAGAGCTGGCCCTCGACGACGGCCGCCTTGAAGGCCAGACGGCCGTACTCCTTCATGAGGTCTCGGACCAGCTTGGCCAGGGCGACGCCGTCGGTGTGATAGGCGACGGCCGTCATCCCCCGGAGGGCACTGCTCAACGGCTCCAGGGGCGTCCCCTGAAAGGCGAGGCGGGCGAGACGGTTTTTGACGACCCGATAGTGGGCCTGCAGGGCCTTAATGCGACGTCGGACCTGGAGGTCCTCCCGAGCCGTAAGGCCCTGGGGGGTCAGCAGAAGGACCGCCGGGTACTGCAAGATTTCCTGCCGAAACGACTGGACCCACTGCTCTTTCTTGAGCCGGTTAGGTCGGACACGCATGGTCAGGACTCCCCTTCATCTGCCCGGCCGTTCGGGAATCGGACCCGATGGCCAGGAGGGCATGACCCCGCTCTTGGGGGCGATCAAGCCGAACGACCCTATACCCGTAGGCGGGCCAGTAGGTCGTTCAAGTCCAGCTCCAGGGACGGGCTCATCGTCGTGCTTACGTAAGCCCGCCGAATATATTTTCCCCGGGCCGTCGAGGGCTTGGCCCGCAAGACGGCCTCGACGGCGGCCAGGACGTTTTCGACCAGGTGCTCGACGGGAAAGGACTTCTTCCCGACCGGGACGTGAACGTTGCCGGTCTTGTCGACCCGAAACTCCACACGGCCGGCCTTGATTTCCCGGATCGCCCGCCCGATGTCCAGGGTGACCGTCCCGGCCTTCGGATTCGGCATCAGGCCCCGGGGCCCCAAAATCTTGCCGACACGTCCCAGGAACCGCATCATGTCGGGCGTGGCGACGACGGCGTCGTAGTCGAGCCATCCCTGTTCGATCCGCTCGATGACTTCAGGCCCTTCGACGAAGTCGGCACCGGCCTGTCGAGCCTCGACGGCCTTGTCGCCGACGGCGATGGCCAGTACCCGTCGGGTCTTCCCCGTCCCATGGGGGAGGACGACGCTCCCCCGGACCTGCTGATCGGGCTTGCGGGGGTCGACCCCCAGACGTAAGGCCAGCTCGACGGTTTCGTCGAACCGGGCGTAGGCGATTTCCTTCAGAAGGGCCAGGGCCTCTTCCAGACGATACGGACGGGCCTCGACCCTCGCCAGTGCGGCCGCATACTTACGCCCCACGGCAATCCCCCGTTTCCAATCTGACTGCCTCTCTGCCTTATGGCCTCATCCCCGCCGAGCCCCTCAATCGACGACGACGATTCCCATGCTCTTACACTGGCCCTCCAGGGTCCGGACGGCCGCTTCGACTGAATCGCAGTTCAGGTCCTTCATGCGCTGGCGGGCCAGTTCGACGAGCTGGGCCCGGGAGATTTGACCGACCTTCTCCTTATTCGGCGTCCCGGAGCCCTTCACGATCCCCGCCAATTGCTTAAGGAGAAAGGAAGTCACCGGACCCTTCAGCTCGACAGAGAACGTGCGATCCTCGTAAATGTGGACCAGGACCCGCACCTGCTGGCCCCGCATGGAGGCCGTCAGGGCGTTGAAGGTCTTGACGAACTCCATCAAGTTCACACCGTGCTGACCCAGGGCCGGCCCGACGGGGGGACCCGGGGTCGCGCTCCCGCCTTCCAAGATCAAGCGCACGGTGGCGACTTCCCGCTTCTTACCCATCGGACGTTCCTCCCTCCGACGCCGGTCCCGTCACTGGAGCTTCTTGACCTGCAGGAAGCTAAGCTCTACGGGAGTGGCCCGGCTGAAGATGGTGACGACGACCCGCAGGGTCTGCTTCTGGTAGTTGATGTCCTCGATCTGCCCCACAAAGCCGGTGAAGGGGCCGTCGATGATCTGGACCGTCTCCCCGCGCTCGAATTCGAGCTCGGTGACGGGCTTCTCCTCGGCCTCCCGGATCTGGTCGAAGATCCGCTGGACCTCCTCATCGGTCAGGGGCATCGGACGACGGCCGGCGCTGATGATCCCGACGACCCGGGGCGTCGTCCGGACGACCTGCCAGGTCCGTTCGTCGTCCAGGTCGGCCTCCATCAGAATATAACCCGGGAACAATTTGCGCTCCGTCTCGACCCGTTTGCCGTCCCGGATCTCGATGACCTTCTGCCGGGGGACCAGGACCCGCCGGACCTTATCCTGAAGGTTGTAAGCCCGGATACGCTGTTCCAGGGCCTCCCGGACGGCGTCCTCCTGGCCGGCGTAAGTATGCAAGACGTACCACTTCATCGTCTTTTCGGTCGATTCAGGCATATCGGACGACCCCGTGAAATCGGAGGCGTAAACGTCGGCTGGCAAGATATAAGAGATGCTCGGTCAACCGAGCAGACGGCGAAAGAGCTCATGGAGTACCCATTGGCCCCCCAGGTCGACCAGCCACAAGACAAAACCGATAGCGGCCACCGTCAGGAGGACCAAGATCGTGTGCTCCACCACCGATGGGCGGCTGGGCCAGGTGACTCGACGGAGTTCATCTCGGACGTCTTGAAGGAAGCGGCGGAGACGATGCCACCACTGCACGCGTGCGCTCCACCCCCTTATGGCAGGGCACGAGGGATTTGAACCCCCAACCATCGGTTTTGGAGACCGACGCTCTGCCGGGTTGAGCTAGTGCCCTGCAGGGACTCCGGAGTCCATTCCATATTATGGGCTATTTCGTCTCCCGGTGCAAGGTATGGCGGCGGCAGTACGGACAGTACTTCCGGAGCTCCAGCCGGTCGGGCGTGTTGGTCCGGTTCTTCTGGGTCGTATAGTTCCGGCGTCGACAGTCGGTACACTCTAAGGTGATCGTCTGGCGACCCTTCTTCTTGGCCATCGGCCCTTACTCCCAGACCTCGGTGATCGTACCCGCCCCGACGGTGCGGCCGCCCTCCCGGATGGCGAACCGGAGGCCCTTCTCCAGGGCGACGGGCTTAATGAGCTCGACCTGGATCTCGACGTTGTCCCCCGGGGCAACCATCTGAACGCCCTCGGGGAGGAGGACCGTCCCCGTCACGTCCGTCGTCCGGAAGTAAAACTGGGGCCGATACCCCGTCGTGAAGGGGGTATGCCGACCGCCCTCCTCCTTCCGGAGGATATAGACCTGGGCCTTGAAATGGCGGTAGGGCCGGATCGACCCCGGGGCCGCCACGACCATGCCCCGCTCGACCTCGTCTTTGGACGTACCCCGCAAGAGCAGGCCGACGTTGTCCCCGGCGATGGCCTCGTCCAGCTCCTTCCGGAACATCTCGATGCTCGTGACGACCCGCCGCAAGACCTCGTCCCGGAGGCCGACGATCTCGACCTCTTGCTCCTTCTTCAGCCGCCCCCGCTCGACCCGACCCGTCACGACCGTGCCCCGGCCCGTGATGGAGAAGACGTCCTCGATGGGCATCAGGAAGGGCTTATCGACCTCCCGGACGGGCTCCGGAATATATTCGTCGACAGCCTTCAGGAGCTCCATGATGGCGTCTTCCCACTTGGGGTCCCCCTCCAAGGCCTTCAGGGCACTGACCCGCACGATGGGCGTCTCGTCGCCGGGAAACCCGTACTTCTTCAGGAGGTCCCGGATGTCCTCCTCGACGAGCTCCAGCATCTCCGGGTCGTCGACCATGTCGACCTTGTTGAGGGCGACGACGATAGAGGGCACACCGACCTGACGGGCCAGCAAGACGTGCTCATAGGTTTGGGGCATCGGCCCGTCCGGCGCCGACACGACCAAGATCGCCCCGTCCATCTGGGCGGCGCCCGTGATCATGTTCTTGATATAGTCGGCATGGCCCGGACAGTCGATATGCGCATAGTGCCGCTTGGGCGTCTCGTACTCGATGTGGGCGATGGCGATCGTGATCCCGCGTGCCTTCTCCTCGGGCGCTTTGTCGATCTGGTCAAAGGGGACGTACTTGTTCACAGGCGACGGGTACCGCTTGCTCAGGACCAGCGTGATGGCCGCCGTCAGCGTCGTCTTGCCGTGGTCGATGTGACCGATGGTGCCGACGTTCACATGCGGCTTCGTCCGCTCAAATTTTCCGATGGCCATAGAATGCCTCCTCGGTCCTTCGGTCTGATGCTGAGTCCTGGATACCCGTCCCGCACCCACGACCCAGCACCATCCGACGATGGAGCCCACGACCGGACTCGAACCGGTGGCCTCTTCCTTACCAAGGAAGTGCTCTACCGCCTGAGCTACGTGGGCCCTCTCACAGCCTTCGGTCCTGGGTGTTCGGTGTCGGGTCGTGTGCACGACCCAGCACCCCACACCCAGCCCCGCCCATACCCTCTGGAGCGGGAAACGGGATTCGAACCCGCGGCCCTCAGCTTGGAAGGCTGATGCTCTACCCCTGAGCTATTCCCGCCCCTGGTGGGGAGGGAAGGATTCGAACCTCCGAAGCCTTCCGGCGGTGGATTTACAGTCCACTCCCTTTGGCCGCTCGGGCACCTCCCCACCTTCCGATGTCGGGTCCGGGCGGCACCCTCCCACCCGAACCCGACACCGGGGAAGCCTCAGACAAGGCATAGAGCCTCTTCCCCGTCTGCTGAAAAAGGGCCCCCTTCCCAAGATACCAGGTATCAAGCACCGGGTGCCAGGTACCCGGGACCCGACACCCCGGACCCTGCCCCATTCCTACATCGGGAGTCTGGACAAATCCCATCGCTTCGGCAAGTCCCCAGGGTCTCGCCCCCGGATCATTGCCTTCTCGCCGTACTGCCGTATTGCCCCACTGCCCGATTGCCTTCCTACCCAAACTACCATGGGGCCGTACAAACACCCCCCCCCGCCGATTATATTACACCGCCCTCTGCAAAAGACCAAGTCCCTCCGGCCGTGGCCCGCACCGGCCCCCCAGCACGCTACGCCGCCCCCATAGCGACATACCCAGCCCATCTTACCGACCCCCCTCCCCACCGTCAAGTAGGGCCGAGTTGCGAAAGCCGGAGACATCTCCGCCTCTCCCCAGGTCCCCGGCTCGGCCCTCGGAGGTACCGGGTACCCGGCCCATGACACCCGGTGCCTGGCCGGGGGGAGGCGAACCAAGCCCACTATGCTTCAATATTATGCTTTCGACCCTGTGCCATCTACCCCCGCCCCATGTTAACCGCGATCCCCGCAGAAGCGTTAGAAGACTTCCGAGGCAGGATGCATACCCGCTGGGCGCGTTGGGTTCGGTCCCCGGTGCTCGGTGTTCGGTCCTCGGCGTTGATCCGGTCCCGGGTCCCAGGCGCCAGGTACCTGGGACCTGGCACCCGTACCGAATACCGATACCGGAAGGGAAGGACGGAATACCGGCGGGGTTCCCGATTCATATTCCAAAAAACCCGCCCATGGAGTCTGCATCCTGCATCTTGCATCCTGCATCCCCGCATCCAGTTCAAATTTGAACGACAGGGAGGACGCCGATGCGAAGGTACCATCGGATGGGAATTTGGGTGCTTTGGACCCTCATCCTGGTCCTGGGTGGATGGGGCGCGCGAGCCCAGGAGCTTCCGCCCCTCATCCCGCGCGAGGTCCTCTTCGGAAATCCCGAGAGGGCCAATCCGCAAATCTCCCCGGACGGAACGAAACTCGCCTACCTGGCTCCCTATGACGGTGTGCTCAACGTCTGGGTCCGAACGGTCGGGAAAGAGGACGATCGGGTCGTGACCTCGGACAAAAAGCGCGGCATTCGCTTCTTCTTCTGGCAGGAAGACAGTGAGCACATCCTCTATCTTCAGGACCGCGACGGGGACGAGAACTGGCATCTCTACCAAACGAACATCCACACGAAGCGGACCCGGGACCTGACACCCTTTGAAGGCGTCCAAGCGCGAGTCGTAGCGACGGATCCTCGGTTCCCCCATGAGATTCTCGTCGCCCTAAATATCCGGGACCGGCGGTTTCACGACGTCTACCGCATCCATTTGAAGACCGGGTCGGTCGAATTGGACACGGAGAATCCGGGAGACGTGGTGGAATGGGCCGTAGACCACCGACTTCAAGTGCGGGCCGCTCAGGCGTTCACCCCCGATGGGGGCGTGCTCATTCGCCTCCGCAAAGGTGCGGGATCGCCCTGGCAGGAATTCCTGCGATGGGGGCCGGACGAGACCTTCGGCGGGATCGTTGGTTTCACGCCGGATTCGCGCGGTCTCTGGCTCATCTCCAGCGTGGGCGCCAACGCCGCGCGCCTGATCGAAGTGGACCTCGCTACGAAGAAGACGAGGGTGATCGCCGAGGACCCGCAGTACGACGTAAGTACTGTGCTGGTCCATCCGAAGACGCGACGCCTGGAGGCCGTGCAGTTCATCCGCGCCCGTCGAGAGTGGCACCTGCTGGACCCGGCGCTCCGTGCGGATTTCGAGCGCCTGCGGCAGGAGCGCGACGGAGACTTCAGCATCGTCAGCCGGGACCGGAAGGACCGGACATGGGTCGTCTCGTATCTCCTGGACGATGGTCCGGTTTACTACTACGTTTACGACCGCACGGCCCGGCGGCTCAGCATGCTCTTCAGTAATCAGCCGGCGCTCGAGCGGTATCGGCTCGCCAAGATGCGTCCGATTTCCTTCCCGGCGCGCGATGGGATGACCATCTACGGTTACCTGACGCTCCCCGTGGGCATCGAGCCGAAGCGCCTCCCCATGGTACTCCTCGTACACGGTGGGCCATGGGCGCGCGACGTATGGGGGTTTAACCCCACCGTGCAGTGGCTCGCCAATCGTGGCTACGCCGTCCTGCAGGTCAACTTTCGAGGCTCGACCGGATACGGCAAGGCGTATCTGAATGCCGGGGACCGGGAGTGGGCCGGGAAGATGCATACGGATCTGATCGACGGTAAGAATTGGGCCGTCGCCCAGGGTTACGCCGATCCCGAGCGCGTGTGCATCATGGGCGGGAGCTATGGCGGCTATGCGACGCTCGTCGGCCTGGCCTTCACGCCGGACGAGTTCGCCTGCGGCGTGGACATCGTCGGCCCGTCCAATCTCATCACGCTCCTGCAGTCCATCCCGCCCTACTGGGCACCCCTCAAGGCGATCTTCGATAAACGCCTGGGACGGGTCGAGACCGACGAGGCATTCCTGAAGTCCCGCTCGCCCCTTTTCCGGGCTGAGTCCATCCAGAAGCCGCTCCTCATCGGTCACGGGGCCAACGACCCGCGTGTGAAACAGGCGGAAAGCGACCAGATCGTCCAGGCGCTACGGGCTCGGAACATCCCGGTCACCTACGTCGTCTACCCCGACGAGGGCCATGGGTTTGCCCGTCCGGAAAACCGGCTCGACTTCTACGGTCGCGCCGAGGAATTCCTGGCCCGGTATCTGGGCGGGCGCTTTGAGCCATGGCGGGAAGTTCCCGGCGCATCGGCTCAATTGCGATAACCGGCCCCCACACACCCGTGCGGGGCTGTGCATCGGCCGGCACCCCATTTGCAAAAGCGGGGTGCCGTGGCCTTCACTCGCTCGCTACGGCCCAGGCGGAGACATCCGCGAACTTCGCTGAGGATCCAATGATTCCGGTGCCGCCGATGCGGGAGTAAGGATGACCCGAGCGGGGGAAGCCATCGGAGCTATCATCTGTTCCCCCGAACTGGTGAGGCCTCAGCCCCTACGAACTTGACCCGACATGCCGGGATCGATAAAACTTAGACTTGCCGACCCGACGGAACTCGGTCGGGTCGAAACCGGCTCCTGGGCCAAGGAGGGTACCATGAAGAAGCCAGCGGTCCTTTGGTGGATGGTCCTGGCCCTCGGATGGGTCGGGACGGTGTGGGGGCAAGCCCGTACGGGCTCCATCTTCGGGACCGTCACGGACCCTGAGGGCAAACCCCTCCCTGGGGTGACTGTGACGCTTCGGTCGTCGGTGACGGGCCAGTTGACGACCGTGACGGACGAGGGCGGCAATTACCGCTTTCCGAGCCTCCCCCCGGCGACGGACTACCAACTCCGCTTTGAACTTTCGGGCTTCCGACCCGTCGTCCGTTCGGACGTCGTCGTCCAGGTCGGGGCAAACGTCCAGATCAATGTCCAGATGGCCCCGGGGGTGGCCGAGGAGGTCGTCGTCCGGGGGGCGGCGCCCGTCGTGGACGTCAAGAAGACGACGGTCGCCACGAACCTGACGAGCGACGTCCTCCAGAGCATCCCGTCGGCCCGAGACCCCTGGGTCATGCTGGAACTGGCCCCCGGCATCATCGTCGACCGCGTCAACGTCGGGGGGTCCCAGTCGGGTCAGCAGTCGGGCTTTGCGGCTCGGGGGACGGACATCGCCAACTGGATGTACGACGGGATCGAGACGACGGAAGGCGGCGGATTCGGTGGAAGCGGCGGATATTTCGACTTCGATGCCTTCGAGGAGATGCAGGTCGTTGCCGGAGCGAATGACGTCTCGACCTTTATCCCGGGGATCGTTATCAACATCGTGGCCAAGCGGGGATCCAACCGATTTTCGGGAGGGCCCCGGGCGTACTGGACGGCCAAGGCCCTCCAGGCCAAGAACGTCACGGACGAGGAGATTCGGCAGAAGTTCCTGTCTCCGACGGCGAAGGGCAACCGTGTCGGCAATATCTGGGACGTCGGGGCCAACGTCGCCGGGCCGGTCGTGTCAGACAAACTCTGGTTCTGGATCGGCTACAACGCCCAGCGTATCGAGCAGTTGATCCCCTTGGCGACGGGGCAGGACCACGCCGACAAGACCCAGTTAGACATCCTGAACACTAAGTGGAACCTGCAGTTGGGCAACCACATGCTGGAATTCCTCCTTTACTGGGATAACAAGCGGAAGCAGGGTCGCGGTGCCGAAGACCCTCGACGTTCACCCGAGACGACGTGGGACCAGGCCGGGCCGGTCCCACTCCTGAAGGCCCAGGACGAGTGGTTCATCCGCAATGACCTCTTCGTGTCGGCCCGGGTCGGGGTCCATGCCATCTCGTGGCATCTGAAGCCAAGGGGTGGACTGGACAAGCCCGTCATGCGGGACCTGAAGACTCTCGTCTGGTACAACACCTACCTCATGCAGGACTTGGAGGAACCGGCCTATCACGGGTCGGCCGAGGGCGTTTACTACCGGTCCCGGTGGCTCGGTGGGGACCACGAGATCAAGTTTGGGACGGACGTCCGCCACAAACCCGGCGTCTTCTCCGTTCAATGGGGGAACGGAAGCCGCATCATGTACAACGACATCACCCGTCCCGAATTGGGCGGCCGCCTGGAACTCATTCGCCCTTCTCGGATTACTCGGTACCATTCCCGCTTCAGTCTCTATGCCCAGGACACTTTCCGGACGGGCCGTCTGACCCTCCTCCTGGGCCTCCGGTATGACCTCCAGCGGAGCGGCCTCCGGGACGGCCACCTGGACGCCCTGCCCCTCCGACCCGACTTGTTCCCGGCGGCGGACGTCAAGGGCCGTAATGTCCTGACGTGGCACACCTTCTCCCCTCGAGTCGGCCTGACCTATGACCTGCGGGGGAATGCCCGGACCATCCTGAAGGCCAACTTCGCCCTCTATCCTGAACCCATTGGATACGACGCCGCCAACGTCATGAGTCCCCTCAGTGCCCGGACCCTGTGGTTCCAGTGGTTGGGAGACCGGAACGGCAACCGCCTGCCCGACCCCGACGAATTGGGTCGGCTCATCTTTTGGGACCACGAGCCCGGCAATCCGAACCGGGTCGTCAACGCCGTGGACCTGAAGTCGCCGAAGTACCTGGAGTTCGTCCTCGGGGTCGAACAGCAGGTCGGCCCGGACATCGGCGTGGCCCTGGAGGGCTTCTGGCGGCGCATGTGGGACTTGCGCTGGCAGTTCCCCTACGACCCCGACGGTCGGGTCACGGCGGACCAGATTTACGACTGTTGGGTCGAGGCCGGCCGCATCCCCGCCGATTGGGGCGGATGGCCCTACTACTACTGCACGATCCCCAAGCCCTCTGGGGTCCTCCTGACGAACCAGCCCGACTACGTTCGAACTTATTGGGGCGTCGAACTTCGCTTCACGAAGCGGATGAGCCGTCGGTGGATGACCTTCGGGTCCGTGACGCTCCAGGACCAACGGGAGCACTTCGATTCCCGCCGGGCCTACGTCGACCCCAGCAACATCGACCAGCGGCGGGACGCCCCTTACTGGACGAGCTGTTTCGGGACGGCCTGCCTGAATGCCCGCTGGATGGCCAAGGCCGGCGTCGTCGTGAACCTGCCCCTGGACTTTGACGTCGGCCTCTCGGTGAACGCTCGAGAGGGCTATATCTTTGCCCCCTCCTACCGGGTGACCCGCATATCCAACGGCTGGGGTTCTGACGTCTTTGTGTACGTCGACAAGATCGGGCGGTCCCGGTATCCGACCTTCTGGATGGTCAACGCCCGGGTCGAGAAGCGGTTCTCGACGCCGTACGGGCGCTTGACCCTGGCCCTCGACGGCTTCAACGTCACGAACAACGCCATCGTGCTCCAGTGGTTTGACCTGGCCAGTACGCCAGCGAACTTCAAGAAGATTCAGGAGATCACGGCCCCCCGGGTCTTCCGACTCGGCGCCCGCCTGGACTTCTGAAGGTGCCGGTCCGGGAATTCCATAGTCATCCGTGGGGGGTGTCGTGTCCCCAGAGGGCGGTGCTTCGTCACGGTGATAACGGGGAGAGGACCCCGCCTGCGAGCGGGTCCGGATGGATGCCCTGCAGGGACGTATATAATGGAGGGGACGTATGATTCGATTTCGGCGGATTGGAACCCTGCTCCTCAGTCTCAGCCTCCTGGGAGGGAGCGCCGCGTGGGCGCAATATCGAGGCCGGGACGTTTCCTTCTCGGTCTTCTTCGGTTACGACGTCCTGGACCTGACGGATGCCCTCTCGGCCGCCAAGATGGACTTGCCGCCCCGGCAGGCTTGGGGCGTGAGCCTCGAGTTGACCCCCTTGTCCCGTCTGGGGTTCGAGGTCTCAGGCTTCATGAACCCCAATGACATGGACGTTGGGACAGTCATCGTCGGTTACGACTTCAACCACTGGTACTGGATGGGAAGTGCCGTCGTCCGCCTGCGACCGACTGGGACCTTCAACCCCTACCTGCTGGTCGGCGGGGGCCTGACGGTCTTACGCCCTCAGACGGGTGACAGCGTGAGTCGTCCGACGCTCCAGGTCGGGGCCGGTTTTGATATCTTCGCCTCACCTCATTGGGCCCTGCGGGTCGACGGCCGGCTCTTGACTTACCGATTCCGGGCGGCCGACTTCTCGGCTCAGACGCTGGCCGATACCCGGATGGACCCGACCTTTGACCGCCGACTGTGGCAGTTGGTCTTGTCGGCCGGGATCCGATGGAAACAGTAGACGGCGACTGTGGGGGATAAATCCCCGTACGGGCGTGCGGGGTGGGGATGTATGTGTATGCATCATCGGGACGACGCACCCGTTTTCTGAACGGAAGGTTTCGGAAGGGGGACATGGCGGGTCTGACACGCAAGGAATTTCTGGTCCTGGGCGGGAAGGCCGCTCTGGGCCTGGCGGCCGCCAGTTTCTTTGACTTCCTCCGACTCTATGGCCGGGAATACCGGGACTTTGTCGGCGACGTCCTGCAGTCGGCGGAGGTCCGGAAGATTCACGAGCGGATCCGTCAGAACAAGCAGAGACATATCGAGAAAATCCAGGCGTTTCTCCGTCAGCCGTCCGTCAGTTCCTGGAACATGGGCATCCGGGAGTGCGCCGAGATGCTGATGGGCTACTTCAAGGAACTCGGATGCCAGCACGTTCAACTCGTCGAGACGGGCGGTCACCCGGGGGTCGTCGCCTACTACGAGGCGAGTCCCAAGAAGAAGACGGTCGCCCGCTACTTCATGTACGACACCCAGCCCTTCGTGAAGGAGCGGTGGTCCGTCGACCCCCTGTCGGCGGAACTCCGGCCCATGGGGCCGTTTCCCCTCGTCGTGATGGCCCGGGGGGCCATCAACTCCAAGGGACCCCTCCGGGCCTTCCTGAACGCCCTGGAGACGATCCTCGAGGTCACGGGGACGCTTCCCCTGAACATCGTCTTCTGCTGTGACGGCGAGGAGGAACAGGGGAGCCCCCACTTCCACAAGGTCGTCGAAGCGGCCATGCCGTGGCTGAAGCGTTGCAGTGCCCTGCTCAACCCCGACCCCTCCCAGACGATGACGGGCGAGGTCAACATGAGTCTGGGAAACAAGGGGATCGCCTCGGTCGAACTCGAATGCCACGGGGCCCACTGGGGCCGGGGGCCCCAGGTCCGGCCCATCCACAGCAGTATGAAGGCAATCCTGGACAGCCCGGTGTGGCGCCTCGTCCAGGCCCTCGCGAGCATGGTCGATGCGACGGGCAACCGCATCCTCATCGAGGGCTACTACGACCCCATCCGGCCCCCGAATGAGGAGGAAGAAGCCCTCATTCAGACGCTCCTCCGGCGGTTCCCCGACCGGGTCCTGAACCTCATCCGGCGGGAACCTGACAACGTCCAAGTTTTTGCGAACGATTGGACCCCCGAACAGGCCCTCCGCCACCTCATGTTTGATACGACCCTGAACATCGACGGTCTCTGGGCCGGTTACACGGGTCCCGGCATGGCGACGATCCTGCCCGAAAAGGCGGCCGTCAAACTCGACAGCCGCCTCGTCCCGAATCAGTCCATCGACCAGGCCATCTCCCTCATTCGCCGGCACCTGGACAAGCACGGCTTCAGCGACATCCAACTCACGAAGATCGGCGGCGGTGACGAGTGGTCCCAGACGAGCGTGAACGCGCCCCCGGTCCAGGCCGTCCTGGCCGTGTACCGGCACTACGGGATCGAGCCGGCCATCCTTCCCCGGTCCCCGGGGAGTAGCCCCCAGGCCCAGTTCACCCGGCCGCCCCTGAACCTACCGGCGGCGGGCGGAGGCCTCGGGCATGGCGGGCGGGCCCATTCGGACGACGAGTACTTCGTCATCGAGGGGACGGACAAGGTCGGCGGGCTCGTCGAGTGTGAGCAGTCGATGGTCGATATCTTGTACGCCTACGCCTATTGGCCGAAGTCCTGACCCCGTAGCGGAGACGGGAGACGTCGAGGCCGTCCCCAAGCCCCAGGACATTCAGGTCGGCGGACTTTCCGCCCCATCCCGGGCCCCGCATCGTCCCGCCTTGCCGCGCCCTGCCCTTCGGGTCGATACAGTCTCTCCCTCCGTCCCAAGCGGTGATCCTCTCGCGGTCCGGAGCCGACTGCTCGTCACCTTCGCCCTAAATTGGATCGGGTCCCGGGTACCCGCGACCCGACATCCGGGACCTACTCCTTGCTCCCGACAAGGGGAAGACGCGGAAAGGTCGGAGAAAATGCATGTATATCAAGATAAAAGGCGTCGAACTCAGGGTCTAAATCGGATTATGATAGGCAATGCCTTTTGGTGCTTCGTGGTACCCAAGTCTGAGCGGAAAGGGCTCGTATTGCTTTGTTAAGATTTGAGATGTGGGAATGGTGCCAGGTACCAGGTCCCGGGTACCAGGTAAGCGGAATCCGAGCCATTTTTATCCTGCATCGTGCATCCTGTATCCTGCATCCATATCTTAAC